>Ga0182021_10003518_pt1 | contig 18403 bp, 17 predicted proteins | sample 612E3MmetaG_FD_120493 | JGI IMG/M metagenome (GOLD analysis project Ga0182021, IMG submission 120493) | Permafrost microbial communities from Stordalen Mire, Sweden - 612E3M metaG (Illumina Assembly) | ecosystem: Environmental > Terrestrial > Soil > Wetlands > Permafrost | place: Sweden... | reverse complement strand
GTCCGAACGAAACACGATCCGCTGGGAACAGGACGGCGATGGCATCGTCACGCTGATACTGGATGACCCGGCCCAGCGCGCGAACACCATGAATGCGGCCTACCAGGAGTCGATGCATGCAGCGGTCCAGCGGCTGACCGTCGAGAAGGACACCATCACCGGCGTCGTCCTCACCTCCGCGAAGCCCACCTTCTTCGCCGGAGGCGACCTGAACATGCTCGCCGGTGTCAACGACGAGAACGCCGCCTCGTTCGCCGCAGACGTCGAGCAGATCAAGGCCGACCTGCGGGCGCTGGAGAAGCTCGGCAAGCCTGTCGTCGCGGCACTGGGTGGTGCAGCCCTGGGCGGGGGCCTGGAGATTGCGCTGGCCTGCCACCACCGCATCGCGCTGGACAACCCGAAGGCGACGTTCGGGCTGCCGGAGGTCACCCTCGGCTTGCTGCCGGGCGGCGGCGGGGTAACCCGCATCACCCGCTTGCTGGGAATCGTCGACGGGCTGACAAGGGTGCTGCTGCAAGGACCGCGTTTCACCCCGGCCCAGGCTTTAGCAGCGGGCCTTGTCGACGACCTCGCCGCGACCCCGGCGGAGCTGTTGGAGAAGGCGAAGTCGTGGATCAATGCCAACCCCGAGTCTGTGCAGCGCTGGGACGTGCCCGGCTACCAGATACCCGGCGGCACCCCATCCGCCCCGAAGCTCGCAGGGATCCTGCCTGCACTGCCGGCCAACCTGCGCAAACAGCTCAAGGGCGCACCCATGCCGGCGCCGCATCACATCCTTTGCGCAGCGGTCGAGGGCGCCGGCGTCGATCTCGACACCGCGCTGAAGATCGAGGGCCGGTACTTCGTGGATCTCGCCCGCGGGCAGGTCGCCAAAAACATGATCAAGGCGTTCTGGTTCGACCTGAACGCGATCAACGCCGGCAGCTCACGCCCGGAAGGCTTCAATCCGCGTCCGGCGACCAAGGTCGCGGTGCTCGGCGCGGGCATGATGGGCGCGGGCATCGCCTATGTCAGCGCCAAGGCCGGCATCGAGGTGGTCCTGAAGGACGTCTCGCTGGAGGCGGCCGAAGAGGGCAAGGACTACTCGCGAAAGATCCTCGAAAAGGCGATCTCACGCGGCAAACTGACCGAGGCGGGGCGCGATGAGATCCTGGCCCGGATCACGCCCACCGCCGAGTACGCCGACCTGGCCGGTTGTGACCTTGTCATCGAGGCAGTATTCGAGAAGGTCTCCCTCAAACACTCCGTGTTCGAGGCGACCGAGCCGGCGGTGGCGCCCGACGCGCTGCTCGGGTCGAACACCTCCACCCTGCCGATCACCGAGCTGGCTCAGAGTGTGAAACGCAAGGAAGACTTCATCGGCCTGCACTTCTTCTCCCCCGTCGACAAGATGCCCTTGCTAGAGATCATCCGCGGCGAGCAGACCTCCGACGCGGCGCTGGCCCGCGCGCTGGACTACGCCAAACAGATCAAGAAGACGCCGATCGTCGTTAACGACAGCCGCGGCTTCTTCACCAGCAGGGTCATCGTCACCTTTGTCAACGAGGCGCTGGCCATGCTCGGTGAGGGGATACACCCGGCGTCCATCGAACAGGCCGCCACCCAAGCCGGCTACCCCGTGGGTGCGCTCCAGCTGGCAGACGAGCTGAGCCTGGAGCTGTTCCTGAAGATCCGCAACGAGACCAAGGAGGGCATCGAGGCCGCCGGCGGGACCTACCAGCGCCACCCTGGCGAGGCGATCGTCGAGAAGATGGCCGAGCTGGGACGCCCGGGACGCGCACACCGCGCCGGCTTCTACGACTACGACGAGTCCGGCAAACGGATCGGCCTGTGGCCCGGGCTGGTCGAGCACTTCCCGACACTGCCGGACCCGGCCGGCGTCGACCTGCACGAGCTACAGGAACGGATGCTGGTTATCGAGGCCCTCGAGTCAGCACGATGCCTCGAGGAGGGCGTGCTGATCACGGTGCCAGACGCCAACATCGGCTCGATCATGGGGATCGGCTTCCCGCCCTGGACCGGAGGCGTGCTGCAGTACATTGCCGGCTACCGCGCCCCTCGCGAGAAGGGGAGCCACGGTGTGGCTGGTTTCGTCAGGCGCGCCGACGAGCTTGCCGAGACCTTCGGTGACCGCTTCACGCCCAACACGCTGCTACGCAAGGAAGCCGAGCACGCAGACACACTGACACCCCATTGATGCTTAGGCGACAACCCATGACCCGAAGGCAGGATGCCGCAAGACCGACTGCCGGGGAACCTCTGGGCCGCGGCCGCCGCTCGATCGGGCTTGACCTTCGCAAGCCCAACTCCCTGTCGTGCCTCCCGAGCTCGGATCGGGAGGCACGCTGTCGTGTTCCAGAACGTCCCGATGCCCGCTGCGACCAACCGTCCAGCACTATCGTGCAGCACGCGCGCTCGTCCAGCGTGTCGCAGCCTAATCTGTCGGTGTGGCAGCGAGGATGAGTTGGTGATCGCCGCCTGGCGATTATGAGGGCTACCACCGATTTCCACGGCGGGCGCAACACCCTCGACTGAGCAGGACACGAACAAGCGGCGGCTTTGGCTCTCGCGGAGGTAGAGAACAATGAAACGCAAGACATTCGATGCCCTGCTCACCAGCGTAGGACTGGTCCTAGCCATCGTCCTGCTCTGTGCGGGTGGTCTGCTCACCTGGGCGAGCTCCTTCATCGGCGACCAGGTCAAGACCCAGCTCAGTGAGCAGCAGATCTTCTTCCCGCCCAAGGGGCCGGCCACCGCAAGCCCGGAGATAGGCCCGTACCTGAACCAGTACGCGGGCCAGCAGCTGCTCACCGGTCAGCAAGCCGAGGCATACGCCGACCACTTCATCGCGGTCCACCTCAAGGGGATCGGCGGCGGCCTGACCTATGCCCAGCTCAGCGCCAAGGCAAAGGCCGCCCCCACCAACACCAAACTGGCCGCAACGGTCCAGACGATGTTCCAGGGCGAGACCCTGCGCGGCCTGCTACTGAACGCCTACGCCTTCGGCACCATTGGCGTAATCTCCGGGATCGCCGCGATCGGCGCCTTCATCGGCGCCGCGGTGATGCTCATTCTCTCGCTGCTTGGCTTCGCCCATCTGAGGCGGGTCTCTCCTGACGCAGAGCTGGGTTCGCACAGCCCACCCGCCCACGCCTAACCCACCCCCACGGGTGACTGTGGCGCGAGCCTTCGTCGGTCGGTTGGCCGACGAAGGCTCGCTTTGCGTTCCGCTGGCCACACCGAAAGAGCACGGCCCTCCGGAGGCTGCGCCACGCTGCCTCGCGAGGAGCTGTACCCGGATCGCAGCGACGGCGACCTCGGTATCCAGGCCTGCCCCCAAGACCCACAGGTGGCGTTCCACGTGATCCGCGACCTCGCCCGGGCCGGCCGGGGGAGCGTCCAGATGCGCTGGTCTCGGCTAGGCCTCCGTCTCACCTCGGCCCCAACCACCGGCCAGTCGACACCACGCAACCTCATGCGGTTCAAGGGCGGCACACGCAACGTCCACGCCGACAACGTCGCGCAGATGAACGACCACATCTGGGTGGGCAGCGGTTCCGGACCGGCCTGGTTGACCGACGGCACCTACCTCTTACTACCGATCCCTTCAAGACACCGCTGGCCGTTCGTCATAGGAGTCAGCCCGATCAGGAATCGGCCTCGCGCGACTAGCGGCATTCGCCGGCGGCAGGCTGCTGTCCCACAGGGGTGGCCTGCGGGACAGCGGAGCCCCTCGCAGGAGCTGCGCCGCATCGCGCCACGAATCGTTCCTGCGATTATCGAGTTCGTCTTCGGCGACCTCACGCGGACACCCAGAAAGGTCGGCAAGCCGCTCAAGGGAGAACTTGATGGCTCCTACGGCGTCCGTCGAGGCCCGTACCGGATCCTCTGCAGCATCAACGACGCCGCAAATCGGGTCGAGATCCTACGCGTCGACCACCGACCCGACGTCTACCGCAACGGCTGATCAGTGGCCATAGCTAGATCGCGATGGATCCCTGATGGCATCCTTATCGAACGATGACCAGACTCATCGAAGCCAAACCTCGGCGACCGATAGCCGATGACTGATCGGTCAGAACGGCTTGCCGCACGCGCTGGGCAAGAACGTGGACGAGACTGAGGGTATGAACTTCTCGCCTGAACCGGTGCTCATCGAGGTCATGGCCCCAGACGCCTCGGCTGCCAGCCAAATCTTGCGGTCCTCCATCGATGACGTCGCAAGCAGGTACTACGGGCGACGGATGAAGAGATCGACGCTTCACTGCGCGAGGACCCCAGTATCGACCTGGCGCCTCCATCTGGTGTGTTCCTCATTGCCCGTCAGCGCGACGCGGTCTTGGGTTGCGCAGGGCTGCGCTTGCTAGCTACCGGACAGGATCGGAGAGGTGAAGCGTCTTTTCGTTGCTCCTGCGGCCCGAGGCTGTGGGCTCGGCGCCCGCCTTATGGGCGAGTTGGAAGGCCTCGCCCGCGAGTACGGTCTGTCAGTACTGCGCCTGGACACCCGCCACGACCTCGTCGAATCCCGCCGTCTGTATGCGACCCTCGGCTACGAGGAGGTGCCGGCTTTCAATGAGGGCCGGTACGCCGAGCACTGGTTGGCAAAGCCACTGGCCTAGTGGCCGCTGGCGCAAGGCTGCAGCCCGTATGTCGATCCTGCTTCGGTGATCACGCGACACGTCCTGCGAGGCGACCGGTGTCAGTCGGCGCGCCAGACTCACCGGTCTACTCGATGAGACGGCCCTGCCTGGACCCATCCCACCCCACGTCGGCCGGGGTGCGCCAGTCCTTGGCGTGAGCCGACCTTCGGTAGCGTCGTCGCGCGCGGCTCGACCCAGACCGGATCCGGCCGAAGTGCAGACATGGTCGTCAGGTGCAGCCAAGTGAGTCCGGGCGTACAAGTCATTGCGGTACTGGCACGTACGATCCCGTCATGTTCATAGTGACCTTGAAATATCTGGTCGACCTCTCGGAGGTCGACGCCGCATTGCCTGAGCACGTAGCTTGGTTGGACCAGCAGTATGCCGACGGGGTGTTCATCGCCTCGGGTCGTCAGGTGCCAAGGGTGGGCGGGCTGATCCTCGCGACTGGCACGACCCGGGATGACCTGGACCGTCGGCTTGCCCTCGACCCATTCGGGCACCTCGGGCTGGCCGAGCACACGGTCATTGAGTTCGCCCCCTCCCGGGTCGCTGACGGCCTCGAGCATCTGCTCACATAGGCCCCGCCCGTTTGGGGTGATGGTGAGCGCGTATCCGATGGGCAGCCCGTCTGCGTAGCGCTGCTTTAGGTGCACCTGACCCGCGGCATCGACCTGGTTGGCCCGTCGGCGCGAGCCATGGCTCGACCAGGTTTCTAGATCGCCGGCGGATTCGGGTTGATTGCATTCCCCAACGGCCGGTCGACCTGGCTCGCGATCATCGGATTTCTCCTAGGGTCAAACCAGGACGTTGCGGGCCTCGGGAAGAAACCCTTCCGCCTGCCGGTGGAAGTCTGTGCGTTCAGTCCTGTTGGCGCAACTCCCTTTTCCGTGGCTTCTGGCCTCTGCCAGCGATTCTGCGCCATGACCGGGGTCTTGCCGCAACCCCCCCCCCCCGGTGCGCTGTACGTTGAAAGCGAGAGGGTGTGGGACTCTCCTTGCTATGGGGTCGGGTGGTCGATTCGCAGGTGCCCCGGCTGCGGACGGGTCGGAGCGAGGCCGATATTGCTCTCCGTCGGTGAAAGGGTCAAGGATTCGATGGTTGGCCTCCGCGATTTCGTGAAGAGGAAGGGACATGTCACCAACCGTCCCACCGAGCATCGATGCCGTCCACCGAATATCGATACCGTCCTGCAAGACGAACGATCTGCGAGAACGCAGCACGTCATGTCAATGTCCTAAGCCGACTGCACGGCGATCGAAGGACAGCAGATTCCCGTCAGGTTTGCGGAGAGTCAGACCCATCGGGTAATGCCGTACTCATCCTCATTGGCTTGCGGTGACGAGTCAGCGGCGCTCGAGGGTAGCCGCTGACCACTGTTTGCCCTTGCCCGTGTGACAACTATCCAACGGTCGGGTGACGCGGCCTTTCGATCCAGTCGGCTGCCTTCGCAACCTGACTGTTCGACCACAGCGCAGTGCTGGTGCCGTCGTTAAAAAAGTGATATCTAATAACTATCACTTTTTAGCGAGGGAGTGCAGCATGAGCACCGGCACGTCACCGATAGATGCCGAACCCGTCGGGCCCCAGGGAGCCCGGGTTGACATCACGCAGCGCCCCGCCCTGGCGGTCACCGGCTGGCTCGGGGTGCTCGTGCTCGCCGGGACTCTCTGGTGGATCGTGGTCGGGAACCAACACCACAGCGGGTGGCTGTGGGTGCCGGCTGTGGTCTTCGTCCTGGTCATCACCTCGCTGGTCATCGTGACACCAGGGCAGACCTCGGTGGTCCAGTTCTTCGGCAGCTACATCGGCACCGTGCAGCGCCCCGGGTTCTGGTGGGTTCTGCCGCTGACGCTGCGCCGCGGAGTAAGCATCCGGGTCCGCAACTTCGAGACCGGCCACCTGAAGGTCAACGACGCCGACGGCAGCCCCGTGGAGATCGCCGCGATTGTGGTCTGGCAGATCGCCGACACTGCGAAGTCGACCTACGCGGTCCAGAACTACCTCGACTTCGTCACCGTGCAGGCAGAGTCCGCGCTGCGCCACGTAGCTACCACCCACCCCTACGACAACAGCACCGATGCGGGCACCTCGCTACGCGGTTCCACCGACGTCGTCGCTGCCCAGCTGGCCCTGGAGGTCGCCACGCGGGTCTCCATCGCCGGGGTCGAGATCGTGGAGGTCCGGATCTCCCATCTCGCCTACGCCCCCGAGATCGCGCAGGCGATGCTGCGCCGCCAGCAGGCCAACGCCGTCGTCGCGGCCCGTTCGCGGATCGTCGAGGGCGCGGTCGGGATGGTCGAGATGGCGCTCAACCGGCTGACGGAGAACGGTGTTGTCACCCTCGACGAGGAACGAAAGGCCGCCATGGTCAGCAACCTGATGGTGGTGTTGTGCGGGGATCAGCCGCCGTCGCCGGTCGTGAACGCCGGTTCGCTCTACACATGAGCGAGCGCCGGCAGGTCTTGCTCCGCCTCGATCCGGCCGTCCACGACGCGCTCATCCGTTGGGCCAACGACGAGTTCCGCAGCGTCAACGCCCAGGTGGAGATGCTGCTGCGACGGGCGTTGGTCGACGCGGGACGAATGCCGACCCATGCCGCACCGATACCCAAACGAGGCCGCCCCCGCGCATCGCGCTGACGACTCCTTGGCGACTCGAGCAGCTGCGCCGTCTGGCTGACGAGGGCGTCGAGCAGGCCCCGGACCGGCCGACCAAGATCATTGGCGACATCAAGTAACTCCCCCTGAACAACCGACACCGGCGGCCGGGCGCACCTCCACAGAGTGCTTCAGAAGGGCTCCTTTTCGGTGTAATCGAGACACGCCGAAGGCCGCGACCCAGGCTGTCCGCGTCGCAGTAGCCGATCCTGAGGGGGACAGTCTTCGCTCGGTGGGGCGTGGCCATGGCTTAAGCGCTGCGGCTACTTCGCTGACTTTGTGGACGAGGCGAAGGGTGCCGGGTATGCGTTTGAAGCCGTGGTGCTCGTAGAAGGTCACTGCTCGCTCGTGGAGGCATCCACGACGACGATTCGAGCGGCGACGGATCGGGTCGGGTCGACGATCCGCTCGAGTGCGTCGGCAAGAAGTACCCCACCTGGGCTCCTGCCTTGCAGACTCTTATCCAGCCAAAGGCGGGCCCAACCAAAAAGGTCGGGGAGTCCCGAAAGCCGAACCGGCTACGGACACGCGTGGAGCTGCGCCGACATGGCACAACCTGGCTTTCGTCGTTCCGTGGCGCGATCGGTGACCGGTCACCGATCCTCTCAAGACCACACCCGTCGCTCCATCGTGTCGCTTGGCTGCGAGACTCTGCCCGTGTCTCAGATATCAGCATCGTTGCGATTCCGCTGGTTGACCGCCCCGTCGATGGTGGACGAAATCATGCAGACCCAGTTGCTCACCTGCTGGCGAGACGTATCCAACGCAGGAGGTGCTGTCGGCTTCCCGCTCGTGCCAGTTACCACAGAGCAGGTCAGAGCGGCCATCGATGCCTTGATCGGATCGCTAGACCCATCCCTGAACCGCATCCCGGTGGCAACTGTTCATCAGAGGCTGGCAGGCTGGCTGGTTCTCGTAGGGAACGCGGACCTGCTAACTGCTCACTGGGCCAGGGTGCTGCGTGTGCAGACCGCTCTGGAGTTCCGCGGTGCCGGAGTCGGTCGTGCCCTGATGCGCGAGGTCGAGCGGGCCGCCAGGGACGATCTGCGACTTAACCATCTGCATCTGGAGCTTCGCGGGGGTATGGGCCTGGAGCGCTTCTATGAAAGTTGCGGATGGTGGGAGATTGGTAGGTGGCCCGAGGCGCTATGCCTTGACGGGAACGAACTGCGCGACGAGGTGCTCATGCACCTACCCCTGAGGTGACGTCATCGGGCCGCTGAAATGACCCAGTCCTGATAACCCATCCCTCAGCGAACTCAACGCACACCCATCGCGTCATCGAGTGCATTCAGATGATGGGGGGCACATCCGCGTGTCCTGAGGGGGATGGGCCCCGAGCGGGTCGTGTAAGGCTGTCGTGTGCCCGAGTTCGAGTTCCCACAGAAACGCGTGCAGACGCTAGTTGCACATCTGAGTTTGCCTCGAGGCGATGTTGGTCAGCGAACGCCTTGTCTCAGCGCATCGCCGCGGGGATCGGTGGTCGAGCCCGAACAGCCGCTCAGGTCAGACGCTGGTGGCGGTCTTGTTGAACAGGGCGCTCAGGTTCGTGCCGAGGAGTTTGACGGCCACGATGATGACGATGGCGATGAGAGCAACCATCAGTCCGTACTCGACCGCCGTTGCCCCGTTGTCGTCGTTTCGAAGTCTCTTTTCGGCGCTCCGAAGGCTCACCTGCACCTTGACAAGCAGTCGGAGCATGGCTTACCCCTTCCGAGATCTTCGTTCTCGCGGATAATATCTATTCTCGCAGGCACGAGCGTCCGTGATGCCTGTTTGGGATTTTGCGCTTTGGCTGTGAAATAGACGCTCGTCTCTCTGCTCATGGATCAGGTCGGCTTCGGACTTGGCGACCTACGCCAGGTCCGAAGGATCACATAACCGAAGGGCATGTGCCCTGGACCGAGATGATGCCCGTCTCGTAGCGCAATAGTGGTCGGGTTGCCCAGGGCACTATCGGAGAGAGCAGATCATGTCGTGGCAGGCACGGCGGCTGACACCTCGGTGAGCGCTCCTCGACTTGGTCACCCGAGTGCGAGGCAATCACCAGTCCGCGGTCCGGGTCGACCCACAGCAGGTGTCTGCCGCCGTTGCCGTGGACGCAGCGTCCGCTTGCTGGCGCGGCCCCGAAGATGCGGCGGGCGTCGTTCAACTACCACAGGTAGCCGTAGTCCGCCATGAACTGGCACGGCTCCCAGCTGCGCTGGATCCACTCCTCGCTCAACAGGGGCCGGCCATCCCACCGGCCTCGGCACAGGTACAGCTCGCCGAGCAGGGTGAGATCGTTCGCGGACATCCACAGCCCGCCGTACCTGTGGGCGCCTCCGGTGACCACAGGTACGTGGTCGCCGTCGATGTCGGCGACCGCGTTTGCGCACCCGTGCCAGGACCACGACGACGATGCGCCGAGAGGATCAAGAAGCCGCTCACCCAACACAATGGGTAGCGGTCGCCGCAATGTCGCAATCAGCGCCAGACACAACAGGTTGACGCGGAGGTCGTAGTACGCCCACCCCGAGCCAGGCGCGTCACCCTCAGCTTCGGTGCTCTCGCGCCGGCTCTGGGCGTCCACCCGAGTCGGCTTGCCCCACAGCTCGCCAACCCACTGGCTGGTCTGCTGCAGCAGGTGGCCCAGGTGATCCCCCGGCCGGATGAGGTCGCGAACACCGGAAGGTCGACAGTCGCCGCAACCGGGGCCCACACGTCCAGCAGCCCCGGTCGAACGCGATTCCGGCGACCATGGACACGACGCTCTCGGTCGCGCTGAAGACCATCTCCGGCACGCTCGGATCTCCCACTGGGCGATCACCCACCCTCGGTGCACGACGACGCCACTGGCCCCCGACCCCGGCAGAAGCAGCCCGAGGACCTCGCGGTGCGACTCGTCTGCCACCTGCGTCGCCAGGTAGCCCGGCCTGTCCTCGATGCCGCGCGTGACCCTGCGGCTCTGTCTGGGCGCCGCTTCCCGCACGGCCTTAAGTCGACCGCCCCGTCGTTCCACGTCGACGCAGTGTGAAGCGCCGACGCATGCATCGTCCGGAAAGGCCAGCTCATGACGGCAACACTGGCCACCGGTAAGCACTCACCCACCTGGGCAGCCCGGGAGTAGGCCTTGGTCGCAGCATCTCGCAGACGAGGCGTGGCCGGTCACCGTTCCATTTGTCAGGCAAGCTCTGGCTACAAGTGGGAGGGTAAGCCTTCGCGGCAGAGCGCCAATGCGTCAATGGCTCCCCGCAGTGCACGCACGACGTCTGGATGGGGGTTGACCAGCAGTTGGGGGTAGTCGTGTTCGCCCAGCTCGGTTGCAACAGGCCACGCAAGCTGTTCGGTGGTCAATGAGAACTGCGCGTCGACGCCGGGCTTGTTGCCACGTGGGTCCTGTCGGTGCCAGTTGCCTTGCAAGTGGATGGCCACGAGCCCATGGACATAGAAGCTGGAGCCATCATCGCTGAGTCGCTGATAGCACAGTGAGGTGGGGATGCCTTCGCTCCGGAGCAGGGCAGTCAGTAGGTGTGCTTTGGCGAAGCAGAGACCGACGCCCGCACGAAGTGTCTCAGAAGCGCTCAGGGTGACCCGGGGATCTTGGACGTCCCAGGAGTGGCGCACGCCGTCACGCGCGTACTCGAATGCCGCTCTGGCGAAGGATGCGTCGTCCCCGTGCTCGGCCCTCAGGCTGCTGGCCAACGCTTTGATCGAGGGGTGGAACAGGTCGACGACTTCATCGCCGGCCAGGTAATTCGCTGGCGCAAGAGCCTGGAACTTCAAGAGGCGGCGCTGGCGAGTGTGCCGATGCCGAAGGCAGCAAGGACGGCGGCGCTGATTCGGTCAAGAGCCTGGGTGATGCGAGGGCGGCGCAACCAAAGTATTGCCCGTGCGGCCGCGAATGCGAGGCCGACCATGTAGAGCAGTGCGGTGAGGGTCTCAATGAGGCCGAGGGTCACGATTCCGGTCATGGTCACGTGTTGGGTAGGTAGGAACTGTGGGATGACGGCGAGAAAGAACAGCCCGACCTTGGGATTCAGCATGCATGAGAACAACCCGGCCCGCAGCGCTGACCAAGCCGAGATGGGCGGTGCGGTCTGGTTCATCCCGGCGCTGGCAGCGTTCTTGCGTCGGATGAGAGCTGACGTCCCGAGGTAGAGCAGGTAGAGCCCGCCAGCGATCTTGACCAGCCGGTAGGTGGTGGCTGATTCCTCCAGAAGGGTGGCCAGTCCTGCTGCAACAGCCCCAGTCCAGACCAACGAGCCCATAGCGGATCCGACGGCTGCGGCGATGCCACTGCGGGGACCGCGCAGGCTGCACCGAAGCACGAGGAAGGTATCCGGTCCGGGGGTCAACTCCAGCAGCGTGCAGAGCCCGACGAACCCGAGCACCATTGAGACGGTCACACCAGGAGTAAAGCACGACCCTCAAATGCCCGATCGCGCCCGCCACAGGCCGGACACGGGTTGCCCTCCACGCTGGCAGCATCCTGGAGACCAGAGATGTCTCCGTGCTATCCCCGTCATCAATCACCGCTCCTCAGAGGCGAACTGGCCGAAGGAAGACTCACCTTATGCCGCTGGTCACGCGCGGCCGATACCTGCCTGAGCCTTCCCATCTGACGAACGGTCTACGGACACGTGTTGACCAGGGTCCTCAGCTCGGGCGGGCGCTGACTGGATCTTCGTTTGGGGATCTTACGGACCCCTAGCAGCCCCACGACTTTGGAAGCGTGGCGTTCCAGGATCAGCAAGATCGCGTTCCATCGGAGGCTGTTCGTGTCCTCGATCAGGATGGGCGAGGTGCATGCTGGAGCACCAAGCCGCAGGCCCCGTCATAACTGTCGTAGGATTTACCAGCATGTCGCCATCTACTGATGTCTCCGCAGAGAGCGGCTCTCTGGTCGAAGGCCCCTCACGGCTCTCCCACCGGCCGAGCCACCGCAGCTCACGTAGCCGTCGCGGCGAGGCTGAGACTGAGACGACTCAGGGGCAGAAGGTGCCGACACTGCACGACTTGATCGCTGCTCGGCCCCCAGCCCCTGTTGGGCCGGCCCAACAGGGGTGGCAGGCCAGAATCCAGTGGTTGACAGGGGGGCTGATTCATCCAGGGCCTGGCCTGGCCGAACGTGAGTACCGCAGCGAGGTCGCTTCGATCCAACGCAGCCTAGACGGCCCCAAGACCATCGTTGTGGTCAACCCCAAGGGCGGTGGCACCAAGACAACCGTCACGATGCTGTTGGCCGCGACCTTGGGAATCCACCGCGGCGGATACACGCTGGCTTGGGACAACAACGAAACGCGGGGAACGCTTGGCTGGCGGGCGAACCCCGCACGGCACACCAACACCGCCGTCGACCTGCTGCGCGACCTCGAGCGGTTTACAGACGTCCGGGGCGCCCGAGTGGGAGACCTCGACAACTACGTCCGTGCCCAGGGCTCGACCCAGTTCGACGTGCTCGCCTCGGATGAGGACGCGGCGTCTGCCGCGTCCATCGACGCCGATGCGTTCAGCCGTCTGCACAGCACCTTGGCCAGGTTCTACCGGCTGATCGTCATCGACACCGGCAACAACATGCGCGCCAGCAACTGGCAGGCAGCCGTGGCGGCCGCAGACCAGCTGGTCATCGTCTCCACAGTCCGTGAGGACACCGCCCAGTCCGCAGCCTGGCTCATCGATGCGCTACGCGCCACCGGCCAGCAGGACGTCGTCGAGCGTGCGGTTACCGTCCTGACTGCACCAGCTCGTACCGCCGATCCCGACCTAAGTCGGCGGTTGCACGACCACTTCGGCGCATTGACACGCACCGTCATGGACGTTCCCCATGACCCGGTTCTGGTGCCTGGCGGCCCCATCATCTACGACACGCTCAATTCCCAGACCCGCAAGGCATGGCTCCGCGTCAGCGCAGCTGTTGCAGACGGACTATGAACAGCCTGGCGGCCACGACACAAGTCAATGCGACCCGCGCTCTTCGCGACTACTCATGTCTTTCAAGACCGCTTGGGCCGGCGCAGGCTCGAGTGAGGTGCCAAGCCCTGCTGGCGCAAGGAGGTGATCGACGTAACCGGCGGCGCCCGATCTGCCCTGCCAGGGTTTTCGTGACCCGTGTCGCTCTTTCTCGTTGTCATACGGGCAGCCCTGTCTGAAGTCGTGATGTCACCGAAGGAGAACGGCATGCCGAACCGTGGAGCCCATCGTGGAGTCCGCTGTGGAGCCCATCGTGGCGTCCGCGCGACTGAACTGCCTTGGCGCAAGGTCTATGTTGCTCTGCCGGCCGTCGCGTTGATCGCTGTCTGCGTTGCCCTAGTCGCCCCCGCAGACGACGTCAAGGGTGTCACCGGCTCGAAGGACTCGCCGGCGGTTGTCGCGCCCGGCGCCGCGTTCACCCTGGCCCATGTCTCGCCCGGTCCGGTCGCTGCGGAGACTCAGACGGCGCCCGAACGAGAGCCGTCGAAGACTGGTGCCGCAAGTCCGACAACAAGGACGGCCAAAACGGCGAACCAACAACCGGCCCCGTACTCTACTTCCCCGACCGGGCAAAGGCCCGTGGTCACCTCAGAGGCACCGGTGACAACAGCGCCTAGCTCGCCGCCGCCAAGCGCGGCACCGCCCCGTCCCGCGCCCCCGATCCTTTTTTTGGGACCAACACTCCCAAGGTTCCTGTAGCCGCCTCTCGCCAATGATCTACGCCCTCGGAGCCCGGACCTGCGCATCGTGTCGCTGAGCTGAGTGTCGCTGAGCTGAAAAGCCGATCCCTATCGCGCTTCGGCTCCGAATACCGGACATGGGCCGACTCATCACACACCTGCCACGGACACGAACGATTGAGCATTGCGCGACGGGCGGGCTTGCTGCCGGTGGAGGCATCACGGCCGCCCACCTGGTCGCCGGGCTGATCAACCCCGCCGCGTCACTGGTGCTCGCGGTCGGCTCGACGGTCATCGACGCCACCCCGAGGCCGATCAAGGAGTACGCCGTCGGAAATCGGGGGCAAGGGTTCGGAATTGATCCCTGATGCCACGCCTCGGTCAAGGCCACAGGCAATGACGTACTACCGATTCCGCTAATCAGGTGCGGCCGACCTGTGTAGGGCCGTCCCGCAAGTCGAATGGTTATCGGACCCCGGCACCCGCGAGTGCTTCGTCGTGGCCGTTGCGCAAGCCGAACCGACTACGGAAACGCGTGGGGGCTGTAGTCGGACGCCCATGACGGAGTCCAGACTGTGCCCGTTTGCCGATCCTTGGGCTCAAGCGGTGACGCTGCGCGTCGGATGTTCTGTGCGCGCGATCATGTGGACGCGGAGTGCTTGCTTTCAGAGCCCGATGGTCGACTGGTGCTGCCGGAGAACGAAGGCTCACGACGCGCGGTTCCGGTTTCCTTGGGGTCCAGCGGCCGAGTCGAGGTCTACCGTGTGCGTCCGTTGGCTGCCCATAAGGCAGCCGCGTTGTCCAGGAACTGTCAGTTGTGGCCCGGCGGTGACACGGTTGGCGTGGGCGTCCACGGCCAGCAGGTTCAACGGGTCGATCGACACGGTCTGCCCGTTGGCTATATCGTCCTCGCAGGTACGTCGCCGGCAGCAGTGGCCGCAGTGAGGTTCGCATGGGGTGAGCCGGGAAAGCCTGACATCTTCGGCACGAACGGGCCTGCCGCATGTGACTATTCGAGCCTTATGGTCGCAGCATGAGCCGCCGGCCGCCACCAGTTGAGCCCGAACAACGTCGACACAGATGCGCGACGGGACGGCGACCACCGAGTCGCGGCTCACCCCTGGTGACCTGGTGCCAACGCCCGGCTCAGCCGGGACGCTCGCCTCCCCCGGACACGTGGCGTTATTGGGAGGCATGGCTTCGTAGTGGAAGCACTACACACCGCCGACGTCGTGAACGTCGTGACGTATACGTCGCATACCGACCCAGGCGTGTCGACGCTGCGGCGCAGCGATTGCTGCAGCGTCAAATAGGCCTGCCCCGTCGGGGTTCATGTCAACGGCACCCTCGCGGCGTGTAGGTGAGTCGTCTTGCACTTCCCGGCGACGGCGGACGATCCAAATCTCGGTCAGAACCGGCCAGGCCCGCGAGCCGCTAGCGCTACTTCGACTGCCTTAGCGTCCGTGTTGAGAGCCAAATCGCGAGCGGTTGTTGTGGCCACCCGTTTTACGGCTGCTGCTGCGTTGGTCACTTCTCGCTCGAACACTGCCGCTGCTGCGGCAGCCGCAAGCGCAGCTTGGGTCGCAGCAGCAGCGACGGCAGTGGCTACTGCCGCAGCTGCGAGGGCTGTCTCCTCCGCGGTGGCGATCGCCGCCGCGTCAACGGTGGCAGCGAGTTGCAGGGCTATGAGGGCGCCCTCCTCCTCACTGCCGGAGGCGATCGATGCCGAGACAATGTCAGCGGCCTTGGACGCGGCGGTGGCTACTCGTACGGCGAGGGCATCGGCCCGAGACTGTATGCCGCTGGCCGTCTGGGCGGCCGTGTCCGCCATGTTGAGAGCCGCACAGGCAGCGGCGCCTGCCTTCACGTTACGGGCGTGGGAGGCAGCTTCGGCGGTCATGAGAGCCGCTGCTACCACCGACTTCTTGGTGGCGGCGGCGGATTTGGCTACATACTTCGCTTCGCGAGCGGCCGCAATGTCGACCTGTGCGCCGGCGACAAACGCCTTAGTCTCGGCGAGAACAGAAGCAGCAGATGATGGTTCCCGAGAGCTCACTTCAGAAGCCCCACGTATCAACGCAATTCGTAAGGCGTCGAGCCCAGAGCCATGCCTGGCGCTACGGTTGATCAGCGTGGCCAACGCCTTAGCTTGCATCGGTGTCATGGTGAGCACGACATTCGCGGGGGAACTATCGCCCCGGTCCAACGAACTTGTCGTGCCCTCGGTGCCCATGCCGCTACTCCTCCACAGATGTCAACCTTCTCCGTTGCCAGCCTACGCGGACGATGGGACGCAACATGTTCGTGTGACTCACAGCCGGACTTCCTCCGGTGAAACCGGACCGCCCGATGGGGTTGGTGACCGGTCACCATCCATCCGCAGAAGGGTTGGGGATTTGGTCGAAAAACTGGCAGAGATGGGGTTGCTTGCCGTGCATCGGCGCCCAACGAATGTGGGTCCGAGATCCACGAGGAGTCCACTTCAAGTATCTTGATGTCAAGATACTTGAGAGGCGGCAATCGTGGCGGACACGTGGAACCCCCAGCAGTATGACAAGTTCAGCGATAACCGGCAGCGTCCGTTCGCGGACCTGATGTCCAGGGTGGGTGCGAGCACCCCAAAGATCGTGGTGGACCTGGGCTGTGGACCAGGCTCACTGACCCTCACGCTGGCGCAACGCTGGCCGGATGCGCGGATCATCGGAGTCGACTCCTCCGCCGAGATGCTCGATCAGGCCCGGCGCAACGACCGCGATGGACGGGTCGAGTGGGTGCGCTCCGATGTCGAGTCGTGGGACCCGGTACAGCTGGGAGAACAGATAGATGTCATCACCAGCAACGCGTTGCTTCAGTGGGTGCCTTCCCACCGGCAGCTGATCCCAGGCTGGGTGGCAGCACTTGCGCCCGGTGGCTGGTTCGCCATGCAGGTGCCAGGCAATTTCAACGCACCGTCGCACGCCCTGCTGCGCGAGGTCGCCGCCCGGGCACCTCGCGCGAACGAGCTCCTGCCGCGCCTACGCGCGGGAGAAGCAGTTGACGAGCCCTCGGCATACGTCGCCTTGCTAGCCGGTCTTGGCTGTGATGTCGACGCGTGGGAGACGACCTATCAGCACATCCTCGACCCTGGCGGCGCCCAGGACGAGCCGGTGCTGGAGTGGACCAAGGGCACCGCTTTGCTGCCGGTGTTCGAACTGCTCAAGGAACAGAGCGAGCGTGCCGAATTCGTGACGGCATACGGCAGTGCGCTGTTGCAGGCCTATCTGCGCCAGTCGTTCGGCACGGTCTTTGCCTTCCGGCGTATCTTCGCGGTGGCTCACATGAGAGGCACGCAGTTGTGACTGCAATCGTCGGCCTGCACCACGCCAGGTGTCCTATCCGGCAGGCTCGCAGAACACGCTAAAACAGGTCTACGGACAGGTCCTCGGCATGCCGAAGTATCCAAGCCGGCGGTCCTTGCTGCACGTGGTGGGGCGTGGTTCCGCGCGGGCTCATGTCAGATCCACTGCGGTGTCCCAGGATCCGTTCACCCCCGCACGCAAGGCGCATCCGGGATCGCCGTGTCGGATATGGATGCGCTGGCCCGGGTCGTGAATGGGTCGGGGGCGCCTTTGCGCTGGGATGACTACGCGCCGGGCGTGCGGCGGTTTCAGACCCAGGATCCGGTGGGCAACCTACTGGAGTTCCAGGAAGCCAATGGTCAGGAGAGCCCGTGATCGCTGATCACCGCCTTGACATCCATAGGAGCATCGATCCTCGACTGCGATACAAACGGCGCATCGAGCTCAGGAAAGTCGTCGCTCAGCCTTCAGTTGCAAAGGCTGCGTTCGCGACCGTTTCTCGCTTTCGGAGTAGACACCCTCGTGGCTGCACTGCCGCCAGCGTCGTCAACTCACGACTCCGGGATTGCCTTTGGCTCCGACGGCCTGGTCGCAGTGGACGATCGTTTTCGCCAGCTGGAGCACGCGTGGTTGCGGGGACTGGCGGCGATCGCGCGCGACGACGTCGGGGTCATCGTCGACCAGGTGTTCCTCGACGGGCGCGAATCTCAGGACCGGCTGCGCTCAGCTCTCAGCGGTCTACGGGTCGTGTGGGTAGGCGTGCGGTGTGACCTTGAGGTGGCCGTTGCGCGTGAGGTAGCTCGACTTGGACGCACTCAACGTATGGCCTCATCTCAGGCGATGATCGTTCACGAAGGGGTGCAGTACGACCTGCAAGTGGATACGACAACCAACATCGCCCTGGAGTGTGCAACGGCTATCGCTGCTCACGTGGCAGATCCTTTGAACCGCTGACCGTTCCGCTATGGGGATGGCGGACTCATCAGAAAGATCCGACCGGGCGAGGGTCTGTGAGCGTGTGCCTACGGACCCTCGCCTGAGAAGCGCATCGGAAGTGCCCTCGGCTCTGTGAAGGTCAGTTGAGCGTGGAGGTGTCGATGACGAAGCGGTAGCGGACATCTGAGGCCAGGATG
>Ga0182021_10003517_pt1 | contig 18403 bp, 22 predicted proteins | sample 612E3MmetaG_FD_120493 | JGI IMG/M metagenome (GOLD analysis project Ga0182021, IMG submission 120493) | Permafrost microbial communities from Stordalen Mire, Sweden - 612E3M metaG (Illumina Assembly) | ecosystem: Environmental > Terrestrial > Soil > Wetlands > Permafrost | place: Sweden... | reverse complement strand
TGCTGTTCAACTCCCCGCCTCTGGAGCTTGTGCTCATCCTTCTCCTCGGCATCATCGTGTGCGCTCAGTTATTGCATGAGAAAGGAAAGGGCTGGAGGAGCAGGGTAGTGATCATGGTCAGTTTCATCCTGGTCCTGGTCTCGCATGTACTGATATTGCTGGAATCCGGATCGAACGAATATGATCTGTACCTGCTGGCCAGAGGATTGCAGATGGTCGGATTCGGTCTGATGGTGGTCTTCCTTTATCGTCTGGGGAGGGTATCTTGAAGGACGAGCCAGACAGAGTGAAATATCGGTCCAAGGGTCGCATCTTCGCCGATATTCTCAGGGCGGTCCAGGATGATGAGAAGGCCATCACGACCCACATCCTGTACAAGTCCAACCTATCCCATGACCGCCTAATCAAATATCTTCAGAACCTGGAAGAAGGCGGGTTGCTGAAGAGGTCCGAAGAGAAGGACAAGATATTTTACGAGATCACTGACAAGGGGAAGCACTTCCTTTCCGAATTCCAAAGAATGGAAGCGTTCGTCAACGGCTTCGGCCTCGACATTTGATCAGGTTAAACGAACCTGCTGAATTTGGCCTTATTTTTATCCTTGCTTTCAAATGACCAAGCCATTCACTAGGCCCAAAATAAACAATATTATTTATGTCTAATTATATAGTCTGGTGTGCCATTATCTTACGTCCCAAGAAATGCGATATGGAGTGCGACATTGCGCTGGCGGACCTGCCGCCAGAGTGAGCATTGCCACCGGAGATCGCGGTCGGGGCCGGCTTCGGGCTTTCGGCTCATGCCTTCTGTGCCAGAGCCTTAGTGTCTTCCCATGCCTTGGTCAATGCCTCTAGCCCGCAGCTGGTGCACTCGTGCCTCAGGCCAAGCTGTTGCGAGAAGTCCTCAGAGAGCTTCTGGAAGTGCTCCTTTTCGGCCACCCCGGTGTCGATGTAGAGGCATCTGGAATAACCCTGGAAAAGGATATTGATGAAGTACATGGGCTCGTAGCCCTGCTCGATGGCCGAATCGAGCCGGAGCTCTTTGATCACACCCTTCAGTCCCATCTCTGCCCAACCGGAGGTGTTGAACCAGGTGCCAGTCACCTTGCGTTTCTCTTCGGCGTACCTCATAGGGCTCAACAGCGCACCGATGCAGTCGTCAGCGTCCAGCATTACGGTCGGGACCCTGAGCTCCTCCTTTACCCCTTTCAGAGACTGACAGATGGCGTAACCGAGGAACACCGCGTCCACTTTCCCCTCGAGCGAGTTGACCTTCTGGATGACCGTGTTCTTTAGTTTAACAGAATCTATGTGGAGTGCGAACTCCAGATACTCCTTATAGACGATATCGGGGTCGTCACCGACTACCGCATCGATCTCGCGCTTCCAGATATCGCAAGCTATGATCCCGATGCGCATCAGAACACCCCGGCCATGGCCATGAATAGCCAATGGTCGTTCCGGCTATTTTTACTTAGTCGGAAATGCCTCTAGAGCCTTCGCCACTTGTCGTCGCTCTCCGGCTTGAACCTTCTTTGACCATCATCTGGACGAAACTTTTGCCTTTCGTCCTCTTTGGCGGGCGGGTCCCAGTTCATGTCATCATCGAACCGGGGCAGAGGAACGTCAATTTTACTGACATCCCTGGCCGATGTCTCCGTCGGCCGGTGTTTCTTGGCGGTCTTGTGCTGTACGAGACCGTCCCTTTCTAATTTCTGCTGCTCGATCCTAGCAAGGGTCGTGGGGTCTGTGGTGAGCTTGTGCGTCCTCCACATCAGCCCCAACGAGCCAAGGAAATAGGCCAGGAAGATGACCAGGCACAGGTACCATCCCAACCTGAAGACGAAAGCGGTCGATGCGATCGTCAGTAAGCTGGCACAAATGAACGAGCTGATGAACCCGGAGATGTGTTTCGGGTCCCTGGTCTTTACCCCAAGATTGTCGTAACTGATGGTCTTGATGATCGGACGCAATTCCTTTTCCAGCATGTAGTAGATGTAGATCGAGGTGACGATGGCCACCAGGAATATTGGGAATGCGATCTCGTCGCTGGTGACCATTGTTCCGACCAGGGCGATGAAATAGGCCGATAGGGTCAGCTCGATCTTACGCGACCGGCGGAACAGCTTCAGTGAGGAGGGCAGGATCATCTTCCCCATGGTCCGGTTCATCAGCGACGCACTATACTTTGCGAACCCAGGAACTATCCGCCTCAGACCGCCGTAGATCGTATCGCTGGCCTTCATCATCACCGGAGTGAGCATGCTCATGGCGAAACAGAAGGTCCCGGCGAACGGATTCAACTGGGCAGCCTTGGTCATGCCAGCAGCGTTCGACCCGACAGAGGCGAACATGACCGATTCAGCGCCGCGGCCGCACATGGAAGTGCCCATGAACGTGGCCGACCTCCCGGAAAAGCCTAGGAAATATGCCAAGGCACTGGTGAGCAAAAGGTCGCCCAGGATCACCATCGGAACGGCGATTATCACTATCCATATGACCGTCGGGAACATCCCTGGGTCAATCAACATACCGAACGAGATGAAGAAGACCGCGACCAGGGCGTCCTTGAACGGGGAGATCCGGTCCTTGAGCCGGTCAGATATCTTGGTCTCGGCGAAGACCATGCCAAGGAAGAACGCCCCGATGATCGCTGGAACCCCAGAGACCTCCGCCATGGCTGACGAGAGAAAGACCAGGCCAAGGGCGAACAGTACGAACATCTCGTCGCTCTTGATGTTCTCAAAATACTTGGCGCATCGGGGGATCACGAACAGAGCGAGGACAATGAAGAAAGTATAGAATGCGAGCACGCCGACGATCATCGTCGTCAAGGTCAATGTGTTGGTGCCACCGCTCTTGAACAGCAGACCTCCGGCGATGGTCATCAATATCATGGAGAGGAAGTCCTCCACCACGACCATACCTAGCAGGAACTCGGTCTCCGGACTGCTCATCTTATGCAGTTCCATAAGGGACTGGCCTGTGATGGCTGCGGAACCCATCGCGATGACCCCGGCGAGGAAGACCGTGTCCACGATGGGCCACCCCAGGGCCAGACCGATCAATAGGCCGATAAAGAAATCCAGTCCGGTATTGACCAAGGCCAGGATGAATGCAGAAGATTTTGTCTTCTTCAATTTAGTGACGCTGAACTCCAGTCCGACGAAGAACATGAGAAGCGTCAGTCCGAGCGAGGAAAGGTAGGAGATGAAACTCGTATCCTTAATCAAGCCGTCATACTGGATCCCGAAGAGGTTGAAATGGATGAACGGACCGATGAGAACGCCCGCTACGATGTATCCAAGGATGACGCTCTGCTTCGCTTTGGAGGCCAGTGCAGCACCGATGAATGAGACGAGCATGATCATGCCCACCTCGAACATTATAGCTTGGGTCGCGACCATCTACATCTCAGCCCTGGAGATGAGGGTTTGGAACGATGGGGTCGACTGCTTGCTGGACCGTGGTCTGAAATTTTGAGTGTCCATGGTGTCGCCCATCAAACGTTCCAATCCTAGATAGTCCCGCAACCCGTTCAGAGTACAGGCTAAGTGCATCCCTATTTCACCTTAATAACCTGAAAGATATAAAAGAGTATTGTGCCAGTGATTTGCAGCTGGAAAAGAGGAGTATTTCATAGAACCCGGTCCTGTTCCCGAAGGTTATGTATCCCATCACCGTCGATAGTAACATCCACATTTAGCTGCAATGGATATATCTGGAAAGTAGATGCAACAGAGAAATGGCTCACTGGTGAACGGATGATCGATATCGACGGATCGGAAGGAGAAGGAGGCGGCCAGATGCTGCGGACGGCATTGGCCCTTTCGGCATTGACGGGACGGTCCTTCAAATTTGAAAACATAAGAGCCAGAAGGGACAAACCTGGCCTGGCTCCACAGCACCTGACCGGGGTCAAGGGCGTGGCGGAGATATGCCATGCAGTGGTGGAGGGCGACAAGGTCGGTTCCACTTCGTTAAGGTTCGAGCCAGGGACGGTCGAGCCGGGCGATTTCCGATTCGATGTGGGAACGGCCGGAAGTATCACTCTGGTGCTCCAGGCCTGCATGCTGGCTTGTGCCAGGACGAGAGCGAGGACGGAGTTCGATATACTTGGAGGGACGAACGTGAGGATGTCCCCGCCTTCGGACTATCTGGAACATATCTTGTTCCCGTTCCTACGAACAATGGGATACGAGATCGACGTGAGGGTCCCGGCCAGAGGTTTCTATCCCCAGGGAGGGGGAGAGATGATCGTAGGCGTGGCCAGGGGAGAACATATCCTACCGCTGGACCTGGAGAACCGGGGCCGTTTCGTCGGGATCAACGGTGTTTGTTTCACCCAGAAATTGCCTGACCACATCGCGGAACGCATGGCCTCCACCGCCCAAAAGACATTGGTGGGCCATGCCCCGGTAAAACTGTTTATGGACCGCCGACAAGGTCATTCGATCGGTGCCGGTATCTTTCTCTCAGCCGAATATGAAAATACCCTCCTCGCCGGCGACGCACTGGGAGAGCAGGGCATAAGTTCCGAGAAATTGGGAGAACTGGCAGCCGTCGCATTGCTCCGAGAAATGGATTCCGCCGGTACGTTGGATGTGCATAATGCGGACCAGATCCTGCCCTATCTGGCATTGGCGGCCGGACCGTCTACGTTCCTGGTGAGCGAGCTCAGCATGCATTTCCAGACCCAGGTCGAAATTATAAGGAAATTCATCGATTTCCGGATCGATGTTAAGGCCGTCGGGAACGCGTTCCGGGTCTCGGTCACACCTAGCCATACATGATGGAACGCTTCTTGGACATCTCTTCTGACTCCCCGGTCTTTTTGTTGATCTCCTTGAGGGCCTGCTCCAGCACCGCTGCCTCCTCCAGCAGGGGTTGGGTGTCCAGGCCGGTATGGAGGATGAGCTTGTCGATGGTGTGGGTGGCGGCCGCGGCGGCCCTTGCATCCGGATAGTCAGCATGCGCCTCGGACAGGATCGACACGACGTCGAAATTGCGGTTGACGCCCTCGTTCAGCAGGACCCCGGCGAGACCGACGACGACGCCGTTCTCGAAGATGGGGATGTCATTGCGTATTAGCAACTCACGGGCAAAGGGGGTCGAGCCCACACCATACACGGTGATGTCGTCACCCTCCTTCTTCTGCTCGATGGCCACCTCGGGCACTTCCACACTGGTCTCGCCCGCTTTGTTTGCCAGGCCTTCAGGGGAGAGGACCATCTTGCAGCGTTTGTCCTGAACCCAGTCCATGATAGTCTGGGCCAGGGGTTTGAGGATGTCCTGCGGCGGCTCGAACTCCGAGACGATGACGACGATCTTCTCCGACCCATTCCCGATGGGGCCGGAATAGACCCGCACAGGACTATAGGGAATGCCCTCTCGCACGATCGAGACCGAGGGAAGGAACGGCGAATCGATTATCGCTATCTGCTCCAGATCAAGGAGCGTCACCAGGTAATTGGCGGTTATCGAGCCCACAAGGCCGATGCTAGAGAAACCCTCTATGACATATGCCCCCTTGCAATTGTTCCTCTTCAGCTCGACTACGTCAAAATCGTTCATCGGGCGAATAACGCAAAAGGGTGTATTTTTCTTTTGGCAAGGTTGGATGGATATCGCTCGCTCAGAGGCGCCCGGGCGACGTACAGGACCTAGGACTGCCGGAACCATTTTCTTGTGAGAGTACGTTGGAAGCGACCGGGAAGTGAGCGGAAATGAACTGCCCCCGATGTGGAAAAGAGATGGAGCCGGGAACGTTGAGGTCGGAAAGTTTCATAGGCGGAGCGAAATGGCTTTCCCTAGCGGAAGGAAGAAGAGGCAAAGAGGCCATTTCGGGCACGGACCTGCTGGGATATGTAAAGATATCCGGATTCCGTTGTGCCCAGTGTCGGACATTGGTGCTGGATTACTGATCCTAACGTCCAGGCCAGTAGTAGGACTTGACCACAAGCTTAAATGCCACGGGAACGGTTTTCTGAGAGATGAGGCCCCGAGTAACGGTTAACTGCGCCATGTCCCCCGATGGCAAGATCGCCACAAAGGAGCACCGACAGATCAGGATATCTTCCCCCCAGGACATGGAGCGAGTGAGGGCGATGCGGGCTTCGGTCGATGCTATCCTTGTGGGCGTCGGAACGATACTGGCCGATGACCCCCATTTGACAGTAAAGACCCTGCCACCAGAGAAGAACCCTCTCCGCTTGGTGCTGGATTCCAACGGCAGAACGCCGGACGGGGCGAAGGTCGTGAATGGTAAGGCAAGAACAACGATCGTCACGAACGAGACGTGTATCAAGACCTGGCAGAACGCCGAGGTCCTGCGCGTGGGGAAAGAGGTCGTGGACCTGACCAAACTTATGCAGAAATTGCATGAGATGGGGGTCAACACATTGTTGGTGGAAGGAGGCGGGGAGACCATCTGGTCGTTCTTCAGGATGGGTTTGGTGGATGTCTATTCGGTATATGTCGGGAACGATGTTCTGGGTGGAAGGACAGCCCCCAGTCCAGTGGATGGAGAAGGATTCCTGGAAGACGAGAAAGTACATCTCGAGCTGCGAAAGGTGGAAAGACTGGGGGAGGGCGTTCTGCTCACCTACGAACGTCCAGGCCCGGGTGGCCTATGAACGGGACACCGATTAGAATCCGGTTCTCCGCCGATGAGATGCTCGGGTCGCTGGCTCGCTGGCTGCGCCTCATGGGCTATGATACCGGCTATGAAAGGGACAGCACCGACACCGATATACTGGAAAAGGCGAAACTCGATGGCAGAATCCTTTTGACCCGGGACAAGAAGCTGGCGGAGCGTGCTGGAGAACAGGGATTATACGTCTCGGCCAGAGATGTCAATGAACAGCTTAGGCAGGTCGCTAGGGCATATGAACTGACCTTTGACGAGGAGCTATCCCGGTGTACGGTCTGCAACGGAGAACTGGTCTTGATCACGAAGGAAGAGGCATCAAAAGGCGTGCCGGAAGGGGCGCTGCGGTCGAACGAGCATTTCTACCGCTGTGGATCATGCGGCAAGTACTACTGGAAGGGAAGTCATTGGAAAAACATTAGGAGAATGATGGCGGACTTGATCGGATCAGATCACGAGAGTTCGCGGTAATAATCCTCTGAGATGATCTTGCCGGTACTGGCATTCAGGATCATCACACCTTTCACGCCCTCTATGCACCATATCGGCAGGTAAAAGACCCCCATGTCCTCGAGCTCGATCGTATCTGACTTGGGAGAGACGAGCTTCTTCTCCGTCACTGTGACGTGATTCTCCTCCTTTACTATATCCCTCTCGAAGGTGTGCCGCCTCATCACTTCCTGTTTGACCAGGTTCCTGGCCTCATCGATATCGATGAGCGGCTCCAGGCGTTTGTGCGTAACTTCCAAAGAGAAAACGATGTCCAGCTCGGCTGGCCAAGCGTCCACCTTATGCGTTAGTGCGTTGACCGCCAACAGACCGGCTTCTACGCCTAGCTTGTTTTCGTCAATGTACAATGGCGCTTTGTATTTGAAAACGTAATGAGGCACAAGTTCCAACCTGTGACGGAATCCGGCCACGGTCTGGGCCGCGATCTGCTTGACATCGTCCACGTCGACGATCGGTTTCACGATCTTTTCCCCGAAGTCCTGATCTGCAGCCTTGTCCAGATCTTCTGCGGTCACCATCTTTGGGTAGTCGTCCGCGCCGAACTCGTCGACCAGCCCATGGTCCTTTTCGCCCACTATCTTCTCGATGTGGACGCGGCCTATCTCATGCTCGATCGCCTCTCTATCCCACACGCATGTGCGCTCGTCAAGTTTGGACAGAAGATGTTCGGGCAGCGGGAACAACGTGGCGATGACCCGTTTACCTTTGAAATCCCTGAACCGGTCCATGAAGGCGATGAAGGCCTTCTCGTCCTTCTCGACCAAAAGCAAGAAGACGACCTCTACATCTTTCCGCTTTCCTGAAAGGAAACCATCCAGATCAGAAATCTGAAAATCTCTGGATTGTAGTATCTCACTGATAACCGCCCTCAGCGAGGTCAAAAGGACACCTAGCTGACCTAATATGCTTATCTCATAAATACGTTGGCGCACTAAATCGCATGACATGGACGCATTCCATGAGTTCGACCAGATGGTCGTAACTTTAATGTGCCTCCCAAGAGTCTGAAAGTCACTCCTTCTTCCAGGGCAGTAGCGGGGCGACTTCTCCCTTGATGAATGGAGGTAGCTCGCCAACTGAATGTTCGTCTATCTCGGTTCGCCTGACCCTGGCTCGCAGAGCATAGTTGTTGCAGGTGTTCGTGGCACAGCCGCCGCTGACGATCTGCCGTACCTCATGCACCGTCAGATATCTGACGTCCTCTTTGATCCTGAGAAGGTTCCATTTGACGAACCGCTCTCCGAGTTCGTACAGACGCTCTTCCGCCAGGCCCTTCCCTATCGTCCTCACCATTCGTGACAGTTCCCAGTGTGAACGATACCGGTTTGCCATTGACCGAACCTCCTCCAGCTTGGATTCCGGCAGCTGAACAATGTCCGCGGGATGTGATCTCTTGCGCCTGTTCTCTTTCTGGTGGCCGGTCCATTCGTCCAGCAATGACAGGTTGAGCCCGACCAGCAACCAGGCCGACGTCTCTCTGAAAATGACCTCGCCGATGATGTCGATGATGAGGTCGAGCTCTCGGACGATCTCGTCTTCGGTCTCCCGATCACCTTTCTTGCGCTGTACCTCTTCAATCCGTCTCTCCGATTCCAGGATCGATTGCTCCAGGTCCTGTACTATGGCGGAACGGTCGACGGTCAGCACCCGGTCCACGGAAGCCTCGTCCAGGATTTCTAGCTCACGGGAAAAGGGGGCTTCGAACAGTCGATCAAGTACGGTCTGCGGCAATCCCGCGACCTTGAGCATGGCTGATATCTTGGTGATGTTCCAATAAGCGTGATGATAGAATGTGCGAACGAATTGGACCTCACCTCCTTCTACCCGGAGATCGCGACTGATCCGGCACCAGCTGGCATCCACCATCCCCGCCAGTACAGACCAGTGGAACGGATACATGACGCCGGGAAGGAACTCCTCGGCCAGCTGATTCGAATAGATGTCCTCGCTCATCACGATGTTATGGTCTGACCTGGCTTATTTAAATTCCCGGAGCAAGTTTCAATAATACGAGGTAAGGTACTGATTCGATGCATTCGGTAACCTTTAGGCGCCTGGGGATCGTGCTATTCATCATCGGGGTCTTGGGTGCCGCGTTGTCGGTCTACTATGGCATGATCAGGTTCTATCTGGTTGTCATCGTACCCGTGTTTACCAGTGACAACACAATAGGGGCGCTTCCGCTCCTGGCAATATTCGCAGGCATTGTCATGATGGCGATCGGCCCGGTGTTCGGTAACGATTATCCAGATGCCAAAGAAGGAATGGTTACAGAAAACGTCGATTCGAGACAGGACCAGGGTAGGGTAAAGATAGGGGGCGTGGTCCTCATCGGCCCCATACCGATCGTTTTTGGTTCCGACAAAAAAATGGCCTTGACCGCGGCGGCCATTGCCATCGTGGTCCTGGCCATTGTGATCTTAATCTTGCTTTGAAAGGAACGTCCCGGCAGCTTTCACCAGGTCGACCTTGTCCTTTCTGGCACGTTCACGGATATCGCCGATGACCCGGACGTAGGCCTCGTAATCCAGCCCCTGCCGGCGCATCTCTCGACCCAAAACCTTCTCGAAAATATCCTTCTTGCGCATGCTGTCGATCGCTTTTCGCAATGCCGATGCCTCATCAGGGCTTAGCTGTGCCAGCGCTCAACCACCTTCAGGAAGTTCTTGAAGATGTCCTCACCGTGTTCAGTGTTCTCCACCTCTGGGTGGAATTGGAGGCCGTAATAGGGACGGTCCTTCATCCTGACCGCTTCGATCGGGCAGGCGTCGGTACGGGCCAGAACTTCGAACTGGTTCGGCAAAACCTTGACTTCGTCGTTATGTGACTCCCAGACATTGAACTGTTTGGGAAGGCCGGCAAAAAGCTCGCCCTCCTTCTCCACATATAGCGTTGCTTTGCCGAACTCTGCCTGGTTCGCGGCCTCGGTGGAGCCTCCAAAATGCGTGCACATGAACTGCATGCCGGCGCATATCCCCAGGACCGGAAAGTCGGCCTGATCGAGGTACTCACCATTGTGGCCCATCCGGCAATCGTCGGTGGCCACATGGGGTGACCCGCCGGACAGGACGAGCGCATCCACTTCGCCGATCTGGTCGAACGGCGTTGTGTTCGGCAATATCTTTGTCTCGACCTTGAGGTACTTCAAGACCCTCCACTCTCGGTGGGTCCATTGACCCCCATTGTCGATGACGTAGACCTTCATCGGGGATGGAATGGACATGCCGTTAATAAAATCGATGTCCGATGCTCCGGATTTGGTAATAAAGGTTCATTTCTGCACTCCGGGAGATATCTTTCCCTCCCGGCAATACCTGCATTCCCTGCGCCTGATCGTGAAAGCGGCCCCGAACAGGAAAGCCAGGAAGAGGCTCCCCAGGCCGAACCAGCCGCCCATCAGGACCATGAGTATGCCGAATACCAGGTTAACGGCGATGAGAACCACCAGTAACAGATCGACCACATCGATCAGGTTCTTGCCGCATCGGTCGCAGACAATCATCGACCCCGCATTGCACCCGTCAGTTAATCAACCCTTCCAATCCGGTCAGTGCGCCGAGAACTTCGTGGGTTCCACGCGGTTTTGAAAAAGTTTTAAGAATCGAGATGGAGCTTGTGCAGGCAATGAAGGCAGTGGTTTTCGATCTGGGTCACACGCTCATCGATTATTACACTGATTGGGAGACACCTGAGCTCCGGGCGATAGAGAGGTCCTACCAGCTGGCGGTGGAATATGGCGGCGAAGCTGAGCCGGAGAGGTTCCACGCGGACCTCAAGAAAATGCTGGTGGAGGGCCGCGTACGCAAGGAGAAGGAAATGGTCGAGATACCGCTCTACCAGGTCCTGGACACGATCTACCAGCGATTCAACTGTGAAGTGACGGACGATATGCTGATCGAAGGCATGGACATTTTCTATGGCGTCCTGTTACAGGATAGGAAACTGGTGCCAGGGACCATCGAGATGCTCGAGATGGTGAAGGCCAGAGGTTACGCCATCGGTCTGGTATCGGACGTCGCCTGGGGGTTGCCCTCTGACTATCCGCAAAGGGACATGGACCACTTCCATCTCAAGGATTATTTCGATGACCTGGTGTTCTCCACCGACGTCGGATTGAGGAAACCACATCCAAAGATCTTCAAGATCGCATTATCGAATCTGGGAGCGGACGCGGACCATTCGGTGTTCGTTGGGAACTCGTTGCAGTGCGATGTGAAAGGTGCGCTCGGTGTAGGCATGACCGCGGTCCTGAAGAGATCGGGCTATTACCAGCCGGACGACTCAATCGTCCCAGATGCCAATGTGGACCAGTGGTCCGACCTGGTCCCAATCCTCGAAAAGAACGACGCCCTCTAGGTTCACTCCCATTCGATCGTCGCCGGGGGTTTGTTGGTGATGTCGTAGACCACCCGGTTGACCTCCGCCTTCATCTCATTGGTGATGCGGGTTGATATCTTTTCCAGGACCTCGTGGGGAATCCGCGAGTAGGCTGCGGACATGCCGTCGATCGACTCCACCGCCCGTACCGCGATGGTCCGTCCGTAGGCCCGCCTGTCCCCGTGAACGCCGACTGATTGGACCGGCAAAAGTACAGCGAAGTATTGCCAGGGCACGGTCATGATCTTCTTGGCCGCAGCGATCTCCAGCTCCTCCTCGACGATGGCACAGGCCTCCCGTACCACCTCCACGTTCTCCCTCGTCGGCTCGCCGATGACCCTGATGGCCAAAGCTGGACCGGGGAACGGTTGGCGTTCGGAGACCTCGATCTCCAAGAACCTTGCCAGTTTCCTCACCTCATCCTTGTATAGGTCACGGAGCGGCTCGACCAGCGTCAGCTTCATGTCCTCAGGCAGACCGCCCACATTGTGGTGGCTCTTGATGGTGTCCCGGAGATGGTCCCCGGATTCGATCCAGTCAGGTGCGATGGTGCCCTGGACCAGGTAATCGGCCTGGTAGCTCTTGGCCTCTCTCTCGAAGACCCGGATGAACCGCTCCCCGATGATCTTCCTCTTCTTCTCGGGTTCAATCACGCCCTTCAGTGCATCGAAGAACTCGTCCGAGGCGTCGATTAGACGGTAGTTGATGTTCAACTTGGAGAACATCTTGTCCACCGCCTCGGTCTCCCCTTTCCTCATGAACCCGTTGTTGACATAGATGGTCAGTAGCCGGTCGCCAATGGCCCTAGAAACGAGCACCGCTGCCGCAGTGCTGTCCACTCCGCCGGAGCAGGCAATGATGGCCTTGCCCTTGATCGACGTCTTCAGCTCTTCTATCTTCTCTTCCGTGAATTCTTTGGGGTCGAACATCAGGCTTGCACCTCTTTGGAGTCTTTCTCGATCTTGTCCACCATCTCTTTCCGGTACTCCTCTAGTTTCCCGGCCAAACGGGCATCGGATATTGCCAGCATCTCGACCGCCAGGATGGCGGCGTTCTCGCCCCGGTCCAGGCCGACCGCGGCCACCGGTATTCCAGGAGGCATCTGCACGATGGAAAGAATGGAATCCAAGTTAACCGCCCCGCTCACCGGCACGCCGATGACGGGTTTGGTGGTGTAAGAAGCAACCGCACCGGGAAGCGCCGCCGCCAGTCCTGCTATGGTGATGAAGACCTTGGCATCGCTATCCCGCACCATGGTCCACAGACGTTCCGGGGTGCGATGGGCGGAGGCCACGACGATTTCGGAGCTGACACCGAACTTTTGCAGCATGGTGAGCGCCTTCTTGCCGATCTCTAGGTCGCTCTTGCTTCCAAGGATGATGAGGACGACGGGCATCGATTGGACTGACCGATTTCTTGTTCTAAAAAGTATCGGTACGACCATGACCTCCCTCTAGGATCGAGCGACATCAGATCAGCCTTTGTTGGTTTGGTGATATCTTCGGTTCAGGGCGGTTCATTTCCGAAGAAGCAAGGACAACAGAAAGAGAACCGGGATAGGTTCTCAGTATCTCGCCGACAAGGCTTGGATCGAGTTCGCCGGGAGCTATCCATTCCGCTTCCAAATCGCGCGCAACGATCACCGGCATGCGGTCATGCAGATCGGCCATTGCCCTGGCTGCCGCCGTGGTCACGATGGTGAAGGTGGAAAGCACACTGCCGTCCCCGCCCTGCCATACGTCATAGAGGCCGGCCATGGCGAAGTACTCCTGATCCCTGACCTTGATCATGTATGGGACCTTAACCTCCTCCTTCTTCCATTCGTAGAACCCGGATGTCGGGACTAGGCACCGCTTTCTTTTTAGAAGTGAACGGAAAGAAGGCTTCTCGTCAAGGGTCTCCGACCTGGCGTTGAACATCTTGGCTCCGATCTTGACGTCCTTGGCCCAGCTCGGCACGAGGCCCCACTGCATCTCTACTGCTTTCCTTCCATCTAGGTCAAAGATGACCGGGGCTGGCTGACCTGGCGAGATGTTGAGACGGGAAGTGCAGGGCATCGAGGCCTCTGGGAGATCGAAACGCTCGAAGAATCTGGCCGTGATCGTGAGCGCGAACCTGCCACACACGCGTTGCAATGGCGCTGGTGGGGCATAAAGGATGCGGGACGTTACACTGAGAGAGTTGAAAAATGGGGAAAATTGAAAGATGTTTTAGGAAAGGGTTTTCGTGATTAGCTCTTCATTATCGCGAGCAGGAAGACACCGACCGCGATTAGCGCACCGATGACCGCCGCAATGATGTTGACGAAAGCGGTCCAAATCACATTGCTCAACCCAATCAACTGCCCCTGATCATTCTTGAACAGAAGTGGCCCACCGTACATGGTCGCGTAGATCCAAAAGATGGCGACTACCAGTCCGACGACCAGGAGAACGACACCGATGATCCTGCTCTTGCCGCTTCCAAAGTAGGCTGTGAAGGCACCCGCTAGCACCATGAACAAGCCGAAAGTCAGCAGAAGTACTGTCAGGAATTCTATTAATTGCATCTTTGGTCACCCTTCTCATTTCATATCTGAGATTTCGGTGTCGACGACCTCTTGGGAGGCATCGCAGAACGACATCCAGCCCAGTGCCATACATCACCTTGGCGCCCCTTTACGGTTTCCGTGTTATTAAACATTTCCCCGTTCTGTTTCGACCAGACAAAGAACCATTTTGGAGCCAGATTATTAGAAATCCATGCACATTATTGATTGACCGTCCTCGTCCGGTCCAGCACGTCTGCCCAATCTGGTACGTTCGTTAACGATCCTTTTGCCTCGATAACGAAGGATGCTGCTGCCGCCCCGAACCGGGCGCTGTCCCTTATCGAGAAGTTCCGGAATATGCCAGCAAAGAACCCCGCCCGGAAGGCGTCCCCGGCCCCGGTCGTGTCCACCACATTCACCGGTTTCACTGCTGGGATCTCCAGCTCGCCGTCCCGGGTGAATATCCTGCTGCCCTGTGAGCCCATCGTGTTGAACAGCACATCGACGTGGTCCAGCAGGTCTTCCGGGCGCTTGGCGCCAAGATATTTCATGGCGGTGCCCAGTTCGCTCTCGTTGCAGAAGAACAGGTCGCACATCCCGATTGCCTCTCGGAACTTCTCCTCGGTCCAGATGTGGTGTATCTCCTGGGCGGGATCGAACGAGATGGTCTTGCCCAGCCTGACACTTTCCCTCATGATGCGCAGGTAGTATTCCGGGCGTCCGGTCATTATATGGACGATATCCGCTTCCCTGGCAGCGTTCAACCGAAGTTCGAATTCCCCCATGCGGCGCATCGGGCCCTGATAGACGTATGCGATCTGGTCATGGGACGCGTCCGACACTATCCAAACGGTGGGCGTCTCGTATCCTTCGACCTCGATCAGGTCCTCCAGGTCGACCCCCTTCTTGACCATCAGCATCCTAAATTCGGCTGGAAAGTCCTTTCCCACGAACGACGCCAATGCGGTTGGCACGCCCAATGAAGCGGCCACGGTGGCAACGTTGGCACCCGTCCCTCCAAAGTATCTTTGCTTTTCGACCACGTCGACCGAGGTGTTCTTTTCCGGGAAGTGGTCCAAGGACATGATGAAGTCCAGGTTGGTGTGCCCGTAGACGCAGAGGTAGGGCTTCACTCAGGTCCCTTCCTGCCAAGCCTCAAGGTATTTCTTCTGGGTCGGGGTGAGCTTGTCTATGTCCACTCCCATGGTGCGCAACTTGATGCGCGCCACCTCCTCGTCCAACTCCGGCGGGACGTTGTAGACCTCCGCCTTGAGCGTTTTGTGATGCTTGACCAGGTGCTCTAGGGACAGCGCCTGGATGGAGAAGCTCATGTCCATGATCTCGGCGGGATGGCCCTGTCCGGCTGCAAGGTTCATCAGCCTTCCTTCGGCGATCAGGTAGACCCTGCGGTTCCCAGGCAGATCGTACTGGTCCACGAACTCGCGCACCCGGGCCGGCTTGGACCCATAGGATTCCAGCGCCGGCTTGGAGACCTCGTTGTCAAAGTGGCCGGTATTGCCCAACACACATCCGTCCTTGATCACTTCCAAATGCTCGCGGGTGACGATGTCCTTGCATCCTGTGACGGTGATAATGATGTCCGCCTGCTTCACCGCCTGCAGCATCGGCATGACATTGAAACCGTCCATCTTGGCCTCGATGGCCCGGATCGGGTTAACCTCGGTGACGACGACGTTGGCGCCCAGTCCCTTGGCGCGCATGGCCACACCTTTGCCGCACCATCCATACCCAGCGACGACCAGGTTCTTTCCCGCTACCAACAGGTTCGTGGCGTTCATCCAACCGTCGAAGGTGGACTGCCCAGTACCATACCGGTTGTCGAAAAGGTACTTCATCTGGGCGTCGTTGACCGACATGACCGGAAACTTCAGCTTGCCTTCCTTGGCCATGGCCCGTAGACGGAGCACTCCGGTGGTGGTCTCCTCGTTCGCTCCCTTGACATGGGGAAGCTGCTTCTGCCTTTCGGTGTGAAGCATGGTGATGAGGTCAGCTCCGTCGTCGATGACGTAGTCCGGATCAAGGTCCAGAACCGCATTCAGGTTATGATAGTACTCCTCGGTCGATTCCCACTTCTTGGCGAAGGTCTCGATGCCGTATTCTTCTTTAAGTGCCAACGCCACCGAGTCATCAGTGGATAGTGGATTGCAGCTGGCGAGTCTGACCTTCGCTCCCGCCTTGGCCAGAGAGACTGCGAGCATCCCGGTCTTGGCTTCGACGTGCAGGGCCATGCCGACCTTGACACCTTTCAGGGATTGCTCCTTGACCAGCCTTTCCCTTATCTCTTGGAGGACGGGCATGTGCGAGTTGGCCCATTCCAGCCTCCGCACGCCCTTAATCAGAAGATCGTTTTCCGTCACAGGAATCACCAACCCCCTACATGCAAGAGGGGGAAATTATGCTTTTGATGACATCTCGAACTTCAGATGGTCCGATATATCCCTCAGGACGTGCCCCAGGTTGCGACGGTTGTTGAACCCGGACATGAGGTCACTTCTTCTCTGACCGTCTTCGGCCAGTCCTCCGGCATGGGCGGTGATGTTTGGTATCGCCCTGGTCAATTCATCGACGATACTGACATCGGCCGCCATTGACGTTCTCGACACCGGGTTCAGATCGATGGCGATGACCTTCTTGCCTGCCTTTACCAGCGCCTCAGCTCTGTCGCCGTCCTCAAGCGGTATGAGCACCACGTCCGCCATCCCGATTCCTTCACTGCTGCAAAGCGCCCGGTCAGACGCAATACCTGGAAGCGTAAAATCCTGTATCCGGCCCAGGACCTCCTTGGCCCCTTGAGATTCCAAATATGCACATACGAGCTCGATCCTTTCCACCGAACGATGGAATAGATTGACCTCGAGCCGGGCGTTGATAACCTTGGAAAGTTCGATCAGTTCCTTCGGAGCCAGCGCGGCCGCGTTCCCGTTGACGGTGATCACCGGTCGCTGGGCTTCCATCAGCATCGCGGCCGCGACGCGCTCCGCCAACTCCGCTGGTGGAAGCGTGATCTCCCCCAATAAATAATCGAAGGCCTCGCCCCGCCCGTGGGCAATCAACCCGGTCGGCACAACGATACCCTGCCGCATCATTTCCGACATCCTCTCCCTCATGACCAATGATTTGTAACGGGGGTGATCCCTTGAGATTTCCACACCTATATGGAGTGAATCGCATAGTATAAATGCTTCCTGCGGGTGCTTTGCCATAGGAAAAATGGATAGCCATCAAGGAAATGGCCGCTCATTATCAAAAAACATAATCGTGCAAAAAGACTAAAAAGGTCTGAACAAAAACCTAATAAAGGTTTGCACAACGCTTATATAGTAAATTTCCATTTCTAGTATTAACACCGGATAAGAATCGGGTGTGATTGGTGAACCATGCAGTTTCTTGGAAAGGTCCAAGAAGTGACTTTTGACGGCAGGATAATTGTCAAAGGCTCCTTTGCTCCGTTGATTCGGTCCAGGGTAGTCGACAACCGCAATAAAATTGTGGGGAAGGTCCTGCGCATCTTTGGTCCTGTAGATTCTCCTTACGTCACGATCGAGCCTACCGGTGATTTCTCCCTGCTCTCTGCCATAGGGAAGCAGGTATACGTGGAAGGGGTCGAAGAACATGGCAAAACCAAAGGAAGGGACCGAAGAAATTGAAAGATGCCCCGAGTGCAACAGCGGGCATTTGGTTAGGGACTATGAGAGGGGTGAGCTCATCTGCGAGGAATGCGGCCTCGTCATCGATGACCAGTTCATTGACCTCGGACCGGAATGGAGGGCCTTTGACGTAGAGCAGGGCGAGAAAAGGGCCAGAACCGGCGCGCCAATGACCTATACCATACACGACAAAGGACTTTCCACCGAGATCTCCTGGAAGAACAAGGACAGCTACGGGAAGAGCATCCCGACCAGGAACCGGGCCCAACTGTACCGTCTCCGGAAATGGCAGCGTAGGATCCGTGTCTCCAATGCGACGGAGAGGAACCTGGCGTTCGCCCTGAGCGAACTGGACCGGATGGCGTCAGCGATGGGGTTGCCGCGCAACGTGCGCGAGACCGCCGCCATGGTCTATAGGAAGGCGGTCAACAAGAACCTCATCCGTGGCAGGAGCATAGAGGGCGTCGTCGCCGCATCGCTGTACGCAGCATGCCGGCAATGCAATGTGCCCCGTACCTTGGACGAGGTGGCTAACTCTTCACGCGTAGGGCGGAAAGAGATCGGGCGTACATACCGTTTCATGACCCGTGAGCTGAAGCTCAAACTGATGCCTACCCGTCCGCAGGACTACGTGCAACGGTTCTGCTCGGAACTGAAGCTCTCTGGCGAG
>Ga0182021_10003516_pt1 | contig 18405 bp, 14 predicted proteins | sample 612E3MmetaG_FD_120493 | JGI IMG/M metagenome (GOLD analysis project Ga0182021, IMG submission 120493) | Permafrost microbial communities from Stordalen Mire, Sweden - 612E3M metaG (Illumina Assembly) | ecosystem: Environmental > Terrestrial > Soil > Wetlands > Permafrost | place: Sweden... | reverse complement strand
TTTCTGCATCCAGTCAATGGCTTTGTCAAAGTTTAAATCAATTTCAGCGGGTTTGGTGAGTGGGTTGTAGGTGCCAATTCTTTCGATGAATCTTCCTTCCCGTGGTGCACGACCATCCGCGATGACAATGTGGTAAAAAGGTTGTCCCTTTTTGCCTTTTCTCTGCAATCTGATTTTCGCTGGCATTTTTAAATGTTAATTAGTGATGATTAATCTATTGAAATTTAAGGGGTGCAAATGTCGGGATTTATTTTGAAACGACAAAGCGGTGAAGAAAAAAGATTCTGGATGCTTGATTCTGGATGCTGGATACTGGATGCTGGATGTGTGTGTGGGGGATTTGAGATTGGGACTACCTCTCTGTGAGTCTCTGTGTCTTCCCTGTGGTTCTCTGTGTAATTCCAATTGGGGACGGATGTCTCTTTTACCAGATAAGACGCAGGATTAAGTGGTGAACTGGGGCGATGGTGAAGTGGTGAATATTTCCAGCATTCTTTACTTTATAAACCCTTGGCTGATTTCATCCAGCAACCGCATATCTTCTGGCGAAAGCATAAACTTCATCGCACCCGTATTTTCTTCGGCATGACTTGCCTTCGTTGCGCCGGGTATGGCAATAACAGTATCACCATGAAAATTGATGAGCCAGTTGAGTGCAACCTGCGAAGGAGTCACCTCATATTTCAGGGCAAGTCTTTTCACCAGGTCTGTTACCGGCTGGCTTTTCTCCAGCCCCTTTGGCTTGAACATGGAAGTATATTTCCGGTAGCCAATGTTTTTCAGCAGTTCCGGGTTGTCGTGAAACTTTCCCGTAACCAGTTCCTGCGCCAGCGGAGAATAGGCAATGATGGTGATCCCCAGTTCCTTCGCGGTATCCAGCACACCGTTGGTTTCGATCTTACGCTTGAGGAGACTATACTGCACCTGGTTTGAAACCAGGCTGATCCCGGCCTTCTGAAGGGTTTCCCATGAGCTCCGCATTTGTTTTGCCGAAAAATTGCTTACCCCTACATGTTTGATCTTCTTTGCCTGGACCAGTTTCGCCATTGCTTCCATTTCCCTGACTTCAGAAGAAAAACCATAAGGTTGATGAACCTGATATAAATCTATTGGAAATGGATCCAAACATTTCAGCCGGACATCAATGGTTTTCAGAATATTTGAAGCAAACCGGAACATCGGCCACCACTTGGTTGCAATAATCACTTCGCCCGGTTTTTTCCCCAGGGCGGTCAGCGATTTAGATAGCATCTTCTCAGAAGCGCCATTACCATACAATTCTGCGGTATCAAACCAGTTGATCCCACCTTCCAGGCTGATCCGGACAATATCGAGGATCACTTCATCTTCCAGCGATGGCCAGAATTTCCCGGCAAAATTGTCCCCTTTGCTGAACTGCCAGCATCCAAGTCCGATCGGGGTTATCTTTATATCAGACTTCCCAAGACTTCTTAATGTGATTTGATTTTCCATGATAATGAATCGTTGTATAAAATTATGACAATGTCACCCCTGTAGGCGCCCAATTTCTCCGCCTGTCCGCTCGTTACAGATTACCGTAAACCACCATCCCCCCGAAATAGCCTGTAATTCCAACAAACACAAAGGCAAAGAAAAAGATCACCATTGCAACATATTTCATTTTGGTTTCATCCTTTTTCAGATAAACGATAAGGATCCTGAAAAATGCCGCAAGGATTATGGTGACCAGGGTCATTGTTGCAAAAAGTTCATGCATCTCACCATTATGACCTGCTCCTTCAATCGTATCACCAGTCAGGAAATGCCCGGTACCGAAAGCAATAATGGCAGCGAGTGCACCCAGTAATTCAAGATACATGCCCATGGTCGACAGGCATCTTTCTTTTTTGAAGACAAGGCTTGCCAGGTCTGCGAGGAAACCGACCATGATGATTGCTATCGGGAAATGTACCACCATTGGGTGGAGATGACTGATATCGAACATGGATTTGATTTTTTAAACAAATTTATACAAAAACAATCCTGTTTAAAAATATTATCGAATAAAATTCAATCGTACGCTGTGTTAAAGTGTTACAAAAAATCGCAGACAATAGTTTTCAACAAACGAAATCCAAGGCTGATTTTCTGTAATTTTACACTTCCGGAACAAGCAGGATTTTCTCCTTCGGAGATTCTCTCAAATCCATTACCAGGAAAGGTTTTAGGAAAAGCAACATGGTCGACTTCGTTCATCTTCATGTACATTCGCAGTTCTCCATTCTCGATGGCGCATGCAAGCTTTCCGATCTGATCGAGAAGGCAATTGCCGACGGGATGCCAGGCGTAGCGGTGACCGACCATGGAAATATGTTCGGCATCAAGGAATTTCATGATGAAGCCTGCAAACATCCCGGATTTAAACCCATCATCGGGTGTGAAACCTATGTGGCTCGCCGGAGCCGCCTGGAAAAATCCGAAATTATCGACCGTAAAGGGGACCATCTCATCCTCCTGGCAAAAAATTACATTGGTTACCAGAACCTCAGCCGGCTGATCTCACTCTCGTGGATCGACGGGCATTATTATAAACCCAGGGTCGACAAGGAACTCCTGAAACTATACAGCGAAGGAATTATCGCATCTTCCGCCTGTCTCGCAGGAGAGATCGCGCGGGCTATCCTTGCGGGCACACCTGATAAGGCACTCCGTGCGATCAGCGAATACAAGGAGATCTTCGGAGAGGACTTCTACCTTGAGATGATGCGTCACCAGGCCACCGATCCCACCAGGGATTCCGATGTTTATAAACGACAGTCCATTGTGAACGAGGCACTGCTGGAACTTTCCCGAAAAACCGGTGTAAAACTTATTGCAACGAACGATGCTCATTTCCTCAATGAACAGGACGCCGATGCACACGATCGCCTGTTGTGCCTGAATACCGGGAAAGACCTGGATGACCCTACCCGGTTGCGTTATACCGGACAGGAATGGTTCAAGACCCGGGTTGAGATGCAGGAATTGTTCAGGGATGTGCCGGAAGCGCTCGAAAACACCATGGAGGTCTTTGGGAAAATTGAACATTATCAGCTGAACCGCGATCCGATCATGCCCGACTTTTCCATACCGGAAGGCTATGAGGATGCTGATGAATACCTCCGTTACCTCACGTATGAAGGCGCGAACAAACGTTATCCCGAGATCACTCCTGAGATCACCGACCGGATCGAATTCGAATTGCAAACCATTAAGGAAATGGGGTATCCGGGATATTTCCTCATTGTTCAGGATTTCCTCAAAGCAGCAAGGGAAATGGATGTCTCGGTAGGACCCGGCCGCGGTTCTGCGGCGGGATCAGTAGTTGCCTATTGCACGCGCATCACCGATATTGATCCCCTTAAATACGACCTGCTTTTCGAGCGTTTTCTGAGTCTTGACCGGGTCTCCATGCCTGATATTGATATCGACTTTGATGAAGACGGCAGGGATAAAGTGGTGAAATGGGTGGTTGAAAAATATGGCAAGGACAAGGTTGCCCAGGTCATTACTTTCGGTACCATGGCTGCTAAAATGGCCATTCGAGATATCTCCAGGGTTCAGAAACTCCCGCTGTCCGAGGCCAACCTGCTTGCTAAACTGGTTCCGGACAAACCCAAGATCACGCTGAAACAAGCTTATAAGGAAGTCCGCGAACTGGATGAAGCAAGGAGATCCAATAATCCCCTTGTGGCCGAAACCCTCAAATTTGCCGAGATTCTCGAAGGTTCAGTACGCCATACCGGTCTTCATGCCTGCGGAATCATCATCGGGAAATACAACCTGATCGACCATATCCCAGTCACCACCGCCAAAGATTCTTCTACTGTTCTTGTAACACAATACGACGGGGAACACATCGAAAAGGTCGGCATGCTCAAGATGGACTTCCTCGGATTGAAGACGCTTGCCATTATCAAAGACGCACTCAAAAACATAAAGCGGTCAAGATCGATCGATGTGGATATGGAGACAATCCCGTTTGATGATCCGCTCACCTACCAGCTCTTCGGCCAGGGAAAGACTACCGGCATCTTCCAGTTTGAATCGGATGGAATGAAGAAATACCTGAAGGAACTTAAACCCAACAGGATCGAAGACCTGATCGCCATGAACGCCCTTTACCGCCCGGGCCCCATGGAGTACATACCAAAGTTCATCAACCGGAAACACGGAAGGGAAAAGATCGAGTATGATGTTCCTGCCATGGAAAAGTACCTGAAGGATACCTATGGCATTACCGTCTACCAGGAGCAGGTGATGTTGCTTTCCATGGAACTGGCCGGCTTTACCAGGAAACAGGCCGATGGCTTGAGAAAAGCCATGGGAAAGAAGATTGAATGGATGATGGCGGAACTTCAGCCGAAGTTCTTTGATGGATGTAAGAAAAACGGGATATCCGAAGAAACATCCAGGAAAATATGGACAGATTGGGAATCCTTTGCCCGTTATGCCTTCAATAAATCACATTCCACCTGCTATGCCTATGTCGCATACAGGATGGCCTACCTGAAAGCACATTACCCTGGTGAGTTCATGTCAGCAGTCCTGAGCCGGAACATGCACGACATAAAGGAAATCACCAATTTTATCGAGGAATGTAAACGCATGTCAATTGATGTGCTCGGACCTGACATCAACGAAAGTGAACTTCATTTCGTGGTGAATAAAAAAGGTCAGATCCGGTTCGGTATGGCCGGGATTAAAAATGTAGGGGAAAATGCCGTTCTGAGCATCATCGAGGAACGAACCAAAAACGGCCCGTTCAAAGACATCTTCGACTTCCTGAAGCGGGTCGACCTTAGGTCGGTCAATAAAAGAAGTCTTGAATCACTTGCAAAAGCAGGTGGTTTCGACAGTTTCCCGGGAACGCACCGGGCCCAGTATTTCTACCAGGTCCCGGGAGAAGAGATGTATTTTCTTGAAAAGCTGCTTCGGTACGCCAATGATGTCCAGGCGAGGGCTTCCTCTAAGCAGCATTCCCTTTTCGGAGGCGAACAGGAGATCATGCTTCCCAAGATCGAACTGCCGGTTTGTCCTCCCTGGAAGAAAATGGATCAGCTGAAATTCGAAAAGGAGATCATCGGCTTTTATATGTCGGGACATCCACTGGATGAATTCAAGCTTGAGATCGAAAATTTCTGCACGGTATCGGTGGGTGAATTGAAAACAGACATGAAATTATTCAAGGGCAGGGAGGTTGTCTTTGCAGGGATCGTCACGGAAGCTACCCATCGTACCGGTAAAACCGGCAAGGCTTTTGGCTCTTTTGTCGTGGAAGATTACTTTGACTCGACCCAGATCATGCTGTTTTCCGAGGAATTCCTGAAGATGAAACATCTTCTGGAGGTTGATTCCTTCGTTTACATCAAAGCCAAAGTGGAATCAAGATACGATGCTCCCGATCAAATGAACCTCCGCGTGAATTCCGTTACCTTACTCAACGAGGTGTTTGAAAAATTCACGAAAAGCATTACAGTTGCACTTTCCCTGCAGGATGTGACGAAGGAAAATATTGATTTCATTCGTACCCTGGCAAAAAAGCATAAAGGAAAAAACCTGCTGCGCCTCCAGGTGAAAGATGAAGAAGAAAAACTCAGCGTGGAGCTTCCTTCAAAAAAATTCCGTGTCGAAGCAAAAGAGTTTTCACGCGGATTGGCCGAGGCACCGGAGTTCAGTTTTAAGATCAATTGATAAAGGATGTTTAATCGTATCTTTGCACAGAGGTCAGAAAACAAATTAAAAATTAAAAATTAAAAATCACAGATCTCACTTCATAAATCAAACAAATCATAAGCATTAAAACCAAGATTTATGTTTCATACACTCACCGATATCACTTTTGACGAACTGGTTATCCAGTCAAAGAAACTGGTTGTGGTTGACTTTTCAGCCGAATGGTGCGGTCCCTGCCGCATGGTATCCCCCATTATCCATGAACTGGCTGAAGAATATGAAGACCGGATCGTGACCGGCGAAGTTAACGTTGATGAGAATCCAAAGGTTACAATGACCTACAAAGTCAGGAATATCCCGACCGTTCTCTTTTTTAAAAATGGAGAAGTGGTCGATAAACAGGTTGGCGCAGTCCCCAAATCAACATTCAAGAATCTGGTGGAAAAGTATATATGAAGTGAAGGGTGATGAGTGATGAGTGATGTGTGATGTGTGATAAGTGATGAGTGATGAGTGAAGGGTTAAATTTTTACTCCAACAACTTACTCATAATTTTTTCCAGCATCCAGCATCCAGCATCCAGCATCCAGCATCCAGTATCCAGTATCGGGCAACCTGAAAAAAAACAATAGAAACTACAAATGTCTCCTGTGCTTGATCAATCCAGAGTACAATCATTCGGCTCCCTTGAATTCATTGCAAGGCAGGTCGTGGAAGGATTTATCACAGGACTTCATAAAAGTCCTTTTCATGGTTTTTCTGTAGAATTTGCTGAACATCGCCAGTATAATGTCGGGGAATCGGTCAAGAACATCGACTGGAAACTATACGGACGTACCGACCGGCTTTATTCAAAGCGATATGAAGAGGAAACGAACCTGCGTTGCCAGATCCTTATCGACAATTCCTCATCGATGTATTACCCGGTCATTGAAAAACCCTCCATCGATCATCCGAACAAGATCACCTTTTCGATTTATGTAGCTGCTGCGTTGATTTACCTGTTCCGTAAACAGCGGGATGCGGCGGGGATCAGTATATTTTCGGATACTATCGAGCTGCATACCCTTGCCAAATCCAGCTCGGTTCATCACAAATACCTTTATGGAGAACTGGAACGGATGCTGAACCCCATCTCCCCGGATCAGCATAAGAGAACTGCCGCTGCCGATGCACTTCACCAACTGGCTGAACAGATTCATAAACGTTCGCTGGTGATCATTCTTAGCGACATGATGGAAAGCAATGCCCGGACAGAAGAATTATTTTCATCCCTTCAACATCTGAAACACAACAAACACGAAGTCGTTTTGTTTCATGTTACAGACAAAAAGAAAGAATTCGATTTCGATTTCGAAAATCGCCCCTACCGTTTTATCGACCTTGAAAGCGGGGATGACCTGAAAGTCTTTCCAGCCAAGGTCAGGGAACAATATATCGAGGCCATCGGCAGGTATAAGACCGAACTCAGGCTTCGCTGCGCACAATATCATATTGACTTTGTTGAAGCAGATATCAATGCCGGTTTCGAGCACGTACTGCTTCCTTACCTGGTGAAAAGAAGTAAATTGTTCTGATACCTCGTTTTTGACCTTTAAAATCTCACCTTATGAAAAAAATCATGTACGGTTTCCTGGCAACCTTCCTTTTGATGAGCGCCTCCATTTTCCCGGGCAGCCTGGCTGCACAGGATGTGATTCTGTTAGTTCCACCGCAAACCGATGGCGGGATGCCATTGATGAAAGCACTGAAAAACCGCCAGACCAGCCGTGAATTCGCGGGCAAGGATCTAACAAACCAGCAACTCTCAAACCTGCTCTGGGCTGCCTGCGGGATTAACCGCCCGGATGTTAAAAAGAGGACGGCACCGTCTGCCATGAATTACCAGGAGACCGATGTCTATGTTTCAACTGCGAAGGGATTATTTCTTTATAATGCCGAAAAACACAGCCTGACAGAGATCCTGAAAGACGATATCCGCGACAAGACCGGGAAGCAGGAATTCGTAAAGACGGCTCCGGTGAACCTTATTTTTGTTGCAGATTATGCGAAAATGGCAAAGGCAGATGAAAAGACGAAAGAGGGTTATGCCATGGCAGATGCCGCCTTTATCAGTGAAAACGTATACCTTTTCTGCGCTTCGGAAGGTCTGGCTACGGGCGTGCGGGCCTGGATCGATAAAGATGTTCTCGGTAAAGTCATGAAATTAAAACCGAACCAGCACATCATCCTTGGGCAAGCGGTTGGCTTCCCGGCTGAGAAAAATTAGCTGGTCTGAAAATTAAGTCAGGAAGTATGATGGTGTTTGATTGCCTTAGCCATCCTGAGAATAACCCGGTCGGCAATGCCCACAAGTTTATAATGGGATTGGAAGATCAGCTTCCCATACTGTTCGCACCGCACGTAAGCCCCATAGATCTTGCAGGTTTTCTCCCTTTCGAAATGAATGAAATAATCCAGTTCGCCTACAGGGTCGAAAACCGGGAAAGGAGTTGGAATATGAATATCGAGGGAATGATAAAAGGGTGAAATACTGGTATTTTTGTTGAGGGTTTCATCGATCTCTTTCTCGATCTCGGTCTCAGGATGGGTTATACCCCTGAGCAATGCCTGGGAAGCGTAGGAAACTGCGAAGAGAAAATGGGCAACATCCATGTCTTCGGCCCCGATCAGCTGCCTGAATTTCACAACCTGTTCCGTAGTCACCGCTAACCTGTGAAGAATACCCATATGATCTGACCTGAACCCCGTTTCCTTTTCCGATAGACGCGTATATTCTTCATTAGAGGTTAGCGTGTCCTTGCAGTTTATGGCCGAAAGCCTGATCTCAGAAGGATTGCCTTCCACGGAGGAGGTGCAGAGCGTAACAAAATCCCCGGAACTCAGCAGTGAATTGAATAAAACTTTCAGGGAGTTGGCATGGTTTTTCAGGAAACCGGCAGAAAGATTAACAGTTTGCGACAATGCAAACATGCCCGGAACAATGACGCGCTTACCCAGTTTTGCCATGAACAACGGATCATGGATCTCATTGGTGTCCAGGGTAGCGCGACAAAACTCAATGATCTCTGTATCCCGGAAAATAATCTTCTTTTGCTTCATCTATTTGAGTACGATATCTTCGATAACATTTGCTTTCACTTCATCATTCAATTCGCCGATAAGCTTTGACCTGGAAAAAGACAACTCCTGCCGCAATGCAGCCGAATCGACTTTCACAAAAAGGATCCTGTTACGGATGTACAATCCCTGAGTATGCTTTTCCACCATCGGACCCACGATCTTTCCCCACGATTGAATCACCCTGGTTTCATTCAGTTTGTCTTCAAGGTGATAAGAATGCAGGAATTCGCGGATAGCATCCCCAAGCGAACGGTCATTGGATCGTTGCATGGTTAATTCTTGGTCGTCAAAGGTACAACATTCAGGCTGGGCCGGCAGCAGAAATTTTGAATATTTTGTGATCGATGTCCATGTTGCCAAAGATCTTCCGGATACGGTCTTCCGACGTGTCGGTTATGAACACCTGCCCGAAATTGTTCTCACTTACCAAACTGATCAGCTGCTGCACACGGAGGTCGTCAAGCTTGTCGAACACATCGTCCAGAAGCAATATTGGCTTATATCCTTTAATGCCTTTCATGTAATCGAACTGCGCCAGTTTGATGGCGATCACAAAGGATTTTTGTTGTCCCTGTGATCCGAATCGCTTGACAGGATAACCTGAGATCATGAATTCCAGGTCATCCTTGTGAATTCCAACGGTCGAGAATTGTGCTGAACGGTCGCGGGCGACTGCATCTGCCAGCAGGGCACTGAATCCGCCTTCGCTCAATTGCGAAAGGTACCTGATATCCACCGACTCATCGTCACAGCTGATAAAACTGAAATAATGGCAGAAGATGGGAATGAACCTTTCGAGGAAGGCCTTTCGTTTATCAAAGATCCCCGTTCCCAGCCTGATCATCTGCTCATCCCAAATCTCAAGTTCACCGGAAACATAATAATGTTTCTCTGAAAAAGCTTTCAACAAAGCATTCCGCTGAAATAGGGCCTTATGGTAATTGATCAGGTCGTCGAGGTAAAATTTATCAAATTGCGAGATCACACTGTCTATATATTTTCGCCTGATCTCACTGCCTTCATTGATCAGGTCACGGTCGTAGGGCGAAATCATCACCAGGGGAAACTGACCTATGTGATCTGCCAGCCGTTCGTACTCTTTTTTATTCAGAAGAAATTTCTTCCGGTGGTTCCGTTTCTGGATACATTGAATGTGATCGGTCGAATCGTCATTTCGGATGCAGGTCCCGGAAATGGCAAAATAATCCTCCTGGTGACGGATATTCTGGCTGTCGATCGGATTGAAATAACTTTTGCAGAACGAAAGGTAGTGGATGGCATCCAGGAGGTTGGTCTTCCCTACCCCGTTGTTCCCGACGAAACAGTTTATCTTATCCGAGAACTGGTAATCAGCCTGTGCATAATTCTTAAAATTCGTTAAGGAAAGTTTTTTCAGATACATAGTCAGACATTAATGGTACGGATTTCGGCTGCCACTTCCTCCATCAGCCACATCGGAGTGGAAGTTGCACCGCAAATTCCGACATTGCCGATTCCGGAAAACCAATCGCTGCGAAGGTCTTCCATTCCGGAAACAAGGTGGGTACGGGGATTCACATCTTTACAGACTTTATATAGGATCATCCCGTTTGAGCTTTTTTTCCCGCTGACAAAAACCACCACTTCAAATTTCCCGGCAAACTCCTGTAGCTTCCCTGAACGGTTGGAAACCTGCCGGCAGATCGTGTCATTCCAGCGAAAATCAATCTTACCTCCGGGGGTTACCGCTTCCATTCGTTGCCGGATCGTTTCAGTAATCTCCTGGAAACCGCTGACACTCTTTGTTGTCTGGGCATACAGGTGCACCGGCCTTTTGAAATCGATCTTTTCAAGGTCATCCTTGCTTCCGATTACAATGGCTTTTCCCAGTGTCTGCCCCCGCAACCCGTTGACCTCGGCATGGCCTTCCTTTCCGTAGATCACGATCTGGCCGCCGGTTTCCTGCATCTCTTCGAATCCATACCGGATCTCATTCTGAAGGTTCAATACAATGGGACAGGAGGCATCGATCAGTTCAAGGTTGTTCTTCATGGCGATCCGGTAAGTTTCCGGTGGCTCACCATGCGCACGGATCAGGACCTTGCAATCGTGCAGCAGGTCAAGTTCTTCGTGTTCGATGATGATCAGTCCCATATCCTTCAGCCTTTTCACCTCCATATTATTGTGAACAATATCACCCAGGCAATAGAGGTTGTCACATTTTGCCAGTTCCCTTTCAGCAATTTCAATGGCATAAACAACGCCAAAGCAAAAACCGGAATTAGGATCGATCGTTACGTTCATAGGAAGCAAAGGTACAAAAACAAGTTGGACAGGCGGACAGGTTGGACAGGTTGGACAGGTCGAAGAAGCAGCGTCAATCCCCTACATATAATTTTCTTCCCATGGTTTCCGGAAAGGTCCAAATCCATGCGACGGTAAGCAAGGAAAATACAGCAGCTAATGAGATCCCTCCTCCCAGCCCATATTTCATGGCAATAATGGAAATAACTACCGGAGTGAAAAATTGTATTCCCCTGGCGAGATTAAAAGCAGATCCCATAGCGGTGCTGCGAATGGAAGTCGGAAAAAGTTCTGAAAACAGCGAACCGAATCCGCCAAACATGCCGGTACCAAATCCAACCATGAACATGAAGAAAAGAATAATAAACGGGTAGATCACAATAGATTCCCAAAAGATGGTCACCATGACCAGTCCTACCGCCATGATGACCGAATAAATACTGTAAGCCGGACGTCTTCCGAGCCGGTCTGCCACAAATCCAAAGACCAGATATCCGAGGAATCCGCCCGTTTGTGTGACCAGTATCCAGCAGGCTGATTTTGTAAGCGTAAAATTCCGCTGTATATTAAGGTAACCCGGCATCCATGAATATGTCAGCCAGTATGCCGACATATCAAAGATCGCCAGGACCAGTCCGAGAATGAAATATTTCCGGTTTTCTTTTGAGAAGAGCAGCTGAAATTGATATAAACCGGTACTCCCTTTTTCTATCACAGCTGCAAGCCCGGATTTAATGATCTTTCTCCTGTGCAGCCAGAGGTCGGATTCGGGTAAGTGTCTTCGGATAAAGAGCACCAGGATTGCAGGCAGAAGAGAAATAAAGAAACAGGCTCTCCAGCCGATATGCGGCGAAACAAGACCTCCCACTATGGATGCAAGGGCAATTCCAATCGGTGCGCCGGTCTGCATCATTGCACAATAACGTCCTCGGACCTTTGCAGGGAATGTTTCACCGATATAGGTCTGGCCTGTTCCCCATTCCCCACCGACACCCAGTCCGGTAAGAACCCGGAAGACCATCAGCATCCAAAAACTGCCGGCTAGTCCTGATAAGAAGGTACCGATCGAATAAGTAAGGATGGTCAGCTGCAGGATAGGCCTGCGCCCGAAACGATCCGACAGAATTCCGAAGATCACTCCTCCGATTGCCGTTGCTGCAAGTGTAGCTCCAAGGACATAGGACATCTGCAGATTTGAAAAATTGTACTCTTTGGAAATTGGGATCAATAAAAACGTGAACAGGATCAGGTCATAAAAATCAAAAACCCAACCGGCCCAGCTCATGGCCAGTATCTTATAATGACGTGAAGTTAATTTCTCATACTCGTTGAGAAACTTTGGCTGCCGCTCAGGGGATGCAGTAACAGGAAGGTCAGGCATCTGGCTTCGGGTTGTTTCAGTCTTGTCAGAGCAAATATAAGAGTTATAAAGTTTTTAAAGTTTTTAAAGTTTATAAAGTTTGTAGAGTTGTAAGTTCGTGAAGTCATTAAGTCCGGTTGGCCGCTGCTTCGCCATAGAATAATCCTGTACAAGAACAAGATGGATTCATAGGAATTTGTGAGTGGAATTCATAACCTTCTTCTCCTGAAATAAAGAGGAACTGTTGAGGTAAAAAATCCTTTACCTTTGTATCAATATACCAGTATCCAGTATCCAGTATCCAGTATCCAGTATCCAGCATCCAGCATCCAGCATCCAGCATCCAGCATCCGCCAACAATGAAAACAAGAACCTACCCCCTGATCCTGACAGCACTTCTGCTTGCATCCACTTTTTCAGCTCCCGCCCAGCATCTCAGCGAGGCAGCAAAAAAGATGCAATGTGATGTTATCATCGATGCCTGTCGCCATGCCTGGAGAGGTTACATGAAGGATGCAAGCGGTTATGATGCCCTGATGCCCATCAGCAAAAAAGGGCAAAACTGGTATTCTTCCAGCCTGCTGATGACGCCGGTGGATGCCTTTGACACTTTTTATCTTTTGAAGATGAACGCCGAGGCGAATGAGGCAAAGACGATGATCTTCGGGGGTCTCAGTTTTAAAAAAGACATGGATGTTCAGCTATTTGAGGTTTCAATCCGGTTTCTTGGAGGACTGATTTCCTCCTACGAACTTGATGGCGATCCCCGCTTCCTTGACCTGGCCAGGGATCTCGGCAAAAGGCTGCTTCCGGCTTTTAATTCTCCGACAGGAATGCCTTACCGGTTTGTCAACCTGCAAACAGGAAAAACCCGGGATCCGCTCAGCAATCCTGCAGAAATCGGAACCTATCTCCTGGAATTCGGAAAGCTGACCCAATATACCGGTGATTCAGTTTATTATAAAACGGCAAAAAAAGCATCATTTGAAGTCTTTAAGAGAAGGAGCAAGATCGGACTTGTCGGAACGGTGATCGATGTGAATACCGGGAAATGGGTAAATACTGAAAGCCAGATAGGAGCCAGGATCGACTCCTATTATGAATACCTCTACAAGGCATGGTTGCTGTTCGGCGATCCCGATTGCAAAGCGGCATGGGAGGCTTCAAATGATGCAATCATCAAGTACCTGTATGTGAAAACTTCCAAAGGGGCTTTCTTCACACGGGTTGATATGAACACCGGCCAGGTAACCCAACCCCTTTATGGTGCGCTGGACGCATTTTATGCAGGAATACTATCGCTTTCAGTGAACCTAATACTGGCACAAAATATCCAGCAAGGAAATACGTACATGTGGGTAAAATTTCATATCGAACCTGAAGAATTTAACTTCCGGACCGATTCCATCACTGCGCCAGGGTATCCCCTTCGACCGGAGAACATGGAAAGCTGCTTTTACCTTTACCGGGCCACCAACGACGAGCAATACCTGAGGATGGCGAAACGGATGACCGATGACATCCTTTCAAAATGCAGGACTACCGATGGTTTTGCGGCCATTCGGGACGTCCGTACAATGGAACTGGAAGATTCAATGGAAAGTTTTTTCTTTGCAGAAACCCTCAAGTATGCTTATCTGATCTTCGCACCGGAAAGCACGCTGGATCTGAAGAAAATTGTATTCACAACGGAAGCGCATCCTTTTAAAATAGCGAAGTAGCGAAATGGCGAAATAGCGAAAAAAAGAATAAATACATTGAAACCCCGCAGGGGTGAAATTATTCTAGCGAAATGGCGAAAACAATGAGAATTAAAATTTTCATATTGCTTATTTTAATCGGTACTGCCTCCCAAGCCCGGGAACCGGTGGCGGGACCGGTTTTCCCTTACCATGTCCTCAATTATAAAATGAACATCGATCTTTATCATTGCTTCACAATTCCCTTTCCAACATCCTATACTGCGATCCTGATTTGCAGCATGAGAGCAGATTCAACCCTTCATTCAGTCAGGATGAATGCAGATACTTTCTCCCTGCAGATCGATTCCGTTTCCCTCGCCGGAGTTTCTTTCTCGCATGAAAATAACATTCTGAATGTGGATCTTGACCGCTTTTATGATCCCGGGGAGACTTTCGGTATCAAAATTTATTACCGGCACAAGGATGTGGATGATGGGGCTTTCATTGCAGGAAACGGTATGGTTTTCACGAACTGCGAACCCGAACGGGCAAGGAGCTGGTTTCCCTGTCATGATGTTCCATCCGACAAGGCAACCTTCGACCTTACAGCCAAAACCCCTGTCAATGTCACACTGGGATCTAACGGTATCCTGGCAGACTCAACGATCCATAGCGATACGCTCTATTATCACTGGGTCAGCGCTGATCCGCTGGCGACCTATCTTGCGGTGATAGCTGCTGCAGACAACTACCTCTTGAAAACACGCTACTGGCATAAGTTATCCAATCCTTCCGACAGCATCCCGATCCGTTTCTATTACCGTCCGGGGGAAGACCCTGATCCGGTAGTCAACGTGATCCTTCCTATGACCGACTTCTATTCGCAGACCTTTTGCGAATATCCTTTCCAGAAAGGAGGGTTTGCCAGCATGAACGAACTCTTTTATGGCGGAGGGATGGAAAACCAGACACTGATCTCACTTTGTTCTACCTGCTGGCGCGAATCTCTGGCGGCCCATGAATATGCACACATGTGGTTCGGCGACATGATCACCTGCGCAACATGGTCGGATATCTGGCTGAATGAAGGATTGGCTACCTGGACAACCGTTTACTGGCAGGAACATAACCAGGGATATGCCTCCTATAAAGCCTTTCTCAATAACCTCTATGCAAAACCATACATTGCCAACAACCCCGGTTTTGCCATAGCAGATTCCTCATGGGCACAAAGAACTCCTTCCTTCGACACCCTGTTCAATACCTATATCACTTATATGAAAGGTGCATGCATGGTTCACCAGCTTCGGTATGTTCTGGGTGATTCACTGTTCTTCAGCGTTCTGAAAGCTTATGTCAAGGATACGAACCTTTGCTATAAGTCGGCTACCATCGGCAACCTGATGAAAACCACAAACAATGTCACCGGAATGAATTATGACTGGTTTTTCCACGACTGGGTCTTTCGGCCCAATCATCCCTATTATCAAAATACTTATGATCTGCAACAGAATGGGACAAATTCATATTCAGTGCGCTTTTTAACAAAACAAATCCAGGCAAATCCCTCTTTTTTCCGAATGATCCTTCCGCTGAAAATTGTTTTCGCCGACAGCACGGATACACTGGTCCGGGTGATGAATACCAGCAATAACCAATTGTTTGCATTTAATTTTGCCAAGCAACCTGTTCGCCTGGTTTTTGACCCCGACACCAACATCCTGTTGAAGGAAGGATCAACCGGGCTTGGGATCATTGAATTAACCGGCAACGCCGCTCCTTTTACCCTGTTTCAAAATGTTCCCAACCCTGCCGGCAATAAAACAGACATCCCCTATACGCTTCAGGTTCCTATGCATGTCAGGCTGGATTTTTTTGATATTTCAGGAAAATCCATTTCCATTCCTTTTAATGAATCCAAGCCTTCAGGAAAATTTATTTTCACGCTCGATTGTTCCGGATTTCGCCCGGGGACATATTTTTATCGTATGACAGCCGGGAAATATGAAGCGACGAAGAAGATGGTGATCTTGCCAAAAAAGGATTGAATCCATTTTAACCCTGCCCAAAGAGGTTTTTTCAAACGGTGCTTTTCTATATGTTAATTCTGTACAGATTTCTGTCCCATAGGGACGAAACAGAAATTTGACCGGTCTGCTCAGAATTTCATGTTTACTGATCATTCCGATTGTTTCCCTATTTTTGCAATTGACGATTCCATGTAAATGAAGATTGCCTTTCCCTTCCTCCGGAAACTGCGGAACATTTTTCTCTTGCATCCCGATTATAATAACCGGGTTTACGGGCTCGATATCATGCGGGCGCTAGCCATCCTTTTCGTTGTGCTTGGACATGGACTGATGCTCGACAAAGCCAATACCACATTCCCCTGGATCAAGCTGATCAATGGAGTGGAGCTGTTCTTTGTGCTAAGCGGTTTCCTTATTGGAGGAATGCTGATCAAAATATTTGAGAAATCGGATTCTTTTGGAATAAAAACCATAGGCAGATTCTGGGTCCGACGCTGGTTCAGGACACTCCCGAATTATTACCTGGTCCTCCTGATCAACATTATCATCGTTTATTTTGGTTTTATCCGTGAAGATTTCACGCAATTCAACTGGAAATTTTTCCTCTTCCTTCAGAATTTTTCCGGGCCTTTCACAGGTTTTTTCTGGGAATCGTGGAGCCTGAGCATCGAAGAATGGTTTTATCTCATCTTCCCGGCACTCCTCGGACTTTCTTTCCTGCTATTGAAAGTCTTCAGGGTTCAAAAAAAATATATCTTCCTGAGTGCAATCCTGGTACTGTTGTTTGTGCCTTTGTTATTAAGGATTTTAATCGCATCCAGGTTCACCGTTAACGAATTTTTCCTTGGGACACGGATACAAAAGGTTGTGATCTATCGCCTCGACAGCATTGCACTTGGCATCTTTGCTGCCTTCATCCGGCGCTGGCACCCTGTATTCTGGCACAGATCAAGAAACATCAGCTTTATCATCGGAATTGTTGCCTGTTACATCGTTCTCTACATTCATTGGCCACCGGATCTGTTTATCACAAAAGTCTTCAGGATCTTCATCGAAAGTTTCTGTTGTTTTCTTTTATTGCCAAAATTCGAAAGTATTCGCAAAGGCCCGAAGATCCTGGTCAGGTTCTTTACACATATCAGCCTGATCTCATATTCCATGTACCTGCTAAACCTTGCCGTTATATCCGAAGTGCTTTATGCCAACTTACCTGCCCGCGGGCCGCTTACCGCCTGGGCTTTATACGGGTTATACTGGAGCCTCGTTCTCATCTTGTCCACCCTCCTGTATAAATATTATGAAAAGCCAATGATGGATCTCAGGGACAGATTTAAGAAATAAATGTATCTTAGTGTCTTATTTTTAAGAGTCTGACTTAGAAGATAAAATATCCAACCATAAAAAATCACATTCAGATGAAAAAAATCTTTTCGCTTTCACTTTTAATTATGATCAGTTATTATTGCTCTGGCCAGAGTATTGTCGTTTCAACAAATCAATGGAGCAACATTATGGCCCTTGAACCTTCCGGCCAGTTGTACACGGAAAATATAAAATTCACCACCGACACCACAATCGATTTTAAAACCTATAAAGTCGTCGAACGGACACTTGAAAAAAATCAATTGAACTGGACCCATTATGGATTCATCCGGGAAGACGCAAATAAAAGGGTATTTTACAAAATCAAAGCAACCAGCCCGGAGAAGCTGCTCTATGACCTTACCCTTTCACTGAAAGATTCTGTCCTCGCCTTCGGTGTGAATACAATCAATTTTTTCCCTTTCCTGGATTCGGCCAAGTATTATGTCACCGCAATTGACAGTCTGCCGGTTGGAAGTACCTATCAGAAACAACTGCATCTAAGCGGCAACGTGGGTGGTTCGCTGATGGAGGCAGCGCAATGGGTCGACAGCATGGGAGGCATGAGCGGAATACTTCATAACTGGAATCTGATGGTTGGTGAGGATGGTTACGGGTTGCTCTGTTTTGAGGAGAATGGGGCTCTTAACTATCAAAATCCCTACTACACGAGTTGTTTTGTAGCCACCGGCGTTAACCCGCTCAGCAACCCGGAAGTCACGGTTTCGGTTTTCCCGGATCCTGTTGCCGATATCTCTACAGTCCTGATTAAGGGGATGCATGAAAATACTGCGTTCATCGCCCGGTTCTACAATTCCCTGGGAGAAAATGTCCTGACAAAAAATACCAGGAATGAATTTCAGTTGAGCAAAAGTGAATTGCCCGCCGG
>Ga0182021_10003515_pt1 | contig 18407 bp, 20 predicted proteins | sample 612E3MmetaG_FD_120493 | JGI IMG/M metagenome (GOLD analysis project Ga0182021, IMG submission 120493) | Permafrost microbial communities from Stordalen Mire, Sweden - 612E3M metaG (Illumina Assembly) | ecosystem: Environmental > Terrestrial > Soil > Wetlands > Permafrost | place: Sweden... | reverse complement strand
TTTAAAGTCCGCGCGGTACCCTTTATCAGATCCCAGGCTTTTTCAACATGATCAATTGTAACATTAGTCTGGGAAGTTACCATCCTAAGTGTATATTTGCCTTTTAAAACTGTATGGGTAAGATATATTTTCCCTGAATCGTTAAGGAAGTGATTCAGTTTTTCATTAAATGAATTAATCTGGTCTTCGCTATACCCGACAGGAATGTACCGGAAACATACGACACTTATAATAACAGGGGCAAGAATCTCGAAATCAGTTTCTCCTGAGATCAGTTCCGACAGACGTTTTGCAATACTTATATGAGATCTTACTTTTTGCCTGAGCCCTTCGGTTCCATAAAGCCTGATCACACTCCATAGTTTTAAAGCCCTGAATCTGCGGCCAAGAGGCACACCCCAGTCCCTGTAATCGTTGACTTTACCTCTGGTCCTGGTTTTAAGATATTCAGGAAGTATCTCAAATGTTTTTATCAAAGCGCCGGCATCCCTGACAAAATAGGCGGAACAATCGAAGTTTGTAAACATCCATTTATGAGGATTGAACACAAAACTGTCTATATATTCCCGGCCATCAAGCATCCATTGAAATTCAGGCAGAATCAGAGCCGTTCCGGCCATTGCTGCATCAACATGAAGCCAGATATCATATTTTTTGCAAATGGCTCCTATGGAGTTTAACGGATCAACAGCGGTGGTTCCGGTCGTCCCGATTGTTGCAATAACACAACAGGGAATATATCCTTTTGCTTTATCCTGAAGGATAACATTTTCCAGCTTTTGAGGATCCATAGAAAAATCTTCATTCACAGACACCTTGAACAGGTTTTTCTTTCCTATTCCGCAAATCTTCACTGCTTTTTCCACGGAGGAATGAGTCTGATCAGAACAGTAAACTCTGAGGATTCCTGTATTACCGGCTCCTTCATTATTAAAGGTAAAACCGGTTATTTTTTCTCTTGCTGTCAGAATTGCTGCAAGAGTGGAGGTCGATGCAGTATCCTGTATTACACCTTCAAATTCCGCAGGCAGTCCGATCAGACCTCTCAGCCAGATCATCATTTTTTCCTCCAGCTCTGCTGCTGCCGGAGAGGTTTCCCAGATCATACACTGTGCGCCTAGAGTCGCAATTATCATCTCGGCAAGTATTGACGGAGGACTGGTATTGGCCGGAAAATAGGCGAAAAAATTCGGACTTTGCCAGTGGGTTATTCCCGGCATAATTATTTTATCGATATCACTCATCAGGTTTTCGAAGGAATCCGGATCTGAAGGAGGGGTGTCGGGTATCTTATTAAAAATATCGCCGGGGACTACTGATGATTTAACGGAAAATTTTTCAACATTTTCCATATAGCCAGCCATCCATTCAATGAGTTTATGGCCATTTTCACGAAATTCATCAGGTGTCATATGATGCTTCTTATATCAGGGAATCTACAAGAAGGATTATTTTGTTGGTCTTAACTTCTATCACTCCACCACTTATCTCATATCTTGTCTCTATGCCATCATGGTCAACCATAATAACTGGACCTTTTTCAAGTGTAGAGATAATCGGGGCGTGATCTTTCAGAACCTGGAATGAACCCTTTTTGCCGGGAACTCTTACAGATTTAATCTCCCCTTCATATATTTTTTTGTCAGGTGTTATGATGTCTATTTTCATTCCTTTGCATTATTTTGACTGAGCGAGAATTTTTTCTCCTTTTTCAATCGCATCTTCAATAGTACCGACAAGCATAAATGCCGATTCAGGATATTGATCTACTTTTCCTTCCATGATCATGTTGAATCCCTTGATAGTATCTTCAATTGAAACCAGAGCTCCCTTTATTCCTGTGAATTGTTCAGCAACATGGAAAGGTTGAGAAAGAAATCTCTGAACTCTTCTTGCCCGGTGAACAACAAGTTTGTCCTCTTCGGAAAGTTCGTCCATACCAAGGATGGCAATAATATCCTGCAATTCATTATAACGCTGAAGTATTTCTTTTACCCTCTGGGCGCAATTATAGTGTGCTTCGCCAACAATATCGGCAGAAAGTATTCGGGAAGTTGAATCGAGAGGATCTACAGCGGGGTAGATTCCGAGCTCGGAAATTTTTCTGCTTAACACTGTTGTAGCATCAAGGTGTGCAAAAGTAGTAGCCGGCGCCGGATCCGTAAGGTCATCAGCCGGAACATAAACCGCCTGAACCGAAGTTATTGATCCGTGTTTTGTTGAGGTAATCCGCTCCTGCATTACACCCATTTCAGTTGCGAGTGTCGGCTGATAACCCACTGCCGACGGCATCCTTCCAAGAAGTGCTGACACCTCGGAACCTGCCTGGGTAAATCTGAAGACGTTATCCATAAAGAAAAGAATATCCCTGCCTCCACTCTTTCCATCTCCGTCTCTGAAATGTTCTGCAACTGAAAGTCCTGACAAAGCAACTCTTGCTCTTGCTCCGGGAGGTTCGTTCATCTGACCAAACACCAGAGCCAGCTTGGATTCTTTAAGAGCATCCATATCAACTGTTGACAGATCCCAACCTCCTGATTTCATGTTTTCAAGAAAAGCCTTTCCATAAGTAATTACGCCTGCCTCAAGCATGTCACGAAGAAGGTCATTGCCCTCTCTTGTTCTTTCTCCCACACCGGCAAACACAGACAGACCGGAATAAGTTTTTGCAATATTATTGATCAGTTCAAGTATAACTACTGTTTTTCCTACTCCGGCACCACCGAAGAGTCCGATTTTCCCACCTTTGGAATATGGTTCTATAAGGTCAATTACTTTGATTCCTGTGTACAGGACCTCTTTCTCAGTTGAAAGGTCATCATATTTAGGTGGTTTCCTATGGATCGGGTAGCCGCCAGTTTTATCAAGTGGTCCGATTCCATCAATTGCTTCACCTGTCACATTCATAAGCCGGCCTTTTATCTGATCGCCAATTGGCATCGTAATAGGTAATCCTGTTGAAACAACATCCATTCCCCTGCGTAATCCGTCAGTAGAATCCATTGCTATTGCTCTGACTGTTCTTTCACCTATATGCTGCTGACATTCTACAACAAGTGTTGTGCCATCATCTCTTTTTATCTCTAATGCATCATAAATATCTGGCATTTCAAAACCTTGTCTTTCAAAAGTGACATCAACAACTGGACCAATTATCTGACTGATTTTCCCGGTATTCTGTGACATATATCTTTGTTTTTATTTAAGTTTCAAATAAGATTCAAATTTATTGTAGTTAGGTTGTATTCTGATTTTTTCATTTATGACTTTGTTCACTTATCCCTGCCGGTGAGAGAGCCAACAATTTCGGTGAGTTCATTTCTTCTTTCCTTCATTGTTCCTGTTTTTTCCAGCAGATTTAAAGCTTTTCCGAGATAATCATTAGCAAGATTCTCAGTAACTTCTTTAATATTGAGCTGCTCATATAGTTCAATAACCGTTTTGACCTTTGTGCCCGGATCAAATTCCTTCATTGTCAACAGTTCCTGAAATAGTTTAAACTGTTCAGCCGATGAAGTTTCAAGTGCTTTTACGAGAAGAAATGTTTTTTTATTTGCAATAATATCTCCACCCCTGGTTTTTCCGAAAACCTTTCTGTCACCATATGCATCAAGAAGGTCATCCTGTATCTGGAAAGCCAGGCCAAGATTCCTTCCAAAGTCATACATTAATTCGGAATCCTTTTCGTCAGCTCCTCCGATAACAGCTCCGATCTTAGCTGATGCTGCCAGAAGTACAGCAGTTTTCAGTTCTATCATTCTTAAATAGTCACTTTCAGAAACTATTATTGTCTTTTCAAAGTCGATATCCATTTGCTGACCAACACAAACTTCAATGGCTGCCTTATTGAAAACCCTGAAAACTTTTGACAAACATCTTGGTGGCGTTTGTAAGAAACATTCGTTGGCTATGAAAGCCATTACATCGCCTGATAATACTGCCTGATTGATGTCCCATTTACTGTGAACTGTCGGAAAATTTCTTCTGACTGCAGCCTGGTCCATTATATCATCATGAACCAGCGTGAAGTTATGAAACACCTCCAGCCCGGTTGCAGGCATAACTGCATCGTCTATCTGGTCGCTGAACAGGTTACATGACATCAGGGCAAGAACCGGTCTTAATCTTTTCCCACCCATTGAAAAGACGTACTTAACAGGATCTATAAGCTTTTCTGCTTCCGAGTTATACGAAAGATTTATTATTGCTTTATCGACTAAATCTTTAAGTTCCGCCTGATTATACATTATTTTAACCTTTAAGCGCCTCAGCACCACTTACAACTTCGAGAATCTGGTTTGTTATTGTCGATTGTCTTGCTTTGTTGTATAAAAGTGTCAGTTCGCGGATCATAGAAGTCGCATTATCCGTTGCTTTATGCATTGAGGTCATTCTTGCGCCATGTTCAGCAACAAAAGAATCGAGAATTGCTTTATAAAACTGAATTTTTAAGGATTTGGGTATCAGTTCTTGAATAATCTCCTCCATGCCTGGTTCATAAATATAGTCAACAGGAACACTATTAACTTTACCCGGAGGAACTGATTCAACCGGCAGAAATTTTTCTACTGTAAGATTCTGAACAGCGGCATTTTTAAACTGGTTATAGATCAGTATTACCCTGTCGAACTCTCCGGAAGTAAAACTTTTCATGACCTGATCTGCAACAAGAGTAACGTTATCGAAGGTAAGATCAAGCAGAAGATTATTCTGATCCGGAAGCATACTTACCTTCTGTTTTCTGAAATAGTCAAATCCCTTTTTCCCGATCGTTATCAGTTTGAGGTTGCCATTTTTATACTGTTCGTTATACTCCTCTGAGATAATCCGCCTGGTTTCTTTTATAACATTTGAGTTGAATGCTCCGCACAAACCCCTGTTCGACGTGATTACCACAATAAGAACCCTTGCAGGTTGAGAAATCCTGCCATAAACGTTCTCTACTTCGCTATCTGACAGGCTCCTGGAAACATCTACCAGTATCTGATGCAACTTATTTGCATATGGCCTGAGTCTTACAATTTTATCCTGAGCTTTCCGTAATTTTGCAGCAGATACCATCTTCATCGCTGAAGTGATCTGCCTGGTAGATTTGACAGAGGCAATCCTTATTCTTATTGCTTTTAAATTAGCCATTTAGAATTTATTTGTCTGCATACTTTAGATTACTGGGCACGGTATTTAGTAACTAATTCCGAAGCAACTTTTTCGAGAACTGAAGTAATGTCATTGTTAAGGATTCCGTCACGCAGGTTATTAAGAACGTCTTTGTGTTTAAGCTGAAGATATTCCAGATATTCATTTTCAAAGCTCTTTACTTTATTGACCGGAACATCCTTTAACAGGCCCATTGTTCCACAGTATATTATTGCTACCTGATTTTCAATTGGCATTGGGGCGTATTGTCCCTGTTTGAGTATTTCAACGTTTTTGGCGCCCTTATTAAGAATAGCAAGTGTTGAAGCGTCAAGATCAGAACCAAACTTGGAAAATGCTTCAAGTTCGCGGTACTGAGCCTGGTCAACTTTAAGCGTACCGGCAATTTTTTTCATGCATTTAATCTGGGCATTACCTCCCACCCTTGAAACAGATATCCCGACATTTATTGCAGGTCTTACACCGGAATTGAACAGGCTCGATTCAAGAAATATCTGTCCATCGGTAATTGATATCACATTTGTAGGTATATAGGCTGAAACGTCGCCGGCCTGAGTTTCAATAATAGGAAGTGCGGTAAGAGATCCTCCTCCTTTTACCATGTGCCTTATTGCCTCGGGAAGGTCATTCATCTTCTGTGCAACCTCATCGGATTCTATAATTTTTGCAGCTCTTTCAAGAAGTCTTGAGTGCAGATAAAAAACATCACCGGGGTAAGCTTCACGTCCCGGCGGACGACGGAGGAGAAGTGATACTTCCCTGTAGGAGACAGCCTGTTTGGAAAGGTCATCGTAAATAATAAGCGCATCCCTGCCCGTATCACGGAAAAATTCTCCGATGGCAGCCCCTGCAAATGGAGCATAAAATTGTGAAGCAGCGGGGTCGGAGGCTGTAGCAAGCACTATAACTGTATATTGAAGTGCCCCATGTTCTTCAAGGGTCGCTGCAATATTTGCAACCGTTGAACCTTTTTGCCCTATTGCAACATAGATACAATATACCGGATTCCCCTTTTCAAAATTACTGCGCTGATTAATAATAGTGTCTATCGCAATAGCTGTTTTGCCGGTTTGCCTGTCGCCGATAATCAGTTCCCTTTGTCCGCGGCCTATTGGTATCATTGCATCAATAGCTTTAATACCTGTCTGCAACGGTTGCCTTACCGGCTGTCTGAATATAACTCCCGGAGCTTTTCTCTCAAAAGGAAGTGTAAACAGTTCTCCTGTTATAGGACCTTTGCCGTCAAGAGGCTGCCCGGTAGGAGATATTACTCTCCCCAATAATCCTTCTCCAACTCCCAGAGAAGCAATCCTACCGGTCCTTTTGACAATGTCACCTTCATTTATCTCCTCTGTCGGCCCGAGTAGTACCGCTCCAATATTATCTTCCTCAAGATTCAGAACGATTGCTTCGATTCCATTCTCAAATTCTATCAATTCATTCGATTGGGCATTTGAAAGTCCATAAATACGGGCAATCCCGTCACCAACCTGAAGCACCGTTCCTACTTCTTCCAGTTCAACACCGGTTTGTATTCCTTCAAGTTGTTGCCTGAGAATTTTCGAAACTTCTGCTGGTTTAATATTTGCCATACTAAAAAATCTTATAATTTCATGTTAATAATAGTTTTATACTGATCAGGGCCCGGAGTGCGGAGTGCCATAACTGGCAGAACGGTAGTCTCACTTTAAGTACTGATTGATAATATTTTAACCGGAAGCAATGCTTCCTTTAAGTTCTTTTTTAATTCTTCCCAGTTTATTTTTTATGCTTGCATCAATGTAATTATCATCAACCCTGAGGATAAAACCACCAATAATCTCAGGATCAATTCGTTCTTTAAGATCTACTTTTGTTTTGAAAACGTCAGAGATCAGATCCGATATTTGTTTCTTAATATTTGGATCGGCCTTTACCGCCGTTGTAAGAAGACATTCGGTAATCCCTAAGTATTTTTTTGTCTCATGAATAAACACCCTGGCAATTGCAGGAAGAAAACTCTCCCTGCCACTTTTAACAACCAGATCAATCAGGGAAAGGGTAACTTTCTCAACATTATCTCCAAGAATATTATGAAAGATCGCTGCTTTTTTTGAAGGAAGGATGATGGGGCTGTTCAGGAGATCTTTTGCTTCAGGAATTTTACAGATCTCCGAAATAAAAATCATGTCTTCATTAACCTTTTCGAGAATATTATTTTCCAGAGCTGATTGGAATATTGCTCTTGAATATCTAACAGAAATTTTACTATCGTTCATTACAGATTATAATTCCTAATTCTTATTGAAATTGATCTCTTTCAGGTAATTATCTATCAGCTTCTCCTGTTCACCAGTCTGTTTCAGTTTTTCGCCAAGCAGTTTTGATGCGATCTCTACCGAAAGTGTCGCAACCTGTTCGTGAATCTCTGAAAGGGCTTTTCTCTTTTCGCTATTAATGCCAGTTCTGGCTTTTTCAATAAGTTTTTCAGCCTCTTCGGTTGCCTTACTTTTGGCCTCAGTTATCAGTTTATCCCGGACATCCCTCGCATCTTTCAGTATTGTCTCGCGTTCTTCTCTGGCTTTTCTGAGTATTGATTCATTGTCGCTCTGGAGTTTTAACATTTCTTCCCTGGCTTTTTCGGCTGATTCAAGAGAGCCTTTAATCATCTCATCGCGGGCTTTTACAGCAGAAAGAATTGGTTTCCATGCAAATTTTGCAAGGATCAGGAAAAAAAGGCCAAAAATCACAACTGACCAGATAAGCGTACCTAATGCAGGCGTGGTCAGGCTGTTTGCTAATAATATCATATATTTTTATTTATCGATTTAAGTTAAATTGAAGCGCTGCAACCAACCGTTGCAGGCTTCAAGATTTTAAGTTACTACAAAAGAGCAACTACAACTGCGAACAAAGCAACTCCTTCAATAAGGGCGGCTGAAATGATCATAGCAATCTGAATCTTTGAATAAGCTTCCGGTTGTCTTGCAATTGCATCCATTGCCGATCCACCTATTCTACCAATTCCAAGTCCTGCCCCTATTACCGCGAGACCTGCTCCTACTGCTGCTAATGTACCTGTCATAATTATATATATTTAGTTAAAAAAAGATTCTAATGTTCCTCCTGTACTGCAAGACTAATAAATAGTGCTGAGAGCAGGGTAAAAATATATGCTTGTAGAAATGCTACAAGGAGTTCCATAAAGTCCATAAAAATCACGAAAAAAACTGATACCGGGGCGAGCGCAATTGTGTCAAAAATAAATATCAGTGCTATAAGGCTCAATATTACAATATGCCCGGCCAACATATTTGCGAATAACCTTATCATTAAAGCGAATGGTTTCGAAAACAGCCCTATTATTTCTACCGGTATCATGATCGGCAGAAGCCAGAAAGGTACCCCGGGTGTAGCAAAAACATGTCTCCAGTGAGATTTATTTGCACTTAACTGAGTAATCAGAAATGTACAAAAAGCCAGAAAAAATGTAATTGCAATGTTTCCGGTAACATTAGCTCCGAAAGGGGGAGGAAACGGAATAAGTCCCATCAGGTTATTAATCAGAATAAAAAAGAATGCCGTAAGAAGATAAGGCATATATTTTTCAGATTTATGTCCCAGATTAGGGATAGCAATATCATCACGTATAAACAGAATAACCGGTTCGAGAAAGCTTTGAATCCCTTTAGGATAGCTGATCCCGGTTTTCCTGTACGATCGTGCCAGAGACAGAAATAATAAAAGACCAATAATTGCAGCGGACAACATTCCGATTACAGTCTTTGTCATCGATAAGTCAAGTGGCAAATTCTTCTCATCAACAGCTCCTGACTCATTTACCGTTACAATTTTCCCTTTAAGGGTGCCTTCTTCTTCGATTTTGAAACCCTTGTATTCCTGTCCATTAGCCAGACGACGGGAGGAAAAAAAGTTGAGCCCTTTTTCTTTACTGTAAACAATAACGGGAAGATAAATAGCTACACTTTCACCATTCTTCTTTGTAAGAATATGCCACTCATGCGAATCAGCAATGTGGTCAAGTATGTAGGCGTTGGCTTTGAACTTTTCTTTGCCTTCTGCTTTTACTTCAGCTTCCTGACAAAAGGCTTTAGCGGATGTTCCGGCAAGGAGAAGAAAGATGAAAAAACCAATAATATCTTTTGTTTTCAAGTCAGTATTTGTTTTATAATGTCTTGTATTTCAGCGTTTTTAATATGATACCTACCGAATACAAAGTGAGGGTTAAATATATAACAAAAAATATAAAAACAGATTGTAACGAATTATTTTTAGAAACAATGAACCAGATAAGAGCTAATACCATCTCAAGCAGAAACTTAAGACCCACCGCGACCAGACTATAGAGCGTCTGGCTTCCGGGATCTTTATTCTGGCCTCGGAAAAAAATTACGAGAGTTATTATAATAATTATTGAAAAAAGTGCGGAAAGAAATGCTATTTCGATGAAAGCGATGTCTGACTGAATTGCTGAAACAAGAAAATATCCTGCTGAATCCAGAATGACATTCAATAATAAAAGTATTAAAATATATTTATGAATCGGTTTCAAAAATGGAAGTCACTTAATAAAATCTTTTATCACGGTATAAATAGCTGCAAAAACTCCAAGAAGGGATAGAATTACTGTAAAAACAGGCTTGGAATCTGCAAGTTTATCAAGCTTGATACCGCCCCAGGTTGTAACAAGAATAATACCTATCATCTGGAATGCCATACCGGTGTATCTGGCAAAATCATTTATCCCTTTATTTTCCGGGCTTTTCGGGTTCTTTTTCTTTAATGAAAACCTCATCATTTTTATCGTTATCGATCATTTTGCAATTCCCTGAGAATTTTGCTCCAGGTTCAATTGAAAGTTTTGAAGTAGCTATGTCACCAACTACTTTTGAGGTGTTTTTTAAGCTAAGTAGCTGACCAACTGTTATTTTTCCTTCAACTAATCCGGAAATTTCCGAATTTTTACAAAATATTTCCCCGCTAATTTTTCCGGTTAACCCAATAACAACTTTTCCTTTTGTATTAAGATTACCTTTAACAGACCCGTCGATACGGATATCACCACTTGATTTTATATCACCGATTATCTCTGTCCCAATACTTATAAGGTTTATTGTAGTGTTATCTGCTTCGTTGTACTTTGCCATATTATAAATAGTTTTGAGGTTCAACTTTAATAACACACAAATATAAAAACTATTGCCTATAAATATAAATTGTTAGCAATTAAATCACTAAAAAGTACTTTCCTCCCAAATATTATTGAAAATGATCTTTAAGTGTGCGAAAGTTAAAAAGAATAAAAATGCGAATCATACAGAATCATATGCCCATTTAAGATAGATAGATCCCCATGTAAAACCACCTCCGAATGCTGCAAGAATCAGAATATCGCCCTTTTTAAGCTTTTTTTCATATTCCCATATACATAAAGGGATAGTTGCAGTAGTTGTATTCCCGTAATTCTCAATATTGATCATAACTTTCTCCGGAGACAATCCCATTCTTCTTCCTGTCGCATCGATAATACGAAGGTTTGCCTGATGAGGTACAAGCCATGCTATATCATCCGATTTAAGATTATTCCTTTCCATAATCTCAGCAGCAATATCTGCCATATTTGAAACAGCAAATTTGAATACGCTTTGCCCTTCCTGGTAGATATAGTGTTCTTTTGCATCAACAGTATCATGAGAAGCCGGTTTAACAGAGCCTCCGGCTTTCAGATGCAGAAATTTACGTCCTGAACCGTCAGTACGGAAAATATAATCCATAATCCCGAGCTCCTCTGTTACAGGTTCAAGAAGAACGGCTCCTGCAGCATCTCCGAACAGCGGGCTTGTAGTACGGTCGGTGTAATCGGTTATTGATGACATTTTATCGGCGCCTACGATGATGACCTTTTTAAATTTTCCTGTTTCAACATAAGCCGCCCCCGTCTGTAATGCAAAGAGAAAACCTGAACAGGCTGCATTAAGGTCGAAACTGAAGGCATTCTTAATTCCGCATTTATCGGATATTATGTTTGCGGTAGCAGGAAAAAGCATGTCGGGAGTAACCGTGCTGCAAATCAGCAGATCAATTTCGTCAGGGGAAGTATTTGTTTTCAGAAGTAAACCCCGGACAGCTGCCTCACCCATGTCGGAACTTCCCAGCCCTTCACCTTTTAGAATCCGCCTCTCCTTAATTCCCACTCTTTGCATGATCCATTCATCGGATGTATCCACCATTCTTGACAGTTCCTGATTAGTAAGCTTATAATCAGGCACCCATGCATTAATTCCAGTAATTGCCGCCCGTATTTTTCCCATTATTAAATTGCCTCTATAATCTTCTGAGCCAGGTTAGCGACTACAACCTCCCTGGTCTGAAGAACCATATTCATTATGGGCTTTCGCTTCGAAATTCCATGGCCGATCACAACATTGGCATTTATTCCGATAATTGGTGTCCCCCCGATGCTTTCCCAGTCAAGGCGATCAAAATAAGAATCTTTAAGATTCCTGCTCTTAAAAATATAATGAAATGCTTCCCCCATCTTAATTATAATATTTCCCACAAAACCATCACATACAATAACATCAGTCATTGTTTCACGAAAAAGTGCATTACCTTCTATATTACCCGCAAAATTCAAACCGGGATGTTCTTTCATAAGTTCATAAGCTGCTTTAACAGTTGGAGTTCCTTTTGATGGTTCTTCACCGATATTGAGTAATCCGACCGATGGATTTACTGTTCCCAGAACATATTTTGCATAAATGCTTCCCAGTATTCCGTACTGAAGAAGAACTTCCGGTTTACAATCAGGATTCAACCCAATATCGAGGATAACGAAATCACGGTTATCAACACATGGTAAAACTGTGATCAGGGCCGGTCTTAAAACTCCGGGGATAACATTTACCGTATAGCTTGCTCCAACCAGCATCGCCCCGGTATTTCCAGCGCTGCAAAAGCCGTCGAGTGTACCATTCTTAAGCATGCCATATCCTACTGCGATGCTGGAATTCTTTTTTTGAGAAAAGGCTTTAGCCGGGTGATCTGCCATCTCAATAACCTGGGTTGTATGCACAATTTCAAACAGCGATGGTTCAATCTGCATTTCACTCAGTTTCGCGTAAATGGAGTTCTCATCTCCAATAAGGACGAGCTTCTCATTAACGGATAAATGCTGAAGTGAATCAACTGCACCCTCAATGACTGCATCAGGTGCAAAATCACCTCCCATGACATCAAGGCCAATTCTCATAATCCTGTTATTAAGTTAAAAAAGATCAGGCTGTCGCCTTCTTCACTACAGCAAGTTTGCCTCTGTAAAATCCGCATTCAGGACATACCCTGTGATAAAGAACTGATGATCCACAGTTTGAACAGCTGGCAGTTGTCGGTGCAGTTGCTTTGTAATGTGTTCTGCGCTTATCTCTTCTGGTTTTGGAATGCTTATGTTTCGGATGTGCCATCTTAATATAAATTAATTATCATTCATTAGTTTTTTCAATTCATCCCACCGCGGGTCGATTTCATTTTCCTGGTCAATAATAAACTCCTCAAGCTTTTTCAACATAAAAGGATCACAGGTACTATTCCCGAATTCATCATCGGGATGAACTCTTTTAATGGGAATAGAAAGAAGAATATACTCGTAAATATGCTGCTTCAGATCTAATTCCTGCTCGTCGGCAGGCAATGTAATAATATCCGGATCACTGCTTTCCATGCTTTTGCCGAATTTAACCAAAAGCCTGTTTGTGCAATCAACCGGATAAGAAAACATCTCAAGACATCTGTCACAACATATTTTAACGTCGCCTGAAATCCTTACTGACAAATCAATATGGGAAGATCTTTTATCCATCTCAATATAAGCAATAAGGCTCCCTTCTTTAACTTCCGACTCCTCCAACTGTTCAAAAAACTCTTCTCCAATTTCAAAATCAATTGTGTGTCGTCCTTCCTTCAAACCGACTAACGGTATAGTAAATGATCCGGACATCTCTTCAAATTTTGGTCTGCAAAAATATGAATCCTTCTTCAATTAAAAAAATTATCAACAAAAAAGTAACATTTATTGTCATTTATGTCCAAATACCGACTAAAAAACGCAGTTTACCGATTAGTTTATTGACACTTTTTTGAGGATAATTATTTTTGATGAGATTAAATACCTTAAAAAATGAGACACAAAGAATATCGTCGACTGAGAGAGAGGGAACATCACCCCCGGGTGAGCGTGGGATTGTTCTTCATTGTCCTGGGACTTGCCCTCCTCGTTGCCACTAATGACCTGCTTCACCTCGGAAGCTTTGGGAGTTACTTTACCTGGGAAACTGCAATGATTTTCATAGGTGTTCTGCTACTGCTGAATCTTCAATTCATCGGAGGATTGTTACTGATTGCCGGAGGAATCTGGTTTTTAAGGGGAGACATATCTATTATAAGCCCCGGAATATTCAATACTTTTTATTGGCCTGCGGTAATTGTATTAATTGGCCTGTCTTTTATATTATCTTCTTTATTCAAAAGAAAAAACTAAAATCATTATTCATAAACAAATAAATTTACTGCTATGGAAACAAATGGAAATTACAGAGATGATCACAGGCTATTCAGACGTGAACATCATCATCTGGCAAACAACCGCGCTTTAATCGGCGTTATACTTGTGCTGGTCGGCTTATTCCTGGTTATGAGGAACACCGGAATTTTTCCTGATTTTATTGATCATATTATTTTCAGCTGGCCTATGCTGCTTGTCACAATAGGTTTGGTGATAACGATAGGCTCTTCAGGTGGAAAAACATCAGGTGTTATCGTAATGGCTGTCGGAGCATTTTTCCTTATCCCCCAGATTTTCAGGGAAACTTTTGATATAAATATGTTCTGGCCTTCCATCTTCATAATTGTTGGTATAATATTTATATTTTCGAAACGGAAAGGCTGGAATTCTGTTACGACATCACCCCTCTCAAGCGATGATTATATTGATTATGTTCATATCTTCAGCGGAGGAGAACGTCAGATTGTGTCTGAAAATTTCCGGGGCGGAAGGGTTACGGCAATATTCGGAGGAAGCGAAATTGACCTTACAAAGGCAAAACTGGCTTCAGGTGTTTCCGAGCTGGAAATAGCATGCGTATTCGGAGGCACTACAATAATTGTCCCTGACGAATGGAATGTAAAGATCGATGTTGTGCCAATTCTGGGAGGGTTTGGCGATTCACGTAAATTAAATCCCGGGCGAACTACCGATCTTTCAAGGCAACTTGTGATAAAGGGCGCTGTGGTATTCGGCGGCGGTGAGGTAAAGAGCTACTAATTTGTTTACCTATGAAACATCCTGTACTTGGAAACAGAGTATGGCTTATAGTATGGTGGCTGGCCTGGCTTTTTCTGTCGCTGGGCCAGTCACTGCTTTATAGCTATGCATACGGGAGTTTTATCAGTATATGTCTGATAGATGGTTTAATCTCTTTATTGATCTACTCCGGAATCTCACTTTCCTTATGGTATCCTTTAAGTTTCTTTAATGCCGGAGAAACACGTACAGCAATCCTTATTTCCAATCTTTTTATAAGCGGGGTCATATCAATCGTCCTATGGATTCTGATAACAAAATTTTTAGTCCTCCTGGTACTTCCTGAACCAAACGATTACCGGGCCTTCTGGGACGCAACATTTGCCTACAGAATAGGCACCGGAGTTTTTATTTACGGACTCATAATTCTTTCATATTATCTTTTTATAAGCCTGACCAACCTTTCTGAAAAAAAAGCAAAAGAGGCAAGACTTGAAAGCCTTATAAAAGAGACTGAACTTAAAATGCTCCGGTCACAGATCAATCCCCACTTTCTTTTCAACAGCCTAAATTCAGTTAGCTCTCTGACAATTACCGATCCGGAAAAAGCGAGGGATATGCTCGTAAAGTTATCGGAGTTTATGAGATATGCACTCTCGAAGAAAGATGAACAGCCTGTTTCACTCAGAAGTGAACTTGAAAATCTGAGGTTGTATCTCGAGATTGAAAAAGTCCGTTTTGGCGACAGATTATCAACAGTTGAGAAAATTGAAGAAAAGTGTCTTGAGATCAAAATGCCTGTTATGTTACTTCAACCACTTTATGAAAATGCAGTAAAGCATGGCGTTTATGAGAGTACTGAAAATGTGTCTATTACAACAGAGGCAAAGATTATTGACGGACATATTGAAATTATTATCAGTAATAATTTCGATCCTGCTCCATCATCTGCGAAAGGAACGGGAACCGGTTTATTAAATGTCGCCAGACGGCTGGAACTCTACTACGGCAATAAGGCATCGATAAAAACAACAAGGGAAAACGGACTATATACTGTAAAACTGTATATACCTACAGATCATTTTTACTTGCCATTTGAAAACTAATATTTAATTTTAGGGGCAGGAACCCTTTGAGAACTTTATTGGCAGCTGCAGAAAACATGAATCCGATGGAAAAGATCAAAATTGTAATAATTGAAGATGAATCTCCTGCCCGCGATATAATAAAGCATTATTTAAAAGAACTGGATTCCGTAGAAGTTATTGCAGAATGTTCGGACGGTTTTACGGGTTTGAAAACAATTTCGTTAACGAAACCGGATCTTGTTTTCCTTGATATCCAAATGCCCAGACTTACCGGGATTGAAATGCTTGAGGTTCTTACCGAGAAACCAGAGATCATCTTTACAACAGCTTATGATCAATATGCAATAAAAGCTTTTGAGCTAAATGCGGTCGATTACCTTTTGAAACCTTTTCCAAAAAGACGGTTCCTGATAGCAGTTGAAAAAGCAATTGAAAAAATCCGTTCAGGGACTGAAAACAAAGAGCCGGCAAGTCAACTCCTGGCAAAAAAGCCTGAACCGGCCCCTCCTGTCAACAGGATTGTAGTCCGGAAAGGAAATGCCATCAATCTTATTCCGGTTGAACAGATAAGGTATATTGAATCACAGGACGATTATGTAATGATATATCATTCAACAGGAAAAGCCCTGAAACAGCAGACAATGAAATTCTATGAAGAAAATCTTCCAAAGTCCGATTTTATTAGAATCCATCGTTCATATATTATTAAAGCCGGTGAAATAAAACGCATTGAACCTTACGGAAAGGACAACCATGTCGCAATTCTACAGTCAGGGGATAAACTTCCCGTAAGCAGGGCAGGATATAAACAACTAAAAGAAATTCTGAACTTTTGATTTAAGTTTCTGCCGGGACATTGTCATAGTAGTCATATAAGATTTATTATCTTTTCAACCTGTTTTCTTTTCCCCAATTGGAGAATAATGCGGTTAACGGACGGTACCTCCTGAAAAGGAAGAGTGGAACAGGGTCATAACCATGAGTGCCTCCGGGTCTGCATCTGATTATCCGTCCTGTTCCCAGCAGCAAACCCCTGAATGGTCCGTGAATCTTCAGAGCATCAAGCATAAATTGAGAGCAGGTAGGTACATGCCGGCAGGATGGTCGTAAAAAAGGAGAAATTGAATACCTGTAAAACAGAACGGGAAGAGAAAACAGAAATGACAATATCCTTTTAACCGACTTAATCATCGTACAAAGATAATCATAGGCAACAACCTGAAATTATAATTATTTACAAAACGGAGTAACTGTCTTTTATCTGACAAAATGACCTTTAAATACTTTACAATTTTATTTGGCAGAAATTTTGCAGTAATTTTGCCAAAATAAATAAAGAGGAGATCATATTATGAATATCTGGATAATTTTTATAGCATTTATGATCCTGAGCTGGATCGTAAGTATGGTACTGAAATCGAAATTTGCTAAATATTCCAAACTTCCACTGGATAACGGGATGTCGGGCAGGGACGTTGCGGAAAAAATGCTTCGCGATCATGGCATCACAGACGTCAGGATCGTATCTGTCCCTGGTCAGTTGACAGACCATTATAATCCTGTGGATAAAACAATCAATCTCAGCCCTGAAGTTTATAACGGCCGCAGTATTTCTGCTGCCGCGGTCGCTGCCCATGAATGCGGACATGCGGTCCAGCACGCAACAGCTTATGCATGGCTTGGATTCAGATCGAAACTGGTTCCGGCGGTAAGTTTTTCATCAAAATGGGTACAATGGATCCTTCTTGCAGGAATATTGACTGTAAAAGTATTCCCGGCATTACTGCTCGCAGGCATTTTTCTCTTTGCCCTTACCACGATTTTCAGCTTCATCACTTTACCAGTTGAGATCAATGCAAGCCAGCGTGCCCTTGCATGGCTTTCAAACGCAGGAATAACATCTTATCAGAATCAGGCCAATGCAAAGGATGCTCTTAATTGGGCTGCATATACCTATGTAGTAGCTGCCCTGGGTTCACTTGCAACCCTGCTATACTATATTATGATTTTCACAGGATCAAAAAGATAATTCAAATAAGATAAAAGATAAAAGGATAAAGATAAAAGTAAGAGTTCATTTTATTTTCACTTTTGCCTTTTGCCTTTTGCCTTAGCTAAACCCACCCCTTGCCCCTCCCAGGAGGGGAGCTTCGTGGATTTACTTTTATCTTTTAACTTTTGTCTTTTGTCTTCTAACGTCCTTCTACTTCCAGCCAGTTGGTGCGCTTGTGAATTATCCTCACTGCAAGCCATATTACGGTTGCCACTGCAAACAGATAGATCCACATATTTGTAAAATAGATACGCTGTGATAAAAAATAGTTTCTGAAAACATCAAGAATAGTAAATATCAAAAAGATATTGAAAAAGCTGTTGTATTCTCTCTTAAGAACGTTTTTCACTGAAAAGGGAAGTGATGGAGGGATGAAATTGATTGGATATGGAATAAAAGAACTTACAGTTTCAGACCATTTATCATAAATTTCACCAAATTTTCTTCTTAAATACTGTTCCTCGGCAAACATAATACGCTCATAATAAAGCCAGTATAAAAGTCCGAACACGACAGTAAACCAAAATGACCGTAAAAATAATACTGGCCCTAACCACATAAAGAAATTTCCAAAATAAAGGGGGTGACGAAGCAGAGAATAAATGCCGGTTACATTAAGTTCGTCTGCGATCTGTCCGTTTACAGTATTCCTGCCTGAGGTATTCCTTGGTGTAAACCCCACAGTCAATATCCTTATCAACTGACCAAAAAGACTTACTCCAAGAAATATAAGCTCATTCCGCATATCAAAGAGTATTGCCTGCCTGTTGCCCAGATACATCATTAATATCCCTGCAATAACCATAAATAC
>Ga0182021_10003514_pt1 | contig 18410 bp, 9 predicted proteins | sample 612E3MmetaG_FD_120493 | JGI IMG/M metagenome (GOLD analysis project Ga0182021, IMG submission 120493) | Permafrost microbial communities from Stordalen Mire, Sweden - 612E3M metaG (Illumina Assembly) | ecosystem: Environmental > Terrestrial > Soil > Wetlands > Permafrost | place: Sweden... | reverse complement strand
GTACATAAATATTGAACGGATATCTATACGTGCTGCTGTCTTTGTCATTCCCGATAAAACGGCTGAACTTGAAGCTGTTGTTCTCCATATTCACTATGATGTTCGCATAGATGCTGGAATTATCGGGGAAATCCCCAATCACCCCAGTTACCGTCAGAGTGAACTTGTGCCACAGCACTATTTCTTTTCCAAGTGGATCCTGATTGCCAAACAACTTCCGAGCGGAGCTTTCCGTCAGCACGACAGAATTTGGATTTGGCAGCGGCTTTGAAGGGTCACCGCAGATAAAGCGGGTCGAGAACATCTCAAAGAACTCACTGTTGACCGACATGATATTGTCGATATCATAGCCGTTGTTCTTATAGCTCGTACCGATTTTCTCCGGAAGGATGGAAGCGACGCAGGCATTCTTCGCTTCGGGATAGTTGTTCAAGATTGCGGGTATGACACGATAGTCGATCTCACTAGAGTTATTCTCCACGTCGATCAACCTGTACAGATGCGCTGCATTGGCATGATAGGAGTCGTAGCTGTACTCTTTTGCCAGAAAAAGGACGATCAACAAGCAGACCGAAATGCCGAATGCAAAACCGAGAATGTTGATAAGGGAAAACGTTTTGTGCCTTATGAGATTTCTCAATGCGACGACCAAATAATTTTTCAGCATACTCTTCCTCCAATGTTCAATGACCAGTGATCAATGATCGGAGACCGGAGGCTGCAGGCCGGAAGCAACGAGCATTATCGGTCTCCCGTCTCCTGTCTCCAGCCTCCCGCCTCCGTCCTCCTTTTATTCGTATCGCAACGACTCCACCGGATTTGCCATCGCCGCTTTGATTGCCTGGAAACTTACGGAAGTTAATGCAATCAACAAAGCCGCACCTCCGGATAGCGCGAACATCCACCAGGTTAATTCAATCCGATAGGGAAAGTTTTGCAGCCATCGAATGACAAAATAATATGCTACAGGCTGGGCGATAATGTTGGCCACGATGACCCAAAACATCAATTCTCGCGACATCAAGAAAACAATGTTGGCAACAGAAGCCCCCAGAGTTTTTCTAATCCCAATTTCTTTTGTCCGCCGCACTGCCGTCAGTGCGGTCAATCCCAAAAGTCCGAGCGAAGCGAGTATAATTGCGAGAACTGCAAAGGTTAATATTGCCTTCAACACCCGTTCCTCTGCTTTGTAACTCTCGCGATACATATCTTTGACAAAATGATATTCAAACGGGAATGCAGGCATGAGCTTGGTCCATTCTTGTCTTAAATAAGCAATGCTTTGAGGAGTACCATCCGAACGAATGCGCGCAGTCACAAAATTTTTATGTCCCCAGCATTCAATGAAAACCAGAGGCTCAATTTTACTCTGCATTGACCTAAAATGGAAATCATTGACAACCCCAATCACCGTGAACAAATTCGGATCAAAGGCGAAATGGAACTGTTTGCCGATTGGATTTTTCCACCCGAACATTTTAGCTGCGGTTTCATTTATTATCGCAGCCTGATCATGATCACTGGACATCGTATTCAGGAAATTACGTCCTTCTACAATTTTCATCTGGTAGGTGTTAAGAAAATCCTGATTGACACTTCTCGTTATCACCATCTCTTTCTTATCAGCATCCGTGCCACCTTCCGGAATAATGCTGAATTGATTAGGATAATATGAGCCTGGAACATTCTCAGAAAATGCCGCCGAGATTATTCCATGATTCTGCCCTTCGTTCTGAAGCATCTCGGTATAAAGTTTTATCTTTTCGTCATCGGGGTTCATCGTAGGATTTGTATCGGTTGAAATCGCAACGAGATTTTCGGAAAGAAAACCTAAATCATGATTCTTCATAAATGAAACTTGAGCGTAGATCGAAAATACACCGAAGATAAGGGCGATAGTAATCCCGAATTGAACTGTTATGAGGAGATGACGCGACCGTATTCTGCCAAACAAGTTTCTATTTTCTTTTCTTAAAATCGCTGCGGATTTACTTGCTGACAGAAGGAGTGCGGGATACAACCCGTGTATCGAGCCAAGCAAAAGGGCAAATAGGAGTGCAAAGGCAAAAAATGATGGACGGTTGAATAGGTCTGAACTCAGTGGCGGCTGAATGTAAGTGTTGAAATACGGCAAGATGATTTCCAGCAGCACCAATCCCAAAACCGTGGCGATAAATGTCATTAGAATTGATTCAATTAGAAACTGATAGGCAAGCTGAACACGGCTGGCACCAACAACTTTACGCACACATATTTCTTTATCCCGTTCGGATTGCTTGGCAGAGACAAGATTTATGAAATTAATACTTGCAATACCTAGTATGGTACATGCGATAAGGAAAAATATTAGCAGAGAAATCTTCGAAACAGGCGGGGCAATATAGCTTTCTATGTTTGTGTCGGTATGAATGTCTCGCAGCGGCTGGAGATTCAATTCTAATCTCCCCTTCAGGTAGTCAGGAAGGTACTTATTTAGGAATTGAGGGAACTGTGATTTCAAATATTCAGGAGTTAATTTTGCAGAAAATTCCACGAATGTTTCCACACCCATGGAGTACCATTTTTCTTCTTCACCCGGCAGCACGTAGTGGTACAGTGTTTTTATGGAAACAAATGCATCAAATTGGAAACTGGAGTTTGAGGGAATATTCTTGAGTATACCGGAAACGATAAAGTTTAATTGTCCCTGCAAAGTTACAGTTTTTCCCAATGGTGATTCATTGCCGAATAATTTTTTTGCCAATTGGCTGGTTAGAATTATGGAATTTATGTTCTCATTTAGCTGCTTATAGTTGCCGATTTCAAATGGAAAATCGAACATGTCAAAGAAATTGGCGGAAGCAGATAATATTCTTTCATGAAATTTATTTTCACCCGCCTTGATTTCGCCATCGCCTGTCGAAATAATACTGACTACGTTTTTGATTTCTGGAAAGTCATTTTCCAAAGCTCTGGGTAAGGCGTGTGGCGTGGCCGCGGAGCTTATCCTACCCGATGGTTCATCCTCAACCCTGTAAACGCGATAAATATTTTTTTTGTCCTTGTGAAAATTATCATAGTTCATTTCGCGGTTTACATATGTTGTTATAAGAAGAAATAGAGCGATCCCTAAAGCCAACCCGCCGATGTTGATGAATGAGTGAAGCTTCTGTTGCGCCATTTTTCTTAATGATATTTTCAAATAATTCTTCAGCATGCCCTTCCTCCAATAATCAATATCAAATATTTATACGGCAAACTCTCTAACCCGTTAAAGGCCGGTAAATAGGAGCGAATAGTACTTCACTGGTGCAAACATACAGTCTATGCTTGTTACAGTCGTAATATTTAATATTTCCTCAGATTAATATCACTATTCAATGTTCTTAAATGCAGGGTTACTCCACCATTATTAATATGACCGGATATTTTTGTGTCAGCCTCATCATCGGCAACTGTTGTTTTACACCTTACTTCCGGATCAGGAAACGTCTCTTCCATATTATTTAACGCAAGTTCCGAATAAAATTTGCCACAAAAAGAACTCTCCTTGATATCACAATTTATAGTTTGAGGGAGAATGAGATTAATGCGTCCGGTAGATGATTTTATAGAAGATGGTTTAACCTGACTAAGTGAAGAAAACTTTATATAAATATCTCCGGTATTAGAGTTCGCGACAATGGGGCCTGAAATGTCAATTATTCTTAGAGTTGACCACGTTGATGCATATATTTCAATATCGTTAACCATGTTTTCAATTAATATTGTGTCCGTCATTACTGATTTAAAATAGGCAGGATGCCACATTCTATTTAGATCGCCCCCATTATTATCAATTTTTAACATCAGACTTTTTGGTACTTTTAGTAAATAGTTTGATAATTTGGCTTGTATTGACGACGGATAAATTGTTAGTATAGTTCCATTATTTTCAATATGTAAATCCATTTCAGAATTGCTTTCTCTCAAATCAAATTTGAGCGAGTTAAACCCTGCAGGAACTTCTTTATGCGCAGTAACTTCCAAAAACATCTTATTATCATCTGTGCCTACCACATTAATTTTACCGTAAATGAAATAGACTTCGATTTTTGAAAGGTTGCCTGTATCAAACTCCATCGTTTGAGCCGATGCATTTGATAGCATCAAAAAGGCGTGACAACATCCTAAAAGAATAACGATTGATTCATATTTTTTCATAATTATCCCCAGTTTGGTTTGTTTTTGAGTCTGTAGAAACATGCATCAACTTTAGACCAAGAGAGATACATCCTATTATCATACCAGTAAATGTTCTTTGCTCTTTCTTTTTCATGCCGCCTAACGGATTGGCGCTAACCTGGGGCGTTGTTTAGCTAAATCACTCATGTTACGCAGGTAGTTATTTTTGGTCATACTATGCTTCGACGCGGCGCGGAAAAAATGTTCATCCTGAGCAAATCCTGCGTTTTTTGCAGGATGCGTCGAAGGATGATTGAAATATTCTTTTTGCGCCTTGCTCAGCATGAACGTTTCTCAGTTCTTGCGTAACATCAGTAAATCAGTATTATTCTCTTTATTAAAAACTATTCGTAGTGTAAATATTCAGCAGGATTGGTTTTTGTAACGTTTAGTATCTGCCGCATGGTTACAATAATGGTCACGGTAATAACTGCAAGAAGGGGTAAAATAAAATCGCCTGCGGTTAATTGATATTTATATGCGCTGGGTAAAGTGACAAAAAATATATACGCACCGGGAGAAGCAAGTATTATTGCGACACTGAGTGGAATCAAGAATTCTTTCATAACAAGAAGATACAATCCGCTCTCACCTGCGCCAAGAATCTTACGAATACCGATTTCCCTAATTCTCTGGCGAATGGTAAATGATACCAATCCGAGGAGACCTATTAAGGCTATAATGACAGCAAGAGTGGAAAAGAAACCGAATGTATTCTGCACGCCATTATATACAGCCATGACATCTTTATCCAGGTTTTCGTCGTATAATCTTACCTCAAAAAGCTTATCGGGGAAAAACTTTTTTAACGTACTTCTGACAAACTCCATCGAACGAGTTATGTTGTTCGATGATATTCGAACACAGTAATCATTATCACGATTAAGTTTACCATCATGCAGCAGCATAAAATAAGGAGGTATCTTTGAGTGGACAGTGTATGGATGAAAATCTTTCACGACGCCGATTACCGTATATTTATTATCCATGATTTTTTTTCCAATTGGATTTTCCCAGCCAATCGTTGAGGCAAAACTTTCGTTTATAATGCCAGCCTCTTTGTCGGTAGAAAAGTCTTCTGAAAAATTTCTTCCTTTAGCAATTTTCATTTCGAATGTCTTGATGAAATTATAGTCTACCTCATTATGGCTTGCCATAAAATGTTGATCTTCCGCTGCTCCTTCCCAATTTATTCCCCAACGAGAGTTGCCATAGAAAGGAGTATTAAACGATACTGATGCATTAACTATGGACGGATCACGTAATAGTTGATTGCGCAATTCAGTAAAATTTGATTTCGATTGATTGCCCTCAATGCGACAACGCAGAAGGTTGAATTTGTTGTATCCCAAATCTTTATTTTTCATGAAATGGACTTGCTTGAAAATGAAAAGGGAGCTAAGTATAAGCGAGATTGAAATGACAAGCTGAAACGCTACCAGCACTTTTCTTAGAACACCCTTGTTTGTCTTCCCGGATTTACCGTTAAAGAAGTTTCCTTTAATAACAGACGTGGGCTGAAATGAAGATAAATAAAATGCCGGGTAAAGACCGGAGAGAATTCCGACTGCCAGAAATGAAGAAACAATAAGTGTGAAGAATTGCCAGTTGCGGAAGTAATTAAATGTAAGCTGAGTGTGCATGTAAGAATTGAAAATCGGCAGGTACAATTCAACCAATAAGAAAGAAATGAACATGGCGAGCATGCTAACGAATACCGCTTCGCCAATGAACTGTTTAATTAAAGAGAAACGGCTCGCGCCAACAACTTTTCTAATACCGATTTCTTTTTGACGCATGCCGGACCGTGCAGTAGTAAGATTAATAGAATTGACACATGCTAAAGTCAGTATGAATAATGCTATCGCCGCATAGTAAGGCAAGGGAGTATTGGAAGCACTTTCTCTTGTTGAGCTGAAATGAATATCTTCAAGAGGTTTTAAGTATAGACTACCATTGTTCTTCCCAAATTTGCTATCTAGTATATTTTCTATCTTAGAATTTACTATGCTCAAGTCGACATTCTCTCTTAACAGTACGTAATTTCTGTACATGCCTTCTGTCCATCTAGTTTTGTAATCCGGGCCCCATATCTTATCTACAGTTGAAAAGGAAACCAGGTATGAAGGATTGATGTGCGAGTTTGTAGGAAAATCTTCTATTACGCCGGTAACAATCAAATCTTTTGTAAAACTCCCCTTGAAACTTCTACCGAGAGCTTTTTCACCGGGGAAAAGTCTTTGTGCAAGCGATCTTGTGAGGACAGCTTTTCCGGGCCCGGTTAAGGAATTTTCAGCTTTCCCTTCGATGAACTTGAATGAAAATATATTAAAGATTTGTTCCTCGGCTAAAAACCCATCATCATCCTTAAACACAATATCGCCGCTGGACCCGAGACACTCTCCCCATATTTCTCTTATTACTGCTGTTTGTTCGAATTCAGGTATTGTGTTTCTAAGTTCTTGAGCGATGGGATAACAAGTTTGTGTCCACTCCTCTGTTAACAATTTATTATGGACTTCTTCCTGAACGCGGTATATACGGCCATAGTTCTTGTGAAATTTGTCAAATGAAAATTCATATTGAAGTAGCAGTGCAATCAAAATAGATGCCGTCATACCGAAGCTGAGCCCAAAGATATTGATGAGGGAATAAATCTTGTCTCTCTGCAAAGTTCTAAAGGCGATTTTAAAATAATTCTTCAACATGTCTCATTCCTCTACTTATTCGGAGACAGGAGGCAGGAGACTGGAGGCCGGAAGAACTGCTTCTTCGGTCTCCCGCCTCCAGCCTCCCTTTATTCGTACCGCAACGACTCCACCGGATTCGCCGTCGCCGCTTTGATCGCCTGCCAACCCACGGTCATCAATGCAATCACCAATGCCATTCCTCCTGAAAGCACAAACACCCACCAGCGTATGTCAATTCTATACGCGAAGTTTTGGAGCCAGTTGTTCATAAAAAAGTAAGCAACAGGCCAGGCGATGATATTAGCCAACATTATCCACTTCGTGAGGTCTTTCGTTAACATGATCACGATCTCCGATACGGATGCACCGAGCACTTTTCGAATGCCGATCTCTTTGATCCGGCGCTCGGTGGTGAACAACGATACGCTGAACAAGCCGATGCAAGCAATAGCAACTGCAATGGAGGAAAACAATGCCATGACAATCTTAAACTGGTTGTCGGCTATATATTTCGCGGCAAACACGTCGCTGACAAACTCATAGTCGAATGGATATTCCGGGTTTATTCTGTTCCATACTTGTTTGATATTCGATAGCGTCCCCTCGATGCCATTTGTTGATATTCCAATGAGAACATAGTGACACCATTGCGGCTCAACGAATAATACAATCGGGTCAATCCTGCTATGCAATGAAATGAAATGGAAATCCTTCACTACGCCAATGACAGGGCCGCTCTTTAAATGAAACCGATCCGCATTCACTCTTAGTTGTTTGCCAATTGCTTCCTGCGGAGATTTCCAGCCGAGCATCTTTACTGCTGCCTCGTTAAGCATGTACGCTCTTTCGGTTTTCTCATAATACGCTTGTTCATCCTGCTGTAAATTGAGCTTATGCACAGGTATATCAGTCGAAGTGTATGTATCGAATGAACTCCCTGCAATTAGTCTCATCTTCATTACATTAATATAGTCTCTATCTACTGGAAGAAACTCGGACCAAGGAGCCTGTTTAACATCCGACGTTCCGCCAACAAAGACCTTACAATTATCTACAATCTCCGTAGATGGCGCTTGCATCTCAGCGGTGACTCCTGTAACGCCTGCCTGGTTCAATAGTTCTTTCTTAAGCGCACTATATCTCTCCTTCACGGTGACGGGTTCCGGGAGATAAATCGTCTGCTGGCTGTCATATCCGAGATCAACGTTTGCAACGTAATTCATTTGCTGCACTACTATCACGACGCCTGAAATGAGAAGTATTGCCAAAGAGAATTGTACAACGAGAAGAATGTTCCTGGAGAAAAGCCCGCGCAATTGCGACCCCTGGGCTATGGACAAATGGCTGTTGGGGGTCAGGATGTCAACAGACGATGCCTTGCTCATTACTAACGTAGGGTATCCTCCAGCGACGAGACAGAGCAGCACAATTTCGACAATGAAAATCGACAGAAGTTTCGGATTATTCCAAACACCGATACCGATCTTCAAATTGAGATACTTTTCCAGAGTCAATAGAGATGGCTCGAACAATAATAGGACGAGCAAGAGCGATATGAAAACATAGATGTACGACTCCGAGATATTCTGAAGCAGCATAGCCCTGTTGTCAGCGCCAAGCACTCTCCGCACTCCGAGTTCCTTGATAGACGCCGTTTTTCTGGCAATCGAAAGGTTGATATAATTGATACAGGTAATGATCAGGATGAGAACGGCTACCAAACATAACGCATAGACTTGCGTGATATTTCCGTTTTCTTCCAGTTCCCTATTCAGATGCGACTTGAGGTGAATGTCTGTCAAAGCCTGCAGAGTCAGGGAAACCTCGGATACTTCATTGGGAGCTAAGTTGCGCGATGCAAATTCACCCAGCTTCCCCTGCAACCCCGTGACATCTTTCGCTTGTTTCAACAAAATATAGTAATAACCCTTCTCGTTCCTTTTCTTTTCACTCGGCCAGCTTGCTATGATTTCCGGATGAAAGTGCGAATTGATGGATGCATCCTGAAAGACGCCGGAGACATGATACTCGAAGGACTCCGAATTATCGTCAAGGGTCTTTAAAAGCTTGCCAATTGGATTCTGATTGCCAAAGTATTTATATGCAATACTGCTGGAAAGCACAATCGACTTCGGATATCGAAGCGCTTCAGAGGCGCTGCCATAGAGGAAATCAAACTGAAATACATCAAAGAACGTTGAGTCTGCCTCGAAGAAATTTTTGGGCTTGAATTTATTCTCATTGATCGTTATGGTAGGTGTATTATACGAATCGTTAAACTTTACCATTTGAGCAATTTCAGGGTATTCGTCTTTAATTGGATCGACCCATTTGCCATAGCATTTTGCTACATGCACTTTTCCCCAACTCTTGCGGAACTCGTTGGTGACCCTGAAGAGACGATCAGAGTTGGGCAAATACCTGTCATAGCTCAACTCGTTGAAGACATAGATCATGAGCAAAAAGCTGGAGAGGATCCCCAATGCCAATCCGAAGACCATGGTCGTCGACAGCAATTTTCGCCTTGCCATGCTTCTCAGCGTTGCCTTTAAATAATTCTTCAGCATGTCTCATTCCTCTATTTATTCGGAGACAGAAGGCGGGAGACTGGAGACCGCAGACCGAATCCTTTTTCCAGCTTGCGGCATCCTGCCTCCGGTCTCCCGCTATTCGTATCGCAACGACTCCACCGGATTGGCTGTCGCCGCCCTGATCGCATGCCAGCCCACAGTCACCAATGCAACGACTACGGCGATCAAGCCTGCAAGCACAAATACCCACCAACTGAGATCAACACGGTACGCAAAACTCTCCAGCCATTTGCTCATAGCATAGAATGAGATCGGCCAGGCGATAAGATTGGACACCACAACCCATAGCACAAATTCTTTTGAGAGGATTACGCTGATATCGGTAACGGTGGCACCTAAGATTTTTCGTATACCGATTTCTTTTGATCGTTGTTCAGCAGACAATGAGGCTAAACCAAAAAGACCGAGACTCGCAATGACTATCGAGAGGAATGAAAAATACTTGAAGATCGTCTCCATTCGATGTTCAGAGCCGTACTGTGCGTTCAAAGCGTCATCATAGAAATAGTAGTAGAGTGGAATATCCTTCATCTGCTCTCGCCACACCTCTTTGAGATGAGCCAGAGTGTTCTCCGGCATACCTGCTTTAAAGCGGATTGAGATGACCGTAAGACGGCCTCCTTCGTCGCTCTTGTCGGGGATTCTGAAGATGAGAGGTTCAATGACCGAATGGAATGAGGCGAAATGAAAGTCTTTGGTAACACCGATAACAGTACCGTTTCTTCCCCAGACCTGAATTTTTTCGGAGAGGGGCGATTTCAGGCGCATGGCTTTTGCAGCGGCTTCGTTGATGACGTAGGCATCGGTCGCATCCGATGGATACTGAGCTGAGAAATACCGTCCCTGACTCATCTCCAATTTGTAGGTCGAGGCCAAATCGCAATCGGAATGGAGAAGCCTAAAATGTATTTCTTCATTCGCCGTTTTTTCCGGCCAGTTGACACCGAGTGTGCGGCCCAGTTCCCCATTGCCAAGAGGTTCGGAATGGGAGATGCTGATAATGTCTGGATCCTTTTGCATCTCATTCTTGAAAACATCGTACTTGCTATTCGCCTCACCCCCTGCACGGACACACAGGATGTTATCCTTATCAAATCCGAGGTTACTCTTTCTGATGAATAATAACTGGTTGAACACGACGATTGTGCAGGCGATCATAATGATGGATAACGCGAATTGAAAAACGACGAGGCCCTTTCGGATGGCGAACCTGCCGAGTTTTATTCTCACTTTTCCTTTGAGCATTTGAACCGGAGTGAACGATGACAAGACCAACGCAGGATAGCCGCCGGAGACAACACCTGTGAAGAGCGTCATCAAGAACACCATGCCCAGGAACGCGGGTTCGCTATATCGGATCGATAACTTTTTACCGGAGAGAAGGTTAAACTCCGGGATGAGGATCTCTGCGAGAATCAGGGCAAAAGCGAGGGCAAACAAAGCGAGGAATAGGCTCTCTCCCAAAAACTGGAACATGAGACTGCTCCGGCTTGCGCCGATGGCCTTCCTGATACCCACTTCCGCGGTTCGTTTCAACGAAAGCGCGGTGGATAGGTTTACATAGTTAAGAACCGCGATCAGCAGGATAATCAATGCAACAGCCATGAAAATTTGAACATACTTGATATCTCCCGCTGACGGAAGAAGGAGGAACCTCACGTTGCTTCCGTGTAAGTGGATTTCTGTGAGAGGAAGCAACGAATAATTCAACGAACTCGGTTCGTATGGATCGTGGCGTAATTCGCAGGCTTTGATTCGTAACGACAAGTCGCGAATGTCATTTGTGTCTCTGATGGCATGGGTCAATTGAATGTAGGTCTGAGACGATTGGTTTTGCCAGCCATAGTCCTTGATCCCGAGCGTTTCGAACAGAGACATTGGAAACAGGATCTGGCTCTGAATGTCCGAGTTGGCAGGGATAGTGTTCAACACGGCGCTTACTTTCATTGTAAATTGTTGTCCCAATACCGTCACACCGACCAGCTTCCCGGCGGCGGTCTCGTTCCCAAAGTATTTCCTTGCTGTTTCTTCCGTGATGACTATCGATTTCGGATCTCTGAGCATCGTCGCCGGATCGCCTTCCTTCACGCTAAACGAAAAGAGATCAAAGAAACTGGAATCGGCCATGGCTAGTTGTTCTTCGAATACCTTGTCGCCGTTTCGAATCTCGCAGGTAAAGCTTTCGGGCAACGGCATATAGCAGCCGGTTTTCTCCACTTCAGGCAATTCTTCTTTTAATGCCGGCCCAAGAAGTCTAGACGACACGGCGGCTAATCCCGTGTTCTCGCCGCGCAAAACCAAATAGATACGATCTGAATTCTTAAAGAAGGTGTCGAAGCTCAATTCATCATGCACCCATAGAAGTATCAGTATGGTGCAAGCCATACCGACCGATAAACCAAAAATGTTGATGAGAGAAAAGACTTTGTAGCGAAGCAGATTTCTGAATGCAATCTTGAAATAGTTCTTTAGCATGTCTTGTACCTCTAGGTAATCGGAGACCGAAGACTGCAGACCGGAGGTGACAGTTTTTATCGGTCTCCCGCCTCCGGTCTCCTATTTTCTATTCGTACCGTAAAGAATCTACCGGATTCGCCGTTGCCGCCTTGACTGCATGGGAGCATACGGTCAACAAGGCAATTATTAGAGCCAACGCTCCGGATGCCGCAAAAATCCAGATACTTATATTCACCCGGTATGCGAAGCCCTTCAGCCAATTGTTTGCCACAAAATATGCAGCTGGCCATGCAACTACATTTGCTACGAGCACCCACCTTGCAAACTCTTTTGAAAGCAGTAGTATGATTTCAGGTATGGAAGCACCGAGGACTTTTCGTACGCCGATTTCCTTGGTTCTTCGTTCCGTTACAAATGCGGCAAGTCCAAGGAGACCAAGGGATGCAACGAAGATTGCAAGGACCGAGAATATTGCAGCGATCTTGCCTGTTTTTTGGTCTGCAGCATAGAGGCGATCAAGATTCCGATCAAGAAAGTTAAAACTGAAACCTTCATCCCCGGCGTTTTTTTTCCACACCTCTTCGAGAAACGGTATTGTACTTTCGAGATTTCCAGGTGCAATACGGACCGTGATGAACCTCCCTACAAAACCGTTTTCCGGCAGGCAATGGATCACCAAAGGCCGAATCGCCTCATGGAGTGACCGGTAGTTGAAATCTTTGGTTACTCCGATGATTTGAAATTTTTGCGCGGGTGGACCGGGATTAGCGAGATATTTACCGTCAACAGTTTTTTCGCTATAGGCCATTCTTACTTCTTCATTTACAACCACCGCCCCCACATCCGACGGATGTTCTCTCGAAAAAAATCTCCCCTCAGCCATGTTCAACCGATACGTCTTCGCAAAATCATAATCACACCACATATTCTGAAGGTTTTCATATTGATGACCTGCAGTGCCCATCAATTGATAGGTGCCATCCCCTCTCTGATCGCCGGGAATCGCGGTCGAATTCGTCACACTCACGATGTTCGGATTACTTCGCAGTTCTTCTTCGAACGTTTTCAGACGACCGGACAAATCATTTGCCCGGTCAATCACAATAAGCTGCTCTTTGTCAAACCCAAGTTGTCGTGTTTGGATATAACTCAATTGAGAGAAAATAACCATGGTGCCGATAATCAGGACAATAGAAACCGCAAACTGAAAGACGACGAGCCCATTTCGAAGAAGCGATCTACCACCTCTCGCCCGAGCACCTTTCGTAATGACCTCCACCGGCTGAAACGACGATAAATAAAACGCCGGATAGATTCCTGCAATGACCCCAACCGCAGCAGCGAAACAAAGAATCAGGAGAACAGTCAACGGACTGCCGAAGAGACTGAGACTCATTTCCTTGCCCGCGATGTCATTGAACAGGGGGAGAAATAGTTCGACCAACACAACTGCCAATGTTACGGCGATGAAGCTCATCAACACTGATTCTGCCAGGAATTGCCTCACGAGCGATGACCGGTTCGACCCTAGGGTTTTTCTGATCCCGACTTCCCGTCCGCGCTTTTCCGATCTCGCCGTAGCAAGATTGACAAAGTTTATACAGGCAATCAGCAGGATTGCGCAGGCAATCGCTGAGAATATGTAGATGTAGCTAACATCGCTGTTAACATCCAACTCGGAGTCTAAATAAGAATGAAGATGAATTGATGCCAAAGGCTGCAAAGAGTAACCGTAGTTGTTGCCGGCAGCCTTGAACTGCTCGAGTGAAATACCGGCAATAGCTTTCAACTGCGGGCTGGCGTACTTTATTACTTCTTCGTCCAACTTTTTCTGAAATTCAACGAGGTTAGTTCCCTTCCGGAGCAAAAGATATGTGTAATAGTTGTTGCTTAACCATGTCGGGTTTTTGCTGTCGCTGGATGTGCTGAGCGAACCGAGGAAATCAAATTTGAAATGGGAATTCCTTGGCCAGTTTTCTATAACGCCTGTGACGGTCCAATTCAATTTCATATCTGCGTTGAGCACTTTTCCAACGGGATCAGCGTTTCCGAAGTATTTTTTTGCCATCGATTCGGTCAGTACAACGCTATTCGGTTGTGCGAGAGCTGTTGTAGATTTCCCTTCGAGGAAATGAACGGTGAAGACTTCAAAGAATGCGGAATCGACGCCCAAAAACTGACCTTCGTTGAAGACTTTGTCGGAATAGCGCAACACAGTAGAGCCGAAATTCCTTAGCCTTGTGTACGAAGTTACTTCTGGTAAATCGGTAAAAAGTGCCGGTCCCATTCCCGCAGGACTTAATGCACCGTTGATCTCGTGACCATTCATCGTACCTTTCATCGTCGGCCGGTATGTCTGGCTTGCGAACTCGTTGAACCTGTCGTAACTCAACTCGTCCTGCATAAAAAGCATGATCGCTATGCAGCAAGCTACGCCAACGGCAAATCCACTTATGTTGATAAATGAGAACGCCTTATCTCTCGTGAGATTTCTCAGTGCGACGCGCAGATAATTCTTCAGCATGCTTTACCTCTGTGGTCAATAATCGGAGACCGGAGGAGATAGTTTTTATCGGTCTCAGGCTTCCCGCCTCCAGCTTTTATTTCTCAATCCATCCGTCATTAAGGCGAATTATTCTTTGCCCGTACGCCGCGTTTGTCTCCGAATGGGTAACTTGAATGATCGTCGTTCCCTGTTCGTTCAACTTTTTAAGCAGTTCTATTATTTCCTTTCCCTGGTCGGAATGGAGATTTCCTGTCGGTTCATCGGCGAGAATCAGCTTCGGTTCGCCTATGACTGCTCTGGCGATCGCCACCAGTTGCTGCTGACCGCCTGATAGCTGGTTCGGGAACAAATCCTTCTTTGCTACCATGTTGAAGCGGTCAAGCGTCTCGGCAACTCTCCCTTTCCTCTCGTCCGATTTCACTTTTTGATACAGGAGCGGCGTTTCAAGGTTCTCGTACACTGTCAGTTCGTCGATCAGATGGTAGCTCTGAAAGACAAAGCCAATATTCATCTTGTGAATCTCAGAAAGCTTCTTCTCGTTCATCTGATGAACGGGTTCACCGCAAAATAAATATTCTCCCAACGATGGCGTATCGAGCATGCCGATAATGTTGAGCAACGTAGTCTTGCCGGAACCAGAGGGGCCCATCACTGACACAAACTCGCCTTCGTCGATTTGAAGATTGACGTTTCTCAGCACGTATGTCTTCACAAATTTGTTTTGATAATACTTCGAGATGTTCGTTAATTTCAACATGACGTTATTCCATTCCTCCATTAATCGTTTTCCAGATTACTCGTATCGTAATGCTTCGACCTTGTTAAAGTCGGCACGACGTCGATTCTATTCATATCTCAAGGACTTTACGGGATTCGCACGTGCAGACTTTATCGATTGCATGCCGACGGCAGCAAGCGCCGCGATGATAGAGACTGTGGTCGCCGCCAGAAACAACGACGCGTTAACATCAGTCCGGTAAACCCAGGCAAAACTTGTGAGATATTCCGAGGCATAGTAAGCAAACGGAAGGGCGATTAGATCCGCAATCGCGACAATCAACAAGAATTCGGACATCAACAGATACGTGATGTTGCCCGACGATGCGCCCAACACCTTTCGAACGCCGATCTCTTTTGTCCTCTTCTCGGCGGTGAAGGAAGCGAGGGCAAATAAGCCGAGCGAAGCGATCAGCACTGAAAAGACCGAGATAGACTCGAAGATTGCGAGCGATTTGGTGGATGTTCTTAATTGGTCCTGAAATTCATTTTCAAGTATAAAGTAATCGAAGGGAAGGTCTGTGGCGATCTTGTTCCACTTCGCGCGAACAAAATTGATTGTGCCATCATCCGGCGTTCCGACAGTTTTTACAAAAACATAGAATGGCTCGGAAGGCTGGAAGTAAAGCACGGCGGGTGCCTTCTTGAGAAACACATGCGGGAAATGGAAATCCTCTGCAACTCCGATGATCGTTTTCTCGTCGCCGCCTGCATCGAGAATGATCTTCTTCCCGATCGGAGTATCAAGACGGAAATGACGCACGAATCCTTCGCTGACAATGACACTGTTCGAATCGTTGAACTCCCTCGAAAAAGTTCTCCCTTGTGCTATTTTGATATTGAGCACCTCAACAAAATTATAACCGCACGGGTAGTAATCGATCCCTTCGAGACTCTTTTCGTCCGTTCCTTCGAGCCGCATCTTTGCCTTTCGATATCCTCCTCCGAATGGTAAAACGTGCCCGTCGGCAACCATTGCAATATTGGGATTCTGCATCAATTCTTTCTCGAGAACATCGAACTTGTCTCTCATTTCAAAAGTACATGGAATGGTAATGATGTTTTCCCGATCGTACCCAAGAGAGATTTTTGATAACATGTTCAGCTGTTTCATCAAAAGAAGAGTCGCTGTAATCATTGTGAACGTCAACGCAAACTGGGACACCACGAGCGCCTTGCGAAAATTGATCCTGCCTTTTCCGCTGACCTGCTGGCTCTTGAAAATGCTTGCCGCTTGAAATGAAGAAAGGAAGAAAGCCGGATAAATCCCTGATACAAATCCTACCAACAGCGTAACAACAAAAACAAGTATGAGCACAGCCGGATTATTGGTCAAACTCATCTCGACACCTCCGCCCACCATAGCAATGAAGCCGGGGCGGACAATTTCGAAAATCCCGAAGGCCAGAGGGAGAGCAATGAGTGCCATGATCATGGATTCTCCGATGTACTGGATGATAAGCTGTCTTCTCACGGCACCGATGACTTTTCTGATTCCGACCTCCTTCGCTCGACTGCTGTACCTGGATGTGGAAAGGATCATGAAGTTGATCGAAACCACGACGAGTAATCCGATCGCGATCGCCAAAATCAAATAGTATTGGATGATAGGCGTGACATTGTTAAATCCGCTGTTTATGTCCATCGATCTTAAATGAAGGTCCCTGAGTGGAAGAAGAGACAGCCTTGTTTTCGCGTCGCGCAAGGAGGGGGCGTATTCATCAATGAAAGCCGGAAATTTAGATGCCAGCGAGGCGGCACTTTTACCGTCCTTGAGCTTCAAGAAAGTGTGAGCACTCCCTGCAATTCCCCAATCATCATAGTACCCCGATGGTAGTGAGACTAGCACATCAAACTGATTGCTCGAATTAGGCGGACAATCCTCAATCACCGCGGTGACGGTTAGCCCGGCATCGTTAAAATCAGTCATCAACATTTTCCCGATCGGATTTTCATCTCCGAAATATTTACTAGCGGTTGATTTGGTGAGTACAACCGAATTTGGTCGAGACAAAGGCGCTTCTTTGTCTCCAGCCATCACAGGAAAATTGAAAATCTTCAGGAAATTCGTGTCGGCGAAGAGTATTCCGCGTTCATAAAACTTCCTGTCCTGATATCTAAAGGTATTTCTGAAGTATTGCCTTTCTGTCGTAGCGCATTCGACCTCAGGAAATTTCTGGACGATGAGATGCGCCAAAGGTAAACGCGAGTAGGCATCCTTCTGACTGGAGCCACTCGACGAACCTGTTTCGAAAATGAGGAGATAAATCCTCTCAGGATCCTTGTTGAACGAATCGAAACTCAGGTGATAATTGAATACAGTGAGAACGAGTATGAAAACCGCAAGTCCGGCGGAAAGCCCAAAAATATTTATGAACGAATAGATCTTTTGTTTTTGAATATTTCTGATGAATATTTTTACATAGTTCTTAAACATTGAAAGCTCCCTGAGCGATTATCGATCGTGAAGAGCAAACGGTACTCGATTTTCCTGCCGATCATACGTGAAACTTCTCTTTATAATTCTCGGTCACCACATGCCCGTCAAACAGATGAATGACCCGATGCGCAAATTCGGAATCATGCGGCGAGTGCGTCACCATTACGATGGTTGTCCCCCCTTCGTTCAGCCCGGTCAAAATATTCATGACTTCCTCGCCGTTTGCGGAATCCAAATTTCCGGTCGGTTCATCGGCAAGAATAAGTGCAGGCTTGGCAACCACTGCCCTGCTGACGGCTACGCGCTGTTGCTGGCCGCCGGAGAGCTGCTGGGGAAAATGACCCTTGCGATGCATGATCTGCATCTTTTCCAAAACCTCGCTGACCATTTTTTCTCGTTCCGAAGTTGCAACGCCAAGATACAGGAGGGGAAGCTCGACGTTTTCAAATACGGTCAGCTCGTCGATCAAATTGAAACTCTGAAAGACAAAACCGATATTCGATTTCCGCATCCTCGCCCGTTGCCGCTCGGTATATTTGGAAACCTCTTCGTTGAGAAAATAGTATTGGCCTTCCGACGGATTATCTAAGAGACCAAAGATATTGAGCAACGTCGATTTGCCACAGCCCGACGGTCCCATGATCGCCACAAACTCTTTTTCGTTTATCTCTATGTTGACGCCGCCGAGAGCGGTCGTCTCCACTTCTTCGGTTGTATAGATCTTCTTGAGATTGCTTGTTCTTATC
>Ga0182021_10003513_pt1 | contig 18411 bp, 8 predicted proteins | sample 612E3MmetaG_FD_120493 | JGI IMG/M metagenome (GOLD analysis project Ga0182021, IMG submission 120493) | Permafrost microbial communities from Stordalen Mire, Sweden - 612E3M metaG (Illumina Assembly) | ecosystem: Environmental > Terrestrial > Soil > Wetlands > Permafrost | place: Sweden... | reverse complement strand
TTCTTCCCGAGCCAGTGCTCGCTTCGACATCCAGGTCGCCATTTCCACCAGGAACCTGATCCAGGGTCATGCTCCCGCTCCCTGTTCTCGCGGCGATTGGCCCCGAGATGTGTTCGGCTCGAATGGAGCCACTGCCGGTGCTTACCTCAACCCGTCCGGTTACACCGTCAATCTCAATGCTGCCCGAGCCGGTATGGGCCTTTACATCGTCACCGATGGCTGACATGGTGATCGATCCTGAGCCTGTAGTGACATCCACAGGTCCATGGACGCTCGCAATCCGCTCGCTGCCTGACCCGGACTTCAATCGCACCGTCGTGTTTTCCGGAACTACAATCTCGTAGCTGATGGAGACGTTGTTCCTGTAGGCCTCGTTATCAATCCTCCCGATCCTAATGATGTTGGCTGTTTGCTCAACTGGAGGGTTTGCAATAAGATAACGGACTTTTTCTTCCGCATTGTTCTTCCAGTCATCGTTAGCCCGAACGTTCCCGTAGATTTGTACGATCGATGAACCGCCGGACCGCACATCTATTCCGCCAGACCCGGTGGTCACGTCAAGGTCTACGGATCCGTTGACCTGCAACGTACGCTCAAACTTACCCTCTGCAGCCGGGTAGGCCAAGTCACATCCAGCCAGAGAGATCAGCGAAGTACAAAAGAGCAAATACGTGAATTGACATGGCAGTCTCATAGCTTTCGCCTCCCTTTCCCCCTGAATACGCAATTCGACGTCGGGAGGTTCCTTGAAAGACAAAGATAAAGGGAAGGCAAGAGTTCAGGGAGCGGCAATTCGGGAGGCAAGAATCGTCACAGGCCGCGATCGCTTGCGGCCTGTGACACAAAACGAACGGATATCTTGACAGTTATCCGACCTACTTTTTAATCCGATTCTTAATGCGCGCATCGACTTTCTGGAGCCGTTTTTGGAGGAGCGCCAGCTGATCGGGGGTCAAGATCGGCTTGATCTCGGCCATCATCTTGCTCCTCAACTGCAATGCATTCCACTGCGCGTTGGTAACATTGTCGAAAGCCGTCTTCAGATCCTGTTCTGAAGCGCCGGACGCGAGCGCCCGGTTCATGATCAACCTGGCCTTTACGCCTTCTGTGACGGTCGCCTTGATTCCGTCCTTCTGACCGGCAACAATCGCCTTGACCTGATCCTTCTGCTGTTGAGTAAGATCCAGACCGCGCAACGCCGCTCCTGGACGGATCATCGAACGCAGCGCCTGCTTCTGCGCAGCTTTCTGGCCGAGTTTGGCGTTTTGCGCGTTAGCGGCAGCTGCAACAGTTGCAATCAATAGGAGTGCGGCTCCCAGCACCAGCAGTCCCGTTAAATGTTTTTTCATGTTGGTAACTCCCTTCCAGTTTCCCGTGATCTCCAAGCTCTTTGCCGCAGCCGCCGTTGCGACCCGGTTATTCAATGGTTCGTTCTTCAACTGCTACCTAATATAACCTTCATGCATGGTTTTTGTTGCATGAGAGGGCTTCAGCCCCGAAAAAATTCCGGCGCACTCCGGTGGCTGCGGTTTCTACATCACTTTGCCGTTGCTTTCGATTGACACTGCGAGGGTGGAACTGTTATATCCATCTTCTTGATTTTGTTTCGTGGTTCGACGCTGATTGCGTCGCAAGGAGTTGTCTCCCATGTCGGATGACGGCAGTCACCCAGGCAGCGGAGAGACGTGCTGATCAGTCTGACCTGTGGGCGATACGCGTGCCCGCCTTCGTCAGGCCGAGCGGCCTGAGGCAGAAGCGGATCAAAGCACACGCGGCTTTCCTCCTCTCCCGCCCCTCTCTCCCTCTGCAAGTCCATTAAGTCGCGGTTCAAACCGCGTAGCGCGCATTTCTCAAATGCGGCAGAACGAAAATGGAGCTATGACCGGGAGAGGGAGCGGTCCATGTACTGGATCAGCAAGACTTTTCACATCCTGAACCGGCTGGAGCGACGCACTCTTATCTTCCTTGCTGTCCTCGGGCCGGGCCTCATCACGATGGTTGCGGACAACGATGCCGGTGGCATTTCGACCTACGCCGTCACGGGCTCGAAATACGGATTCAGCCTCCTCTGGATTTTCTTCATTCTGGTTCCAATGGCCTTCTATGTTCAGGAAATGACGGTAAGACTCGGTGCTGTTACCAAACGTGGGCACGCGGAAGCTATCTTCGAAGGTTTCGGTCCGTTTTGGGGCTGGTTTTCGCTGATCGATCTGGCCGTCGTAAACTGGCTGACGCTCGTAACGGAATACATCGGCATGACCGCGGCCATGAGCCTTTTTGGCGTGCCTCCCTGGCTGACATACCTGTTCATCACTACCCTTCTGTTCATCGTAGTGGTGTCCGGGCGCTATTGGACCTTCGAAAAGATGACGCTGTTGTTTTGCGCCTTCAACCTGGTGTACATTCCGGCCGCCTTCTGGGCCATGAAGACGCCGACGGCGCCCGCGTGGAGCGAGGTCGCCAGAGGCTTGTTGCTTCCCACATTTGCGACCGGATTTACCGGCGAGCTGCTCTTCATTATCCTGGCAAACATCGGCACCACGATCACTCCCTGGCAGATCTTTTTTCAGCAGAGTTCGGTTGTGGACAAGGGTCTGGATTTGCACGACATCGGATTCGGGAAGGTGGACACTTTCATCGGGTCGCTGGTGACGTGCATCGTCGCGGCGTTTATCATCATTACGACTGGCGCGGCCTTTCACTATCACCGTCCGCCGATTACGGTGGAGGACGCTAAGCAGACTGCACAGGCGCTGGTGCCCCTGCTTCCACACAGCCAGGGATCGTCTGCGCGAACGCTTTTCGCAATCGGTCTTTTTGACGCCGGCTTTCTTGGCGCGCTCTGCATTTCGCTCTCAACCTCATGGGCGGTTGGCGAGGTCTTCGGATGGGCCCATTCGCTCAACAAGAGGATCAAGGAAGCTCCTTGGTTTTACGGACTTTATCTAGTCATGCTCCTCAGCGCCGGGGCTATTGTCCTGATTCCTGGAGCTCCGCTGATCACCATCACGATGTTTGTCCAGGTGGTTGCGGTTACCCTGTTGCCGTCGGCGCTCGTTTTCCTGATTCTGATCCTGAACTCCGAATCATTCATGGGCGATCTGGTAAATACGCGCACGCAAAACATTGTCAACTGGACGATCGTCATCTTCGTCACGGCTATGTCCACGCTGTTTGCAGTCAGCACGCTCTTTCCCAAGTGGCTGGGGACTGGAGGATAGGAGGCCTACTATGTCTACGATCTCGAACAATTCGGTTTCCCGGAATCAGGATCTCCCGCCGGGCCTCGCCAACTTCCGCTTCTTGTACTATTCCGAACTCATGAAGCGCCACATCTGCGTCGGCAAGATCAACAACAAGATCGGAAAGTTGACTGATCTTGTGTTTGTCATCAAGGAACCCTATCCCGAAGCCGTTGGCATCTACATGGAGTTCGGATGGGGAAAGCCGACGCAATTCATACCGTGGGCGCGTGTACTCAAGATCGAGGATGACGCCATATTTGTACAGCCGCCAGAAAATGGAGACGTCTACCCGCCCTTTGTCGACCAGCCCGGCTGGATCCTGCTGGGCAATCATCTCCTGGGGCGCACGATCCTGGATATGGACGGCAGGCGCACGGAGGTTGTGAATGACATTCATCTTCTCGCGTCCAAGGGCCAGTTGTTGGTGATTCATGTGGACACTTCCTTCAACGGATTCCTGCGGCGCATGGGGCTTCGCGGCATTCGCTGGGTCAAGGAAGACCTGATCTCGTGGAAATACGTACAGCCACTTTCGGTGGAAGATGCCGTTAAGACCGACAAAGTTTCCCTGTCGGTGACGCGCAGCCAGCTCAAAGAGCTTCCAAGCGAGGACCTTGCCGATGCCCTGGAAGAGCTGAGCGGACAGGAACAGCAGGCACTCTTCTCGGCGCTCGACTCCGAGAAGGCAGCGGAAACGTTGATCGAGGCAGAACCGCGCGCTCAGCGGCAATTGATTTCTGCGTTGCGCCGGGAACGCGCCGGCCAGATCCTCGGGGAGATGTCCGTTGCGCAGCTGTCCAAATTGCTCGCAGTACTACCACATGATCACATGACCGCGATGCTCGAACTGGTGCCGCCGGAGAACGCCGCGCGTATTCGCACCATCCTGTCCGAACAGGAAGCGAAGGCATGCAGCCTGATGGATTCGAAATACCTTTCTTTCCCTCCAACGGCGAAGGTCAGTGAGGTTTTTCGCACGGTGCGCACGTCGGGGTTGGATCCGGATGCCATCTCCTATTGTTATGTCCTCGGCGACGATTCAAGAACGCTCTCAGGCGTGGTGGATCTTCGCGAGCTCGTACTGGCCGCGGACCAGCAAGTTCTGTCGGAAATCATGACGTCACCTGTCATCGCGGCAGAGGCGGACGACATTCAGGAGGATATCGCCGAGATTTTTGCCAAGTATCACTGGCGCATGATTCCGGTGGTGGACTCGGAGGATCACCTGTTGGGAGTGATTCGCTATCACGATTTGATGACGGGTGCGGTAACGACAGTCAAGGTATAAAAGAGGTGTTGGATGCCGCGAATCAAGATGACACCCATGGTGCGCTTTGCGCTCTACTTCCTGCGCGTTTACCTGATTATCCTTTTTGCTCTGCTGGTGTTTCGGTTTCTCCAGGTTTTCCGTTAGAGGAGCAGTTCCAGCGGCTCTCCCATAGGTAGACCGGCGGCGATAGTCTCCACAAAAAGGCCCTCGTCCCGCCACCAGCCATAAAAATGCGTGACGGGATCGAGGCTTTCAACCATAAAGGGGTTCCATCCCGGCGCGTGCTGGGGAGCAACACGGATCCGGACGCTACGGGTGTCGCGCCGCAAGCCTTCACGCAGGCACTTCAGCGCGCTTTCCTTGGCGCTCCAAATCAAAGTCGCCCAGAGAGGTCGTATATCGGAGGGCGCATCGTCCACCACCGCTTGTTCCTCATCCGTCAGATAATCTTTTATAAACTCCGGATTGCGCGTTTGGATCAGCTCGATGTCGCAGCCCAATGCATGCCCGGGCGGACCTACGACACAGAATCCCTTTCCGCCACTGTGGCTAAGGGCGATGGAAACAGGCGCGGACGCACCAGAGTCGAATGCTTCCGGAGCCCCGTCCGGCGCACTCCGAATCTCGAGATCTCCACATCCCGGCGGCGATTTTCCCGCCTGAGCCAGGAATGCGCGAATTGCGCACTTTGCAGTCCAGCGGCCGAGAAGCCAGTCGTTGCGCCGTTTGGGAAAGCGAAGACCGGCGACGCGCATTCGCTCACTCGCGGCAAGCCAGGAGTCGTCCGCGGGCACCTGCACAAGATCTTGCAGGAGATAGAAAACAGGCATGCGTTCCATGGACTTTGCGCCGGAGCCACCGCCCCGCAGGAACGGCGCCCACTTTAGTTTCTGTAGCGAACTCCTCGTTTAAGTCGAAATCCCGGTTTCACGTCCTGGACTTGGACCTGGACCTCGACGTGGACTTGGACGACCCTATTCGATGTAAGCTCTTGCAGGTGTGAAATTTGGAGGAGTCCAATCTGTTCTCGGGGCAACCGCGTCCACGTCGAGGTCCACGTTTAGGTCCAGGTCCAGGTCGGGCGATTATAGAGTTTCGCGATAAAAACCAATCTGGAGAAACCACAACCACCTTTTTTATGAAATCAGTTGAACGCGTTCCGAAGCGGCTCCAACAGGGAGGCTTCGACCTGCTCCGGCATTTCCATCGTTCGATATCCATACAATGCTAGATATACTTCCCCCTTGTCGTCCACCACGTAGGCATCAAAATCCCCATCAGCCCTTGGAATTACTACCGACTGCAGCCGAGTCGATGTGGTATCCGGCTGCTTTAGAATGCTGAGCTTGCCGACCCGGAAGGGTAAACCCATGCGGGCCTTGGTCGCCAGCTCCCACATGCCGGCAGTCTGGAAACAAAGCTCGATGAGCCGCGGCAAAACAAGCGTCCGCGCGCTGTCAGGTTCGTGATTCGGCGGCAGGTTGGAAGCGAAGAGTCCGACGACCTCGTCGCCCTGTCGCCATGAACTTTCGATCACCTGATAGGCGGGGCCATGGAAGTAGAGGCGATAAATGTCGGCCGCGCTTACCTTGTGGCCGTTGGGCGGACCGGCAACAGCTCCAATTTTCTGGGGCTGCAGACGGTTGGCTATCAGACGGACGCGCGAGGTAAAGTGGGTCGTAATTTCCGGCTCGGTTTGCCCGTGAAGCATGCGGGCGCCAACCAGCCGGCAGTTGGCAATGATATCTTCTCCTTCTGCTGAAAAATCGACTCGCAGCGTCACGGTACGGGGCTGGGAACGATAGAATTTGAATGGTGAATGGAAGTTCACGTCCTCGATCGCGCCGATGTGCCGTTCGGGAAAGATAAGCCTGGCGGCTTCCGCCATCGCCTCGATTCCCATGACGCCAGGAAGCACCGGAGTGCCGTTGATTTGGTGGTCGTAAAGGAATGGTTGCCGGGCCGGATCGAGGATAGTCTCGATAGTCAACCCGCTGTAAAGGCCCATGCCAAGAACTTTCCCGGTCATGACTCCAAGATCGGCATCCATCCAACCTCCTCTGGCTAGATCCAGACCTCCCTGTTCATCGAACTCTTTCAGCATGATTCCCAAGTTCTGGGCAACGACTACTTCGCCTTGCCCGCCAGTGATGAGCTCTTTGCGAACGAAAGGGATGCCTGCTTCCGGCGCCAGCATGTCGATCCCCGCCTGTTTCATCACGGCTGGAATCGAACCGCGCGCGGCCATGCCGATGCCGCTCCAAGCGGTCCAATCGATGGCTATGCCGCGGGTGCGAGGCCGCGTCGCACGGAAATTCGAAACGCTCTTGCAGAGCAGGTCGTTTGCCGCACTGTAGTCTGTCTGCCCGCCGTTCCCGAAACGGCCGGCAATCGAGCTGAAGACAACCGCGGCTCCGAGCGGCATGTCGCCAAGGTTTGAGAGCAGGTTGAACCAGCCGTCGCTCTTGACATCAAAAACAAGATCAAACTCTGCCGGTTTCTTGTCGGGCAGAAGATGGCTGATCTCCAGACCGGCTGCGTGCAGCAGCACATCAATGCGGCCGTTGGCGCGAGCGATCTCCTTCATGACCGCTGCGACGCCGGCCGCGTCGAGGAGGTTAACGCAATAGTAGTGTGCGACACCGCCTGCCCGCTTTACGGCGTCGATTGCCGCAAGAGCCGCATGCGCGCGCTCAAGTACCGCCATCTCCTTTTCCACCAAAGCAGGCGTGGCGCGTTCGCCGCGCATCTTGAGCCTTTCAAAAATGTCCCGCTTCAGACCCTCCTTGTCGGTAGCGAGGCGCTGCAGGTCAGGGTTTGCCGGATCGGGTCGCGGCGCGAGATCGAGCAGGTGAAAAACCCCGCCCGAGGCCGATGCCAGGTCCGCGGTAATTGCCGAGACAATGCTGCCGGCGGCGCCCGTGATGACAAACACGGTGTCTTTTCCAAGCGCCAGATCGAAAGCAGTCGCGCTTGACACTCTTTCTTCCAAGCCAACAGTCCAGCGCTCTCCGTGACTGTAACCAATCTCCACAGCGCCTGGATCCCATTTCGTTTCCTCAATCAGGATGTCGGCCAATGCCGCGGATTTTCGGCTGGGCTCGAAATCGATAACCTTGACGAGGGCGTCGCCTTTTTCGCGTTTGAAGGCCTTGGTGAAGCCGGTGACGCCTCCTCCGGCCGGAGAAACCGCTCCGGCATCGTCATAGCCGTGCAGCCCGCCGAGCCTGGTCGCGGAGATCAGGAATGTCCCGCGCGCACCGACCTGGTCATAAAGAGCGCGCATGGCGGTGTACAGAAGCTTGACTCGGATGCGGGTCGACTCGCGCCAAGCGGCAATGTCCATCGCCGCAACATCGCCCTCGTGGTCCAAAGCGGGCAGCCAGTAGACGCCCTGGATTGGGCCCTGGGCCTTCCATTCTGCGACGCGCCGGATCAGCACCTCCGCGTCAGGCGCATCTCCCACCAGCAACACCTCCGCGCCAAGTTTCTCCAGCTTCGCTGCCAGCGCTTTTCCGATACCTCCTCGATCCGACATGACGATTACGCGGCTGCCTGTGGTTATTTCAACTCCTGTCGGCTTGCAAATGACCAGCGGAGGACGCACCCTTGGAACCGGAATCCGGCGCGGGAGCGCCGCAGCGGCTTCCATGCTCCCCACAATCCCGCCGCTGCCGGCAGCAACGGGAGCAGCCTGAATTGCGGGCATTACTGGCTCCGGCGCATTGGCCGCGGATTCCAGCTTGAGGTCCGGCCTGCGGTCGTACACAAACTGGATCGTGTGCTTCAACGTCGGGAAATCGCGCAGCTTCAGCGAATCATCGCGCGGAATATCGTAGGCCGCGCGGATGGCCGCAAACATTTCGGCTTGTTTGACGGTATCAATGCCAAGATCGGCTTCCAAATCCAGATCGAGATCGAGCATATCCGGAGGGTAGCCGGTCTTTGCTGCGATGATCTCCAGAACTTTTTCTTTGACCGGCTCATGCAACGGTCCGCGCTCACTCCCTAATGGTGCGGCAATCGTTTCGGCCGCCGACGGTGTCCGTGAAACCCCGGTGGGAATCAAATCGGGCCGCCGATCGTACACAAACTGGATTGTATGTTGCAGAGTCGGAAAATCACGCAGTTTGAGCGCGTCATCCCGAGGAATGTCGTAGGCCGCACGGATGGCAGCAAACATTTCGGCCAGCTTGACCGTGTCGATTCCGAGATCTGCCTCCAAATCGAGATCCAGATCCAGCATGTCGGGTGGATAGCCGGTTTTTTCCGCGATGATCTGCAAAACCTTAGCCTTCACTGAATTCTCTTCCAGGCCGACAGCTGGAGCAGGTCCCGGCTCTGCTGTCGGAGAAGCAGCAATGGAAGGCATGTTCAGGTCGGGCCGCCGATCATAGACAAACTGAACCGCGTGTCCTAAAGTCGGAAAGTCGCGGAGTTTGAGCGAGTCATCGCGAGGAATGTCGTATGCCGCGCGAATCGCGGCGAACATCTCGGCCTGCTTGACCGTGTCGATGCCCAAGTCCGCCTCCAGATCCAGATCAGGGTCCAGCATGTCAGGCGGATAGCCTGTATTTTCCGCGATGATTGCCATCACCTTATCCTTCACAGAATCCGGCGCAGCCGCCACATTCGCTGTGGTCGGGGTCTGCAAAACCGGGGTGGCTGATGAAGGCATCGCACTACTGGATGGTCCAGGAGCGGCGGCGGGCGCCTGCAGGTCCGGCCGCCTGTCATAGACGAACTTGACCGAATGGGCAAGAGTGGGAAAGTCGCGCAGCTTCAGCGAGTCGTCGCGAGGAATGTCATACGCCGCGCGGATGGCGGCAAACATCTCAGCCTGTTTGACGGTGTCGATACCCAGATCCGCCTCCAGATCGAGATCAAGATCAAGCATGTCCGGCGGATAACCGGTCTTTTCCGAGATGATGCGCATCACTTGCACCTGCACGGGATCTATCGCGGGGCCGGAAAAAGCGGGACCTGGTTCTGACGGTGCGCGCGCAGCGGGGCCCTGGATGGCGGGGACAGGGCTCACCTGGACAGCTGGAGCCGAAGGAACCGGTTGCCGGACCACGCCGGCAGATGCTGCCTGGGCCGCCAACCCGTTTACGTTTGTCGGGACAGGGCCAATACTCGCGGCAGGCCCCTGATCCTTGACACGAAGCGTACGTTGCGCGACTTCCACCTCGGGCGCTTCGTACCCGCTAATGCGCCTGATCCAGTTCTGCCAAGCGTTTTCGTCCGTGATACGATAAGCGAATCCGAGGGCGTCGGGGCGCCGGTGCTCTCCGTTCTGGGTCGGAATCCACCGCGACAGTGTCATGCAGATCTGCGAGCCGAAACCTGCACCAAGCCGCAGCGCATACTGCACGGGATAGTGGCCCCCTTTCGATAGATTCAGCATGCCAAGCTCAGGGTCCACTTCCTTGAAGTTTGGCACTGGGGGAACGATCCCGGTTTCCAGAATCTTGACACCGACAACGTCCTCCACGCCGACAGCCATCGGGTGTCCGGTGGCGCCTTTTGTGTTGGCAACGACGATCTTGTCGGCGGCTTCCTTGAAGACGTGGCGCAAGGCGAAAACCTCTGCTGAGGCGCTGCCGCCGCGAGCCGGCGTATAGGTCTCGTGCGATACGAACACCGTCTGCGGCGCGATCTCGAACCGGTTGATGCCCCACCGCGCCTCCGCCTCCGAGATCAGTTTTTCCATGATTTGGCAGATATGGCCGACATCGAGGCGGGTGCCGTGGTACGCGCTGTTGGCAGCCACTGAGCCCAGCACTTCGCAGATGGGCTGTAATCCACGCTCTTGCGCGGACTCCGGGGTTTCTAACACCATGGCAGACGCGCCCATGCCGATGATCAGGCCGTGGCGCCGGCGGTCGAAAGGAGTCGCCGCATCCTCGACGATCTCGTCAGTGGCCGCGGCACCGGACGCGAGAAATCCGGAACCAAACCAGCCCATCAGGTTGTCCGAGGTAATGTCGTCAGCGGAAATGACGATGACGCGGCGGCACCGTCCCGTCTGAATCCAATCGGAGGCGATAGCGACCGCTTGTGTGCCGCTGGCGCAGGCAGCGTTCGTGGCCGTGTTGGGACCGCGCGCGCCGATGTACTCGGCAAATTGGGAATGCCCCATGGAGAGGACTCTGAACAGGAAGCGGCGGTCGAACCGATAGGGTTGCTTCTCAATCTCTGTGCGAAGCGCTTCGATGCGCTGGTCGAGTTCACCAACGAGGCCGTTTCCTCCAAAGTGGACCGCGCGGGCACGAAGGGTAACCAGCTCTTTGAGACGCTCGCGCCGGATACGATCGCGATAAAATCCGGAAATAATTTCTTCGAATGAGTCATATCCCGGGAACGCCGAGGTAAAGAGCACGCCGGTATCATCCCTCATCTCCTCCGGGAGCCCCCAGCGGTCGGGGAGCATTGTCCCTTTGGTCGTCGTCTTATAGCGCATGACGAGCGGAATGCCGGCGTCACGGAGCACATCGATGCCCGCTGCGATCGCCAGTTTGGTTACGTGATCCAGCGCCGCGAGGCGGTCTTCCGGAAACCCGAAATCCCGAATGAGGTCGAGATCTCTTGCTCTGGCCGCCAGCTTGATGACGTCATCGAGGCTCTCGATGGTCTCGAATCTGCCTTCGCCCGCTTCAGTCTTGACGAGGCGGGTGATGTTTTTTTCCAACATGGCGTGGCGCAACTGTTCCGGAACCCGATCGATGAATTGGCCGCCTCGCAGGATGCGGTCGATATTCGTATCATCAAAAACCCGATCCACTCCAGGGAGGCCAAGGGAAGCGCCGGTCACACAGATCCGCGCCATACTGGGTTGAGGACGCGCGCCTGAATAGACCTGGAATCCGCGTTCGAGAAACTCGGCAAAGAGGTGACCGAGTTCCACATATCCTGCCATTCCCAGCGAGCCGCCCGCGTGCGGAAGTACAGGAGCGCGTTGTTCCTTCGGCGCCGGCATAAGCGGCGGAGCCGCGATTGGAGCTTCCTTTCTCGGCGCCTGCGCCGGACTTTTCGAAACAATCTCTATCGGTGCTTGCCGCGCCGAAGCGCTGCTTGCCGCACCAACACCCAGACCTGCGGCATAGAGACCGCACAGTGCCAGGTTGACCGAGGCGGCTTCTCCGATTCTCGGATGATTCGTAAAGAGGGGAACGACGCCTTCCCGCTCGCCGAGAACGTCTTCGACGAACCCATAGAGGATTCGCTTTGGACCTACCTCTACAAATATCCGTGCGCCCGCTTCGTACAGGGTGTTCAGACCCTTTACGAATTGCACAGGAGAGGCAACTTGCTTTCCCAGCAACTCGATCATCTCGGGTACAACCCCGGGGCCCATCGGATAGAACGATCCGGTCACGTTGGCTATGATCGGGATGTCAGGCGGCTGCAGCTTCATCCCCCGCAGTACTTGAGCGAGCGAGTCACTGGCCGGCGCCACGATGTTGGTGTGAAACGCGTGGCTGACCTGCAGTTGTTGCGCCCGATAGCCGGCGGCGCGCACTGCTTCCATGGCCATTTGAACCGACCTGGTCGAACCGCCGATCACGGCCTCCTTGGTGCTGTTGATGTTGGCGATGACGACATACCCTTCGATGGTTGACAGGATTCTCTGGATCTCATCGGTCGGGCCAAATACCGCCGCCATGATGCCGTTGTCGTCCAGCGCGCACTTCGTCATTTCATTGCCGCGCGCGCTGACGGCGCGCAATGCCTCTTCGAAGGAAATTGCTCCGGCGGCAACAAGAGCGCCGTACTCTCCCAAGCTGTGCCCCATGACCATATCCGGGGCGATGCCGTAGGATCCAAGCAGGCGGGCAAGTGCGGTCTCGGCAGCCAGAACAGCGGGTTGAGTCACTGCAGTCTGTTTGAGGTTCTGCTCCGCAAGAGCCAATGCCGCTTCGTCGTTCTTATCGAGATAAATGCATTCTGTCAGCGGCTTGCCGATGAGCGGCTGCATGACCTGATCCGCGGTGGCGAAGGTCTCGGAGACGATGCGTTCGCTTGCGCGCAGCGACTGAAGCATGTTCACGTATTGCGAGCCCTGGCCGGCGAACAGAAAGGCTATCTTGGGAGAAGGACCCAGGCCGAAAAAGATTCCTTTGGCACGCAACGCTTTCCATCTGCCGGCCTGATTCTCCTCAAAAGCCTTGAGCGCCTTGCCGCATTTATCGGCAAGGTCGGCGGCGTCCGCATAATCAATCGCCAGGCGCATCGGCGCCCGCAAGTCCGACTCGGCGGGAACCTCCGGCGCAGGCGCCTCGCCGGCCTCGGCTCCCTTCAGAGCGGCACGCAAGCGGCTCACCACTGCAGCCTCCGAGTCAGCGCCGAGCACCAGGGCGCCGCGCAAAGGCGTCTTGGCTTCGACTTTGCCCGGACTGTACTCTGCGAGAGGGAACGACATTGTCAGTTTGCTCTCATCTTCGAAGCGGCCGGGCGTGAATTCTTCCAACACAACATGAAAGTTGGTTCCGCCAAATCCGAAGGCGCTCACACCCGCGTTTCGTACGCCGCCCTGCTTCACATCCCAGGGTCTGAGCTGCGTATTCACGTAGAACGGGGAACGGGCAAAATCGACCTCGGGATTGGGCTGCTGGAAATTCACGCTCGGCGGCAACAATTTTTCGTGCAGCGCAAATGCGGCTTTTAAAATTCCGGCAGCGCCGGCTGCACCCTTAAGGTGACCGATGTTCGACTTTACGGAACCGAGAGCAATCGATCCAACAGGCAGACCGAACTCCGCAAAAACTTCAAACAGACTCTGAGTCTCGGCAAAGTCGCCGACCACGGTCGAAGTACCGTGCCCCTCCATCAGGTTCCCGGGCGTAGGAACGATGCCGGCATTTTGCCAGGCGCGGCGCAGGGCGAGCTTCTGGCCGATCGGATTGGGCGCAGTGATGCCTTTGCCTCTGCCGTCGCTCGATCCTCCCAGCCCGCGTATTACGGCGTAGACACGATCGCCGTCGCGTTCCGCATCGCCAAGCCGCTTGAGCAGGAAAACCACGCCTCCTTCTCCCATCACGAATCCATCGGCGCCGCGGTCAAAAGGCCTGGACCCGGTTGGAGAAAGAGCCCCGATTTTGCAGAATTTCACGAAGGTGGACGGGCTCATATTGGCATCGATTCCGCCTGTTAACACCGAATCATAGTCATGCTCCACCAGGCCGCCGATGGCTGCGCTCAGGGCAGCCATGGTAGATGCACAGGCGGCATCGGCGACAAAATTTGGCCCTTTGAAATCATAGAGAGCGGCGATGCGCCCGGCGATGATGTTGGCGAGTTCTCCCGGCATGGTGTCTTCCGTGATTTCGGGGAGGCGTTTGCCGACGGCCGCGCGCAGTTGTTCGACGATCGCCTCGCGGGCATCAGAGGCTAGTCTGCCGAAGCCGGGAGTGCGCCTCAGCTCTTCTGCATAATCGGAAAACAGGACCCGGGCCGCCGAGTAAAGGTGCGTATCGCCCGCCATTGCGTTGCCTAGAATCACAGCAGTTCGATCCGCATCGAGCGGGCGGTTGGGATAACCGAAATCAGCCAGCGCTTCTCGTACCGCGACGATTGCCCATTTCTGAGTCAAATCCATTGCCTGGCTTACCTTTGGCGGTATGGGCATGCGCCACTTCAAGGGATCCCATTCCCACTCCCGCACCCAGCCCCCAATCTTGGAATAGGTCTTGTCAGGTGCCTTCGGGTCGGCATCATAATAAAGCCGCGGGTCCCAGCGATCCGGGTGCACCTCGGTAATGCTGTACACTCCGTTCTTGATGTTTTGCCAGAATCGCTGTGCATTTGGCGCATCCGGCAGGACCGCTCCTACTCCAACAATGGCAACTGCTCTTCGGGATGAAGCTCTCATTCCTTTACACTCCCTCCGGACGCGGAGGTGCGTCCATAAATTGCGTCGGCGACTTCGTCCAGGTCCAGCACGAGACCGCCCTGGGCACGGTGAAGCCCGGACAAACCCAGTTTGCTCTCGAGATCCAGGACCTCTTTTTCCTTCAGAACAGCGGCGCCGACGGTCCAGCGCATGCCCTCCGCCGCCAGCCTGATCGAAGCTTCCCGAGCAAAGCACCGGCTCATCGCCGCCACGGCCTTCGGGTTGAAGCGTACATAAGCCTTGTCGCTCAGAGTACCTTCGGCCGCGCGCGCCGCGCGCCGCGCCAGGCTGCCCGCACACTCAGCGTAAGCAATGAGTTCGCCCAGGCGGAAGAGGATATGCTGATGACGCGTGAGCCGGTGTACGCGCGCCACCTCCAGCAGCTCGGCAAGCGCGTGCAGACAGAGGCCGGCTGTAGCAGCGCCGATCTCAGGGTGCCGAGCCTGCAGTTCCTCGACGCTTCGTGCCACGTCGTGGTAGTACTGCCCGTGCGTCTTCAGATGCAGTTGCCAGCGGTCGCGGCAGATGGTCATCTCCATGATTTCGGAGGTGCCTTCATAAATAGTGGTGATGCGCGCATCGCGCTTGATCTTCTCGACGACGTATTCCCTCGTGTAGCCATAGCCTCCCAGCGCCTGAATGCTGGCATCGGCAGCCAGGTTCCCCGCCTCGGTGGCCATATACTTGGAAATGGCGCCCTCAGTATTCAAATTGCCGCCCGTGCTGTCGATGCGCTCCGCAGTTTCTTCAATGTAGGATCGGGAGGCTTCGAGCCGTACTACGTGCGGCACGATGAGCTTGTGGGTATATCCCTGCTTGTCGGACAGTGGAGCGCCACCCTGGATGCGGCCCATCGAATAGGGTATGGCACGGTCCAATGCCGACCACCCGGCGCCAAGGCCGAATGCCGCGACCATGAGGCGCGTGTATCCAAACACAAGTTGTGCCTGGATCAACCCCATCCCTTCCTGGTTGCCCAACAGGCGGTCTGCGTCCACATAAACATCCTCGAGCGAAACCGTGGCCGTGTTGCTGGCCCGAATGCCATGCTTGTCTTCGGGCTTGCCATGACTAAGCCCCGGAACACCTCGCTCCACAACAAACCAGCTTGGGCCCCCGGGGGTGAGCGCGAGAATACTGTAAAGGTCGGCAACCCCACCGTTGCTAATCCATTGCTTGTTACCGTTGATCTTGTAACCGGTAATCTTGCCGTCCTCTCGAATCGGGGTCGCGGTTGTGCGCAAGGCAGCCAAGTCACTCCCGGCTTCAGGCTCCGTCGCGCCATAAGCCATCAGGAGTCCCTCACGGGCAATGCGAGTCAGCCATTTTTCCTTCTGTTCGTGAGTTCCCCCGAAAATAATCGGATCGCTTCCGAGGAAGGTGGCCAGCACGCCGGTCGCAAGTCCCAGATCGATGCGCGCCATCTCCTCGCAGATCCGGTACACGTCGAACGCCCCTCCTCCCATTCCCTCAAATTCTTCCGGAATAAAGAGAAGTTGGATGCCCAGCTCGGACCCGCACATATCATGTACGGCTTCGGCGGGAAATTCATGGGTCGCATCCAGTTGAAGCAGTTTTGCCTCGGGCAGGCGCGCAGCAGTGAAATCGACGATTGCCTGCAAGGTCAAATCGAGAGTTTCCTTATCGAGTCCTTTGTGCATAGTGTTCCGGGAATCCTCATTTCCATTGGCTTCTGTCCCGAGACAGAGCCTGATTTTCGAAGCTACTCATTCCTCCTGCAGCCGATTGACTTGACTATCGGGACTGGGCGCCCCTGGAGCTATGTGCATCGAGGTGCGTCTGGATCGCGTCCATCGAAAATCCAGCCCGGCTGCATGAGCCGACCTGTCGCGAAGACACTTCTACACATCGTTCCACCTGGCAGAATAATGTCTCCCTTACAAAACTGAAGATTTTCGCACAAATCTTCCGCCAACAAAGAGTTTTTGTTCAAAAAAGCGCAGGCGAGGATCTTCTCACTTGGCCGGCGGACGCAAGTTACGGCATAGCAATAAATTAGGATTTCCTTAAGCTGTACTACTTTTGTATCATTTCTCAAACAGAGGCGTATCCTTAGTAGGTCGGGAATGTTAACAGTATGGAGGTGGATATGACAAAAACAACACTCGTGATATTTTCGGCGCTCCTCTTAGCTTTTGCAGGAACGGCTCTGTACGGGCAGACCCAATTCAAACCGCTTGACGTCAGCGGCACCTGGACGGGTGACACGGAACTGCCGAATTCCGACACCAAGGATCATGTGACGCTGATTCTGAAAAAGGCCGGTGACTCGTTCTCCGGAACGGTTACCATGCTGGGAGCAAAGGATGTCGCGGTCGAGAACTTAAGCTTTGAAGACGAGGACACCTTCAGTTTCCAGTTTACGGTCACCAGCGGCAGCAGCAAGAATGTGGTGAAGGTAAAGCTGGATGTCATTAACGACAAGCTGCTTGGAAACAGTCTGATAGGCGCCTGGACGATGGACAGCGGCGACTACGGCAGGCTGGAGCTGAATCCGAAAAAGTAAATAGCTGTTGACCCTCCTGAGAACGAATCTTTTCCGTCCGCACAGACTCGGTGTATGCCTGGATGCGGCAGTGTTTGTTCGTTGCGGAACGCAGTGGCGTTAGGAGCTACGGCTTTCAGACGCTCTCCCGCGCAAAATTTCGGCTGTTCGGGCGCCGGCCGCCGGGTGTAGGATTACCTCCTCATTACAGGCGAGATTGCGGAATTCCAGTTACCTGTCTGTAATCTACTCAAATTAAGTGAGCGACATGGCAAATCTTCTGACACCACTCTCGTTTTCAGGATTGACCCTGCGCAACCGCATCGTGATGCCGCCCATGTGGTCAGGACAGGCGGCAGCCGATGGCCGCGTCACGGAAAAAATCATCGAATATCACCGATTGCGCGCTGCTGCCGGCTGCGGGCTGATCATTGTGGAACATTCCTTTGTCCATCCCGGCGGCAGGCACACACTGACTCAAATCGGAGCCTATTCCGATGAGATGATCGACGGCCTTCGGCGGCTGGCAGACGCGATCCGCAAGGAGGGAGCAGCCGCGACGTTGCAGATTTCCCATGCCGGCTCGCGTATTTCCCCCGAAGTTCTTCCCACCGTCAACCCGGTGGCGCCTTCTGCCGTACGACATCCGTATGATCCATCAGGCCAGGTGCCGGAGGCTCTTACAAAGCCCCAAATCAAGGAAATCGTGGCCGCCTTCGGTGCGGCTGCAGGGCGGGCGCGCGACGCAGGATTCGACGCGGTTGAGATCCATGGCGCTCATGGTTTCCTGCTTTCGGAGTTTCTGTCGCCACTTACTAACCTGCGTGAGGACGAATACGGAGGCACTGTGGAGAACCGGTCTCGAATACACCTCGAAGTCCTCGCGGAAGTTCGCCGGCGCGTGGGGGCTCGGTTCCCAATCTTCATCAGGCTTGGCGCGCATGATGAAACTCCGGGGGGTCTCGAAAGCGAAGACGCAGGCCAGGCCGCCACACTTCTCGCAAATGCGGGCGTCGATCTGATCGACATCTCTGGTGGTTTGCAGGGCTCCCGCGGCGCTGGCAAGGACCCGGGTTACTTTGTATCCTATGCCGAAGACATCAAGGGAAGAGTGCAGGTACCGGTGCTTGTCACGGGAGGCATCCGGGAACCGGCACACGCAGATGGCATCATTCGCGCAGGGCAAGCAGATCTGGTTGGCATCGGTCGGGGGATGCTGGAAGATCCGGATTGGGCACGAAAAGCGATTGCCTCGCTGTCTCGATAACGGCCGCCACTCATGATTCTCGTATTCCTATCCTGTATTGATTGATTTGCCGATTAGAGTACCGATTGAGATAGTCGATCGGAGGAAGATCCATGAGCGGATTGAATCGCATAGGTTTGCTGACCGCCGGGGGAGATTGCCCCGGCTTGAACGCCGTGATTCGTGCCGTAGCCAAGACAGCCATGAACCGCTACGGACTCGAAGTCGTCGGAATTGAGGACGGCTTCCTGG
>Ga0182021_10003512_pt1 | contig 18412 bp, 14 predicted proteins | sample 612E3MmetaG_FD_120493 | JGI IMG/M metagenome (GOLD analysis project Ga0182021, IMG submission 120493) | Permafrost microbial communities from Stordalen Mire, Sweden - 612E3M metaG (Illumina Assembly) | ecosystem: Environmental > Terrestrial > Soil > Wetlands > Permafrost | place: Sweden... | reverse complement strand
GAAGTTTTTTATAATCGCATCAGGAGGCATTCTTCTTTAGGCTATCTGTCGCCCCTTGAATTCGAAAACCCAATGGCGCTTAAAGCCGCTTAACGGCGTGTCCGCTTTTTCGGGGGAACATCAATTGGCCGATTAAAGGTTTAGAGATAGGATAGATGAGTAAAGAGCTTTTGTTAATGCGTGAGGGAGTGATAGAAGAGATTTTAAAAATGCTTAATAAGATGATTGGGCAAAAGATAAATTGCTAATTCACTTTCTCACTAGTATTTAAATCACTTCTTCAATATGATTCGCGTCACCGACACCATCAATCTTGACGAAAGGGAAATCTCGGAAGAATTCGTTCGTTCCTCAGGGCCAGGAGGACAGAACGTAAACAAGGTTTCCACCGCGGTGGAACTGCGTTTCAGCGTGGCCGGTTCTCCTTCTCTGCCCGAGGAGGTGCGGGTGCGGCTTATTAAACTGGCAGGCAAGCGGGTAACCTCTGAAGGCATACTGGTTATCGATGCGCAGCGCTACCGCACTCAGTTACGGAACCGCCAGGACGCGATTCAGCGGTTGGTTGATTTGATTAGGAAAGCTGCGGAAAAGCCGCGGCTTCGGCGCAGGACAAAACCACCTGCAGGGGCCAGGGAGCTCCGTCTTGAAACCAAACAAAAGCGCAGCCAGATCAAAAAACAGCGGCGCAATGTTTTTTTATCACACATGTAGGGGTAGCCTCTACAGAACAATGGGGAGGTTGTAGAAAATTTAAAGAAGAGAGCGCTGTGGTTGCGGAGAATTTTTTGGTAGAGTGATCTTGAGGTGAAGATAGGTTTTTTCTGTCGCCCGGCGGCCACTTGAGGTTCGGATCAGATATCCCCGCTGAAGGAGAAATGGTTCAACCAGCTCTTCTAACGTACCGCTATCTTCCTGCAACGTAGCGGCGATTGCCTCAATCCCTGCGGGACCGCCCTTATAATAGGTGACGATCGCCTCTAAAAACTTCCGATCTAAAATGGTTAAGCCGTCGGAATCTACTCCTTCTAAACTAAGCGCTTTCTGAGCAACCTCGCTATCAATTTTGCCGTCGGCTTTAACCTGACTATAATCCCTTACCCGCTTAAGCAGATGATTGGCAACCCGAGGCGTACCCCTGGCCCGCCTCGAAATTTCATAAGCCCCTTCATCATCAATTGGTACTTTCAGGATAGCGGCTGACCGTTTTATGATTGAAACGATCTCACCAATCGTATAAAAGCCCAACTCCCGGACAATGCCAAAGCGCTCTCGCAAGGGTCGGGAAAGAAGTCCGGAACGAGTTGTCGCCCCAATCAAGGTGAACCATTCAAGCCGGGAACGGTAGGTGCGAGCATTTGCCCCTTTATCAAAAATAATATCCATTGCAAAATCTTCCATCGCCGGGCAAAGAAGTTCTTCCACAATCTTGGGTAAGCGGTGAATCTCATCGATAAAAAAAATATCCCCTCGTTCCAATGAAGTCAAAATGCTTACTAAGTCTCCGCCTTTTTCCAAAGCCGGGCCAGTAGCATGATGAATTCTCACCTCCATCTCCTTGGCGACAATGTTGGCAAGGGTGGTCTTTCCCAAACCCGGAGGACCTTGAAAAATAATGTGATCGAGCGGCTCCTGCCTTTTTTTGGCAGCCAGGATAGCGATCGAAAGTGAATCAACCACCTGTTTTTGTCCAATGTACTCTTTGAGTTGCTGTGGCCGTAAGTTCAGTTCTTCCTGAGCCACTCCTTCCCCCGCGTCCTTTTGAACATCAGATTGAAAGGCTTCTTTTAAATCAAAGGGATGAACGTTATCAGGCATATCGATTATTATTCCTTACTCCTTAATCCTTATTCCTTTATCCACTCACTTCTTCTGGTTCCGGTATACTTCCTCAAAAATTTCCTCCGGTGAACTCAGGTGAGGATTACGGCTCAAAGCTTCTTGGAGCATCTTCAGGGCCTCTGTTCGCTTATGGCCCAACTGCTGCACCATCACTTCCAATACCTGGTGAGCATAATCTTCTTTATCCTGGGGCAGGGCAGGAAGAGCCTCTGATTCTATGATCAACGCGAACTTCGCCATCTTCCCGTAAAGGTGAGCAATGATTTTATCCGCCAACTTTGGGCCTAATCCTTTAATATGGACCAGAAAGCGGCTGTTACGTTCCTCAATAGCCTGCGCAATCTGGTGAATCGGACACGTTATCAGCTTGATCGCTTTCGTAGGTCCGATGTCCGATACCGTAATGAGCCGTTCAAAAAATTCCCGCTCGGCTTCTCGGTTAAATCCGATAAGCATGGGCCGCGGTTGTCTTTCCGGGTGGTAATAGGAAATATAAAGCGCCACCTCATCGCCATCCTCCCCGACTCTTTTTCCGTTAAAAGTTGCCCGGACAATGGGGGGAACCATTACGTCGTAGCCCACGCCATGAGTCACAATGACTACCCTATCCTCTTCGACCTTCCACAGTTTCCCTTGAAGATAACTTATCATCACTTTCTGCCTTCACCATTGAACCGCGTTTGCCCGGGAAAGGCCTACCAAAGCCAAGGCTAAGGCATCGGAAGCGTGTTCAGATTTTATCTGTTCCTTAATTCCCAAAATTTTTCGCACTGCTTTTTCAACCTGGTCTTTATTTGCCCGTCCGTTTCCCGTAAGCGCCGCTTTTATTTCCGTTGGTTTGAGCTCCATCACCTCAAGGTTATTATAAGCCGCGGCCAGGGCTAAGATTCCCCGTACCGCGCCTAATTGTAAAGCTGCCTTAGGAAATCGGGGCAGCACAAATATATCTTCTAAAATTAAAAGCTGGGCATCCCATTTTTGGAGGATTTTTTCAAAAGCAAGAAAGATACTCTGAAGTCTTTGAGGGGTGGGATCTTTTGGATTTGTCGAAAGACAATCCCATGCTCGCACGACTCCTCTTTTTTCAACAATTTCAATAACACCGTATCCTGTCTTCGCGAGCCCGGGATCAACGCCGATTGCTTTTAGCTTAGCCACTCATCTTCTCCAGAATGTCTTCAGCAATATCAAAATTGGCATACGTTTTTTGCACGTCGTCCGAGTCTTCGAGCGCGTCCATAAGCTTAATCATTTGTTCTGCTTCTTTCCCTTCAAGTTTTACCGTATTTTTGGGAACCATGGTGATTTCCGCCAAAAGGTATTTAAAGTTCTGCTGTTCCAACGATCCCCGCACGGCTTCAAAATTTTTTGGATCAACAATCAGTTCAAAAGTAGTTGCTTCTTCTTTAACATCATCTGCTCCAGCCTCTAACGCAGCCTCAAAAAGTTTTTCCTCATCCACCTGGCCTTTTTCAAAAACAATAAGTCCTTTTTTATCAAACAGCCAGGAAACACAACCGGTCTCTCCCAGGTTGCCGTTATGCTTCGAGAAAATATGCCGGATTTCTCCTGAGGTTCGGTTTTTATTATCAGTTAAAATATTTACCAAAACCGCAACGCCAGCCGGTCCATACCCTTCATAAACAATTTCTTCCAAGTTTCCGCCTTCGATTTCTCCGGTACCTTTCTTGATTGCCCGTTCGATATTATCCTTGGGCATATTTTCAGCCTTGGCGGCTGCAATGGCGGTTCGAAGCCGGGAATTCCCCTCTAGGCTTCCTCCGCCAATACGGGCGGCGATTGTTATTTCTTTAATCAACCGTGAAAAAATTTTCCCTCTTTTGGCATCTAATGCCCCTTTTTTTCTTTTAATCGTGCTCCATTTGGAATGCCCTGACATACTTTTGTCCCCTGCAATAAATAATAAGGTTCTTTAATAAAAGGTAAGACTCAGTTTCGGACGCACTTTTCCTGCGGAAAAAACCATAGTTCTCAAGAGTTAGCATTAATAATTTATACCATAGTCGCTTTTCATTGCAAACAAAATTTTAATGGTCTTTAAAGAAAAAGAAACCGACCAAACATTATAAAAAAGGAAGCGGTAAACAATTGAAATAGATTTACAAAACTAAAAAAAAAGAGGTAATAAAAGACGAGGCATTAACCCGGGCGAGAATAAAAACAAAGGCAGAAAAATAAACTCCCGGAATTAAAAAATCAGAGATTTGGAAAGAATCTTATTGTCCACATGATGCTAAGGCTCTTTCATAGGCTATTGTGGAAAATCCGGGGATTTTTTGATCACAGATGACTGCAAAGGGTACGCCTCTTCCCCCATCCAATTCGTTTTTCCGGCGAGCAGCCTCCTCGTCTTTTTCAATGTCATACTCAGAAAAAGATATTCCTCGCGAACGGAAAAATTTCGCGCATCCTTACAATAGGGACACCAACTGGCCGTGTAAAGCTCTACCGTGATATTCTGCGGCTCGGTTCGCTCCTCTGCTGCCGCAATAGGTGCGTTGGCGCTTTCAGAGTTCGGAGCATTATGCGCGGACGGGAGATTCGTTGGAGGTTTGGGTTTGAAATTCGCGTCTGATTCGATCTCCACCAAAGCGTTAGTACCTTGCGGTGGTGGAGAATCCGAAAGGTGCACAACACAGTGATCATCAACCCATTGATAGGTTTGGGCGTTTGCGCCGGTCGCCATGACAAACACCCCGAAGCAGAAAATAAAGAGCACGTTTTTTCGCATCAGCAAATACTCTCCCTTTTTAAAATTCTCGATCCTTTTCGAAACAAGACCCGGTTTGAGAAAAAACCTTAGGGATTAAGCAAGTTAAATCCGGTCTTAGGGTCAAAGATCCTTTTCCCTGCACAATCACTCATCTCAAACAAAATGACTTCCATGACTTCCCATACCTTTACTCCGGTCCGGATGCAGCCGGTAACGGCTTTTCCGTTTCTTCCGCACGCCATATGCATATGGAGAGAGGGATTCCCCTGATCATCAGGGAAAAGCGTTCCTACGCCGGCGACTTCATGGACGCCCTCTAAAATATGTGTCGTAGGATGTACTGGCTGCGCATCGCCCTGCGCAGGACCTACCACGAACGTGCTTTTATCGTCCGCTCCGCCCACAATAATCAATGCCGCGGCTTTGATAGACTGTTCTCGAGCAAACCGTTCGATTTCCTCGTGTACGATTTCTCCGTTCTCAAGACGAAGAATAAAAATGCGCCCAGGTTGTGCTGACGAATACTTCATCGCAAGAATATATTATGCAAGGGTTGAGCTTTTTGTGGTTTTGCCAGCTTCTTTCGCCACAGGATTCCCCTGGTGATTTTCCAGATTATACTTCTGGATAGCACCCTCAAGCTCTTTTTGAATCCGTTGTTTTTCTTCCTCAGACTGGACTTTCTTTTTGCGACCTTCTATCTTATACCGCAGAAGCCTTTCTCTTACCTCCTTATCATCCTGTATCCTTTTGTCAAGCCTTTCAACAAGAAATACTGCGAGTAAGCACAGTAGAACAACCGCAAGCATCATTGTTCCCTCAAATTCTACAGCGGCATAAAAAGCAAAAACTACCAGCAACAGTTCAAAAAGAGAAATAATATGCATAAACTCTCCTCCTTTCTTTGCTAAGACATGGTTCCTTTCTCACCTTTCTCCTCGTATACTCTTCGCAAAAATCTTACTTCTTGAACCGCTTCTGCCCTTCACCTCTTACCGGCATATGCCACACAGGTGCTGCTACCCACAGAACACGGCATCTTATTTTACTCAGCATGTGTCTAGCCCCTTTCTTTCTCATGGCCCAATATTATAATTATTATACAATAAGTTATCACACGTGTAAATTACTTTTTGAATTTTTGAAATTTCCCTTTTTTTGTATAAAATTTAAGGCATCACCAGACAAACCTTATCAAAAGGACCAGAGGGTGAGAACCTTTGCCTGCATTTTATTGCTTCTTTGCGTGTTCGGGATGGCGATTGGCCTCCATGGGCAGAGTTTTTCTTCTGTGCCTTTGTTAAGGTCGATACGCTTTGAAAAATCTTCCGATGCTGAAAAGGTTCTTTTTGAATTAAACGGATTTTCCCCACCCGAATTTTTTGGACTCACAGGAAACCAACCTCACATTGTGTGCGATTTTAAAAAGGTGAACCTAGAAAAGTCCCTTCCTAAGGTTCGGGAAACGAACGGCACCTTCATCCTACGTATTAGGGTGGGAATCTACCCCCCCCACCTGATCCCAAAGTAAGGGTCGTCTTAGATTTAGTCCATCATAAAAATTACGATATGGAACAAAATTTTTTTAAAAAAGATACTACTTTTGCCCTTATCATCCGCCCTGAAAACGCCGATAAAACATTAAGGGGCGGATCTTAAAACCCTTACTGCTTTCCTTCGTGCAAAAATAACGTGATAATTATTGACATTTTTTTAAAAACCAACCTTTGATTTTTTTGCTTTTTGGGATATACTTATCCGGACTTGTCTTAAGGATCTTTAAAAGTTTCGATAAGGGAGATTATAGTATGTGGAGTTGCCGTACGATCAGAAATAGTTTTTCACGCCCACGTATTTTTGTTGGGATAAAAAGCAGAGCAATCATTCGCGTGATGGTCAGCCTCTGCTTATTCCCTCTTGTCCTGGCTTTATCCGGCCCTGCTTTCGCACAACCGAACTTTACCTTTGACCAGGTTGTCGCCAAAGCGCAGCAACTGGTGCAAGAGCCTTATAACCCTGAGGCCGGACTGGTTCCAAATTTTTTATTAAACATTAAATACGATGCCTGGCGGGATATCCGTTTTAAGCCCGCAAAGTCTTTCTGGCGGGACGAACACTTGCCCTTCAATGTGCAATTCTTTCATCCCGGCTTATATTTCCCTCGGGCGGTGACCATCAATGTGGTGGAGCCCAGTGGGATCAAGAAGATTCCTTTTTCCACTGATTTATTTGAGTACGAAAAAATGTCTGCTCCGCTCAAAAAAAAGATACCATCTGATTTAGGTTTTGCGGGATTCCGTCTTCATTACCCTATCAACACCCCTACGTATTTTGATGAAGTCGCTGTGTTTCTCGGGGCCAGTTACTTTCGGGCGGTGGCGCAAAACTCCAATTACGGTCTTTCGGCCCGGGGGATTTCCATTAACACGGTCTCTTCCGCACCCGAGGAATTCCCCTATTTTAAAGAATTCTGGTTGGTCAAGCCCCTTCCTGACGCCAAACAGATTACCCTCTACGCCCTGCTTGATGGTGAAAGCGTTACTGGCGCCTATCAGTTTATTGTTCACCCTGGAAAAGAAACCCTTGTCGAAGTTAAGAGCACTATCTTTTTGCGGAAAAAGGTAGATCGGTTAGGCATCGCGCCCATGACAAGCATGTTCTTTTACGGTGAAAACACCAACACGCGTCCGGTGAATGACTTTCGGCCGGAAATTCACGACTCAGACGGTTTGCAAATTGCTCTGGGTTCAGGCGAATGGCTCTGGAGGCCGTTGAAAAATACCGGTGCCATTACCAATAACTGGTTTTTCACCGCCAACCCTGCAGGTTTTGGCCTTATCCAGCGGGACCATGATTTTGATCACTACCAAGACCTGGAAGCACATTACGAAAAACGGCCCAGTGTGTGGATCGCCCCCAAAGGCCCGTGGGGAGAAGGTTGGGTAGTGCTCCTGCAAATTCCCTCACATCGTGAGTTTGATGATAATATGAATGCCCTGTGGGTGCCGGCGCACCCTCCGGAGCCAAAGCAGCCCCTGTCCTTTGACTACACCATGAGCTGGCATTATCCTGATGCCACTCGCCCACCTGCCGGCCAAGTTGTCGCCACTCGAACGGCAGATGGCAAAACCAAACTTGCCCATAAATTCGTCGTTGATTTTGCCGGAGGCGATTTAGAATCAATTCCGGCAAATAAACCGCTTACCGCTATTGTCTCCGTTGATCCCCGCGCTAAGCTCCTAGAACAACAACTGCAGAAAAATGTCATTAAGAATGAATGGCGGCTAGTATTTGAAATAAGCGTGGGAAATGAAGCGATTCTGCAGAAAGTGCTTCAGGGGACTGAACCAGCAATTGAACTTCGGGCATTCCTCAAAGACGGGGAGAAAGTCTTAACCGAGACTTGGAGTTACGCTCTTCAGCCTTAGATATCAGTATTTAACCTGATCTTGGCAACGGGAATGGGGTGCATAATCTTCAGGTTTATACTCCGGTTTCCCATTAATTCATCGGGAGCTTCTTTTCAGGGCGAAATGGGCAGGTAACATTTTGAGCCTATGGAAAAATAAACAAACGAAGTAATGCAATGTTCATTTCCTCTCCATAAATGCATAGTTCACCAGATGAGGGCCAAATTTACCGCTGATTTCTATCATTTTTAATTCTTCAATGTCGAAGTACGGTTCAAAAAGGTCTCTCAATTCATCTTCAGAAGAAAAATATAAAGCAGTACCCAGAGATGTTTTTCGGTATTTCCCTGAGCCGCCAAACTGAGGATCATTCTCATGGAAGCAAACTGAAAAAGACTTCCCGCCTAGGTTGAGGATTCTCCGCACATTTTCAACATACTTCTTCCTTTTTTCGGGGAATATATGATGAACCAACTCCCAGTCCTACGCAAAGTCAAAGGTTTCCTTGACCTCATCCAAATCCCCAAGAACATCAGCAACAATAAAAGTTACCGTGACTCCCTTCTTGTTTGCGTTTTCTTGGGCAATTGTTATCGCCGTCGGTGAATTATCAATCCCGGTAACCTCAAATCCTCTTCCGGCAAGATAGATCGCATAGTTGCCGGCGCCACAACCCAAATCAATCGTTTTGCAAGGCTTCACTTTTCCGCTCTCCACCAACTCAACTAAAGCCTCTGGCGGAGTCTCACTATTCCAGGGAATCTTTTCCAAAGGCATATTTTTATAAATTCTGTCCATATCAGCTTGCATCATTGCATCATACCTATGTCACTTTATAAACCTATAAATTGCGTATAACGTGAGCATGAGCAGACGAGGTCACGCAAGGCCGGATTTGAGAGTTTTGGTATCCGCAGGTTTTAGCCTGCGAATATAGTTTTTCAATAGCGGGCTCACGGGGGTACAGATTTCAGTCGGTTTTTCACTCTTAATTTTACTTCCAAGCATAGAGCGGTAAAAAAAAGCAACCTTTATAAGATTCGGTTCAATAGGGAAAACATGTATCCTATTCATGAAACAAATCCACCAGATGTAGTATAAGGCAAAATTCCCCCCGCTTATAAATTACCCCGCCGCAAGCAGCGGAGTATTCAGAGCAAAACCCAACTATTTCCTTCGCGGCAAGCCACGGGGTATTTACCCGGAGAGAATAAATTATTTATAGGAAATACCACATGAGGGGAATTTGTCAAAAAAAAAGAAAAACCTTATCAGATTTTTTCAGGCGGGATAGTATCAAAGGGCTATTTACAGAAATCAGGGGTCAGCCAAATCCTGGCTTTCCGACCCCTGACTACTAAATTCTTTTCCCGTTTCGACGTCCGGGGGCTTTGCGCAGGCGTATTGCCTGCGGTGTTATTTCTACCAGCTCATCATCATTGATATAGGACATGCACTGTTCCAAGCTCATTTCAATGGGGCTGTTGAGCACCACATTAGCATCCGAACCGGCGGCGCGCATGTTGGTCTGTTTTTTACCTTTGGCCGGATTCACTACCAGGTCGTTTTCATGGCAGTGCTCTCCCACAATCTGACCGACATAGACGTTGACACCGGGTCCGCAGAAAAGCTTCCCGCGGTCCTGCAGGTTGAAAAGGGCGTAGGCAACGGTTGTGCAGGTGTCTTTTACCACCAGTACTCCGTTCTTGCGGTTTTTAAGCTCGCCGGCATGCGCCCCGTATTCGCTGAACACATAGTTCATGATCCCCATACCTTTGGTGATGTTCATAAACTCCGGCCGAAAGCCCAAAAGCCCTCGGGTCGGAATTTTGTAAATCAGGCGCGCCATGCCGTTGCCGTTCGCCGGGTGCAATTCGCAAATTTGTCCTTTGCGGCTGCCAAGCTGTTCGATCACCGAACCCATGTGCTGTTCCTCGACATCCACGGTAAGCTCCTCGTAAGGTTCCAGAAGCTTTTCCCCGTCGCGTTGCATGATAACCATGGGCCGGGTCACCTGAAACTCATATCCCTCGCGCCGCATGCGCTCGATAAGAATCGACAGGTGCAGTTCTCCTCTGCCTGATACTTTGTAACCGGGCCTTCCCTCAAGCTCTTCAACCACCAGCGCAACATCGGAGAGAATCTCACGCTGCAAACGATCTCCCAGGTGGCGAGAAGTGACATATTTACCTTCTTTCCCGGAAAACGGCGAATCGTTCGCAATGAAATTCATGGAAATCGTGGGTGGATCGATTTCAACCGGCGGCAAAGGGATCGGATTTTCAGGATCAGTAAAGGTTACCCCGACAGTAATTTCATCCACTCCCGCAACCACAACAATTTCGCCGACTCCGGCCGCTTCCACCGCAACTTTATGGTTTCCTTCAAAGCAATAGATCTTGCTGATCCGCGCGGGAATCAATGAGCCGTCCCGCTGAGCCACGGCAATGTCCTTATTAATGCTGAGGGTTCCGGAGGTGATTTTCCCGATCCCCATCCTCCCCAAATAAGGAGAGTAATCAATCGAGCTGACCAGCATTTGCAGGGGATTATCCGCATTTCCCTTGGGCGGAGGTATGTGAGCGATGATCTTCTGACAAAGCGGCTCCATGGAGGAATGGTGATCGTCAACATTATCCAGGGCATAGCCGTCACGCGCGGACCCGTAGATCACCGAAAAATCCAAAATATCCTCAGGCGCGTTCAGTTTCACAAAAAGATCAAACACCTGATTGACCGCCCACTCTGGCCGGGCCGCAGGCTTATCGATCTTGTTAATGACAACGATGATAGGCAGATGAAGAGCCAGAGCTTTTTTCAGCACAAAATAGGTCTGAGGCATGGGGCCTTCCTGCGCGTCAACCAGCAGCAGAGCGCCGTCTGCCATCTTCAGCACCCGTTCAACCTGGCCGCCAAAATCCGCGTGTCCGGGCGTGTCGATAATGTTAATCAGAAAGTCCCGGTAGTGAAACGATCCGTTTTTAGACGCGATGGTAATTCCCCGCTCCCGCTCAAGATCAATGCTGTCCATAAGCCTTTCGGCGACGGTCTGGTTCTCGTGAAACATGCCGCTTTGCATGAACAACTGGTCAACCAAGGTTGTTTTACCGTGGTCAACATGGGCGATTATAGCGACATTTCTTATCGTGTCCTGATCCATCTCTTACGCTTTGAAAAATAATGTTCCCCCGCAATAACAACGGAGATACCATCGGGTTAATAATATGATGTTCGCCTTTATCCTGCCCGGCATGCCATTACCAATATGCAACCATCACTTCCGTCAGGTTTCAACAATCATAACGGATCGCTTCACCGTCGTTTTCTGCATAATGCGATGTAAAGTTCCCATGAATCGCTTGATCCGTGAGGCACTACACGATTGAGGATAAGAGCATTATGGCCGATACGAATGCCGGCAGGAGGGATTAATTATCCCCTTCGGCAGCAAAAAAGCAAGAAAAATCTTTCAAAGACTTTTTGGCAATGAATATCTTTTTATATCAGATGGTTATAAACTACCTTGCCCATACACCTTTCCCCGGTACGCTACCCGCTTCAGCCGCAAGAAACCTTTGGGTTCAAAAGCGTTTTCCGCTATTGTCAGATTCCCGTGCTCCATCTTTAAGCCCAGGATGGTATAGGCAACATAAAGCATGCGGCCGGCAGAACCGGTGTACCAGCTCCAGCCCCCGCGGCCCTCATAGCCCGGTCCGTAGTAGATGTCCGCCGCCTGCTGGTGGGGAGAAAGGCCATAGGAGCGGCTATTCATGTGCATCAGGGGGGAAATCTTAAGCCATACCTCAACCGCCTTTGCCCGGTACGTGCTCGCCTGCTCAGCTTTTCCTCTTTCCTCCGCCAGATCAGCAAGACGCAGCAAAGCGTCCACTATCCACGATGCACCGTGGGAGTACTGCCCGCCGTTTTCCCGGACCCCGGGCGGATAGTCGGCGATCCTTCCCGGGTATGGGTCTGAATCATCAGTAAAAGGCGGGAAACAAAGCAAAATCATATTGTCCTTTTCCAGCTCCTTTAAGCCGGTTTCCATTGCCACTGCCCCTTTTTCAAAATCCGCTGCATTAGAAATAATTGGCCATGAGGCAGTAAGAGCATCAGCCACATCAAGCTCTCGACCATCATCAGTGATCGCGCGGATATAATGATTACCCCGCCACATCCGATCAAGGGCCTGTTTCAGGTTTTGGGCTTTTTGAGAAAAATATTCTTTGGTAAATTTATCTTGCCTTGTTTCCATCAGTGCGGCAAACCGGCAAAGAACTTCATAAAGGAAAAATCCGAGCCAGACGCTTTCACCTTTACCGCGAGGGCCCACCTGATTCAACCCGTCATTCCAATCGCCCGTGCCGATAAGCGGGAGCCCGTGAGATCCTTGTTTGCGGAGGGAAAACCGAATCGCTTTCAGGCAATGCTCGTAAAGCGAAGCAACTCCCCGTGAAGGGCGCTGGGCAAATAAAATTTCGTTCGCGCCTTTCGGAATAGGGCGTGGCTCAAGAAACGACACCTTTTCATCAAGGATGCCGTGGTCGCCCGTTGCGTGCAGATAATGGGAGACCATGTAAGGCAACCAAAGGTGGTGGTCAGAGGCGCGGCCCCGAAGCCCGAGTCCGGTTTTCCCTTCCCAGGACTGATGCCACCATTGCAGGACATCACCTTCAGCAAATTGCTGGCTCGCGTGGAGCAGTATTTGCTTACGGCAAGTTTCCGGATCAATAAACATAAGGGGCAGAACATCTTGAATCTGATCACGAAACCCGTATGCGCCGCTCCGCTGACATAGCCCGGTTCTTCCCCACACGTGGGAGACGTAAACCTGGTAGGGCAGCCAGTCATTTATCATCCGGTCAAAGGCCGGTTCATTGGTCTCGATTCTCATGCAGGAAAGCTTGTCTGACCACCAGCGTTTGGTCTTTTCCCAAGCCTCCTGTGCTGCCGGAACCTCGCGCAGGGTTTTGATGATTGTGCCAGCAGTCTCGAAATCATCAGCCTGGCCGACCACGATGGCGATGGTTTCTTCGCCGCCGGGCGGAATGGTTATGGTAGAAACAAGGCTGGCGATGCGGTATTCCCCGTCAGTCTGGCTTGGATCAGGGGTTCCGTGCTCCACCATGTATGGACAAGAAATGCTCCGGTCCGGTCCGCCCATAAATCGTTTTCTAACGGTTTCAACAGCTTCCACCTGAAGGCTGGTGGCGATAAAGGCCCACCCCTTGTGAAAATCATTGTCCGGGTTCCTGAAAAAGAATGCTTGCCGAGCATCGTCGAAACGGGCGATTATTTTCCCTTCGGTATCAAACGCCTCCTCGCCAAGCATCATCTGAAAATAGGGCACGACCCGGTATGAAATCATCTCATTTCCCCGGTTGCGGATCGTCAGCAGGCGGACCTCAGCGGGTTGGTCAGGAAGCACCGCAAGGGTATATTCCATATCCACGTTTTCCCGTTCTTTTTTGTAGATTACATAGCCCCGGCCAAAGGTTATCCGATACTGAGCATCTTTCTGCCGTAAAGGAGCATAGGTGGGTGTTTCAGCTTTCCCCGTGGCCTGGTTAAACAGGTAGAGCACTTGGCTCGGCGTCTGCACCAAGGTCGAGCCGAAATTAAACGGCGTAAGACCGTTTTGCTGGGCGTTTCCCATGAAAGAATAAATGTCGCCGTCATTGGCCGCAATCGCTCCATACCCTTTTTCGTTAGCCATGATGTGAGCCCAGGGCCGGGGTGTTTTCCATCCCATGTCAAGCTCGGTTCCGTCTTCGGAAAAAGAAAACACTCCGGTGTCAGGGGAAACTGCTTTGTTTTGGTGGGGTTGGCGAAGGGTATCGTGGTTCCCCGACGATTCATGGTTCATCAACCCCCGCATCTTGGTAAACGAGGCCTCGAAGGTATGCCCGTTAGGGTTGGGAATTCCCAGATAGCGCGTAATCATCTGAGCAGCCCGACGCTCATCTACGGCGTAACCATCCACAAACAGCACCTCCGTGCCCCCGTGAGGCGGAAGCTGGATGAGAAGCCGCAAACAGGCAGCAGGAGAAAAGCTGTACAGCAAGCCTTCGTCTTCCGGATCTCGCAGGTTCTTACGCAATCCTTCGGGCATACGTAGGGTTGCCTGTCCGAGGAAGTAAGGTCGATAGTCTTCATAGCCAATAAGGATTGCGGTTCCGTCGGCATTTTCTTTGACCGCATGGAAGGTCGTCTCCTGAGACCGTTTTCTCCTCGTGAAATCGCGGCGCGCGTCTTTAAGCAAGCGGTTGCGAACAAAAATGGCATTCAGGGGCCGCACAAACCAGGTAGCCACATGAAGGTTGTTAAAAATAGGATGCCGCCAGAATACGCCGTGAACATTCATGACCAACTCGCGGTAGCTAGTCAGTTCAAGCGTCCGAGGTCTGTTTTCAAGATTCTGCAAACGCACCTGCCAGATTTCCACCGGATCCTGTCCGGCAACCGAAAGAACGGTCTCAGAATGAATGCGATTATAGGTATGGGAAATTTTGACCGCATCCGGTCTCAGCCGAGTGACCGCGTAATCAGACCCAGCCCGCTGCACAGGATTATAGGACAGTGACCAGATACTGTTAGGGTTTTCTTCCAGCAGGTCGTTGTCTTTCAGATAGAAAAATTTGCCGCATAACCACTGCGGGTCAGCAGGTGAACGGGTCAGGTCAAGCTCTTCACCTTTCCGCGCGGAACTAAACACCCGGCTGTACCCCCGACCGCCCGCTTTTAATTCAACCGTGTAAACGCCATTGGTAAGCACATGGGTCTTATCTTCCCGCAGGATGGCGGGGCAGTTCGACATTCCTTCCCTTCCGCTGCTGTGCGCGGAAAGGTCGTGCGCGCTGCCGCGTCCGTTTCGCATCACCATAAAAAGCCCGATTGTCAACGCACCAAGAATGCATACACCAATCGAAACGGCTCCGGGTGGCAAAAAGGTCTGGCCCTGGATTTTACTCAAGGCCTCATACCGGGTCCAGACCATATCCCACTCATTACCCCGGGGAATGAAGAAAGGAATCAGCAACGGCGCCCAGGTCGCAAATCGTCTCACTCCTTCCGGCATCCAACGCGTGCGGGCCGAGTAGCCGAGAGCGCGGGCAGCCTTTTCATCAACCAGATCACCGCCCACAAATGATAGGTTCACTAAGGTTGCCACGCGCAACCCCATGTGATCAAACCAGATAAGAACCCTGAACCAATCATAGACCAGAAGATTCGTGAAGACCTGCAGGCTCCACGAGCGAAATGAATCCGGAGCCACCGCAAACTTTTTCACGGTTGCCAAAGTGCTACGAATGGCGCCGTCCTGGTTGTACCAGGTTGGGTCAGGGGACATTTTCAAAAAAGAATTAATAATGGGTGCCATCCACAAGCCCCACCGCAACACCCGGACGGTCTGTTCAACAACACCGGTAAATCCCGCCCTGCTCATCAGTTCCCGGAACGGGTCGGTGCTGCGGCGTAAAAGTGCGGTAAGCAAAACCAGGTTAATGCTAAAAAGCGGCGCGGCAAACGCCCAGTTGACCACGCCGGCAACTGCTTCACAATACAAAAGCCGGACGCCCCCCACCACCGTGCCGAGATTCGTGGCGCCCCATTTATTAAACAGGGGATAGGTAACGTAGTCTTTTACTTCGATTCCTGAGGCCGGATAAAAGAGCGTGGCATAACGTTGCAGCTTTTCAGCAACCACGCTGGTCTGAGGCCCGTCAAAATACCAAGCGAGAATGCCGCCAATCGTGCCTCCCAGAAAAGCGCCGAGAGCATATACTTTCCAGGTCTGCAATTTCTTCCGCGTGCCTTTTGCGCTTTCAATCATATCCCGGAACAGATCAATCCCACCATAGGCAAGAGCGCCGATGGTAAACCCCCACATGAATCGATCAAGGCTTTCGGCAAAAAGCAACCCGCCGCGCAATGCATAACAGAGCACGCCTCCAACGACCGCTCCCCGCAGACAATGCGTGACTGCCTGGTAATTATTGGCAAGCCTTCCGAAAAAAGGCGTACTCACGTCAAAACTTTCAATAATGGTTTTTAAAAGTGGAAACAGGAGAGCACCAATCAAAAGAGAGGTTACCAACGGGTGGTGGGTGAAAAAGAAGTGAACCTGGTGAATCTTAAGCAGCATGACACTAGTGTGGGCAAGCGCCATAAAAATTCCGCTATACACGGCTCCCTTTACGCATCCGTTCCGGAAATGTTCCGTTCCCCAGTACCACGTCGGCTTCTTGCCGTGCATGACGTCCAGAAGAATACCGGTCAAAAGATACACCTGCCCCCACAAGCCGGCCTGGGAAGCCATGGTGGTCACAAGCACCAAAGCCATCCTAAAAATAAACGGCAAAGACGCAACGCTGGCGAGAGAACCCCCGGTTGCGATGGCCGGAGTCAGCCCGCACCATAAAGCGCTGGTAATTAATAAAGCATGTACCCGCCCGTCCCGCACCAGACGTCCGGCGATAAGAATGCTCACCAAGCCGGCAACTCCCTCGTTAAATACTGTTAAAACAATCACCCGGCCTAAAGCCTGAAAAAACTCCGGTGAAGCCCTCATGCCAAACATCAGGGCTGAGCCACTTTGTTGGAGCAACATCGGGGACTGCAAAAGAAGCAGCCAATTAAAAAGCACCGGGGCGGCAAGCACCCCAGCGGCAGGCAGAAATCTTTCGCGGCTACTGGTCGTAGCAAGAGAAAAAATGATCAGCCCAAAATAGATGACGATGACCAGCGCGGCAGCAAAATCGGTGAACATAAAAATCTCGCCCCACGAAACCGGTGCTTGCCATATCCGCCAAGTACCCCGCACTGACAAGACCAGAAGTCCCGTGACGAGAAAATCCTGGATCGCTTTCCGGAGAGTGAGAAACCGTCCGGTAAAGGAATAAGTAAGAATCGCAGTGGCAAGCACCCCGGACAAAGCGGCAATAAGCGCCTTTGCCACTGTGCCCCCCTGGTAGGCAGTCAGGACAGTGCCTGCCATGAAGACTATCGCCCCAGCGGAAAGTATTGCATGCGCTAATAGTCCTTTCCGAGGAACAACCCGTTGGTTTTGATCCATGGTCATATCCTGTAATAATCAAGCCCTTGTAAGCACCAAGAATAATCAGGCTTCCAGCCAGTTAAGCATATCAACAGACTGAGCGGTAAACACCTCAGAAGAATTTTCCTTAAAAAAGTCAGTGGTTTTTTCCGAGAATATTCCCTCTCGGCAACTAAGATCTCAATTTTGATTATGATTTTGTTTCATAATCAGTAAAATTTGTCAATGAGATTTTATAACCGTATACCTACGGTTATCATTAAACGCATGATTTTTCCGCCTCAGACACTGAGGGTTTACCAAAAAAATTGGGCAAAGACTATGCCTGAGTTGATCAATTGACGAACTATCTGTAATTTCAAATAGTTAACTAAATATAAGGAGGTTTAACCAACGCTGGCATGCGTATGGCGTGTTACGTATCAGTCGATTCGTCTAATAGTGACCTTGGTAGCAACAAAACAAACAAAAACGCCGGGTGCTCCGATGCAAGATATAAAACGGGGGGGTTAAAAAGAGTATACTTTTTCGACCGAGATGCAAGGTAAGCAATTTAATATACTTCCGGCATCCCTTCTCCGAGCTCTTCGTACTGGGCTAATTCTTTTAACTCGATCACCTCTTTTTGGAGGCGTGCTGTCCTGTCTTCCACCTTCGGGTAATGGTGATAGAAGAAGTGGAAAACATCATCAGCGTTTTTTTTTGAATATAAAGTTTATGCCAGCACTCAAACCGCAAACTGCCCCCATCCACAGACTGACGTAAACACCTCGTGGTTTGTGTTAAGATTTCCTCTTTGAAGTCCATGAGATTTGTTTTTTAACATCATCGTGGGGTTATGATAGACAATTGTTATTCTGGCAGAAAACCAGTCAATATAAAATCGTAAACTGCTATGGAGGGCGACTCCGTTCTTATCGTGATGCAACATCCAAAAGCGGGAACTGCACTTTGCTTCTTCCATCCGTCTGAGTAGGTCATTTATTTTATCAGGGGAGCCATTGACCCACAAAGAGCGGACAAAGCCAATAAGATCGATTGTCACCTGCGGCATCCACCATGTCGCCGCAGTTCTGCCACGCACTTCTGCCAACATGAAGAAATAATACTCCGGAACGAAAACAACACTGGGAATAACTAGCCATAGGATGATTGAGAGCAAGTGATGTTTTTGACGGCTCGGCATACTGAGCAAAAGAAAAATACTCGGCAGCAGTATTACCCCTACTAAATGCGTGGCATCCGCAGCCCTAAGCGCAGAGGTTAACCCGGTATAGTGAAAACGTTTGTCGGGTTTTATAGAAATTTGCGAAGCAAAGTAAAAGGACAAGGCCGTGGCAAAAAGAAAAAGTGAGTATCCGCGAATTTCCT
>Ga0182021_10003511_pt1 | contig 18414 bp, 12 predicted proteins | sample 612E3MmetaG_FD_120493 | JGI IMG/M metagenome (GOLD analysis project Ga0182021, IMG submission 120493) | Permafrost microbial communities from Stordalen Mire, Sweden - 612E3M metaG (Illumina Assembly) | ecosystem: Environmental > Terrestrial > Soil > Wetlands > Permafrost | place: Sweden... | reverse complement strand
TCTCGCTCTGATCGGCAAAATTCGTCAGCGTATAATTGATTTGGCTGACCAAAAGGTATTGGCAATAATCCAGGCGTGTGACGGTTTGGGTTCTCGGTCTCATACTCCCAAACTTATCGGCTTTTCGTCTATCCGTCAACCGCTTAGCTTTGCGTAAGTCCTAAATAAATCATTATCAGAATAGATGAACCCCCCCACCACCGGTGATAGATTCTTTAAATCGACTTTTTTAGGGTACCTTGCTTCCGTTCAAGTTCAGGATTAATTGCACTACGGTCCCTGCTTTTGGCTCGGATGTGATTTTTAAGACTGCTCCGATCAATTCAGCACGTTCCACCATTCCAGCCAGGCCAAAATGCTCGTTCGCTATCAAGTTATTCAGGCCAAGCCCCTGGCTTGCCATGAAGCCGATTCCATCATCATGGACGACAAGGTTGATCTGTTGTGAATCCAGACTGCCTGATATCAATATTTTTTGAGCCTGTCCGTGACGGATGGAATTTCCACAAGCTTCCTGTATGATGCGAAACACGTAAAGCTCGATCAGTGCGTCATAGCGACCGTTATCCGGATCCAGATCAACCCGGATTATTATATTATCCTGACTCAGTTCCATGAGGTTATCCGCCAATTCATTCAGGGCGGACTTTAGGCCATAATCTAAAAGCGGTGGGCGCAAGCTACTGACGGTCTCCCTAAGTCCATTGGTTAGTGTCTCGTATGCTTTCTGAAATTCCGGAGTCAGACTTGCCTCATCAAGGTTCATCATTAATGCTGCCAATCGATTTAAGATGCTATCGTGGAGATCGCGCGCAAGAATAAGTCGTTCCTTCTCATGACGGTTGATATCCGCCTGATAAACAGCTTTAAGGCGCTCTGACTGAAGGATGTTGCTCGAAGCGATGGCAGTCTGATTGGCCAATGACTCCAAAAGAGGAATCTCTGATTGCGAATAAAAATCATCTGGATCGCGACGGCCGAAAAGCCACAAGCCAATCAGGTCATCACCTACTGTGAGCGGTAGAACAAGCCGAATCCAGGAATATGGGTCGCTTGGATCAGCGGTAAAGTGGGAATAATATATCGCCTTTTGAGAAATGATTTGCTTGAGAGATTGCTCATCCGGAATTTGATTTTGCTCTATACCGACGAAAAAAACAGTCTTTGGCGATCTGCCCATTTCTACAAAAGCGAATTGCTTTATCAGAAGACTGGACAAAATTTCATCCTTTAATAGTTTTTCAAGTGACTTAAATGAGTTACTGGTAGCTAAACGGGCAGAGAAATATTCCGATAAATGTTTAGTCGATAGTGAAATGCCGAGCCAACGACGTTCAACGAAATCCTGGAAAAGGGGGAATCCCCAAATTGAGGCCAGACATGTAATCGCGATAGACACAGCCTCGATTATTAGTAAATCATTTGGCGAGGGAATCAGCTTTTCTAAAAGCACAAACATTGGTATCCCAACCGCACTAACCGTAATTAAAAAGAAATAAATAGAGATAAGCCGGTTGATGCGTATCTCCAAACCGCCCAACTGTCTGTGATAAGCAGCATATAAATAAGCCAAAGGGAGCAATGGAAAGCTTAATAAAGCAAGGGAACTGGAACGAGATTCACCTAACATAGAATCTATTACTGAGATAGCGATCAGGGGCACAAGAGCCAAAATAACTGCGACAAGGATCAAACGCAGGTCAAGACGAGTTTCGGGTTGGAGGAAAGCATGAACGATCAGCAAGATCAGGCTCCCTAGAATCGCTACTAGGAAACCTATAAAATAGAGGCTTGTCGGCAGGAGCTGATAAAACTGAGCAACCATAAGACAGAGGGCGGCTGTATACAAAACACCAAGCTGGAGCGGTGATAATTTACCTAGTGGACGCGGAAACACCCAATGCAAGTGCAAATAGATGGGAAGGCTGAGCCAGATAGCCATACGCAGGACAATCGCGCTCCCCCAGATGTGGTAGTTTGATGTGCCACCGCCAGAAATCAACCAGACCGCAGTTATATAATTAAAAACTGAAAGCAACCACCAACGCTCATCTTTTGGGCGAACAAAGAGTAAAGTGAATGTTCCTACAAGCCAGAAAATGTAAGCAAGAAACCACTCGCTGAACAACTGATCCAATAATTCCCCCGAATTGACACCCGGCAACCTCCAGGAGAGGGTGATGAACTGGCCTGTGCGGTTGACAGTCACTGGTATTATCGTACCCGGTGATATGCCCTCAAAAAATGTTTTACGAAGATCCTCATGAAAAGAACTCCATGTGAGCTGACCAACCTGGATTAATTGATCACCTATTTTTATAGAATGTATATTCTGTTTGACAAAGACATCAACAACAATTCCGTTGGTATCCCAACTGAAGCCATATGGATGCGCGAAAAACCTGGCATAGGAATAAATCAATAAAACTGCCAGGACCATCCAGGGCAGAATGTATTCCACATCCTTCTTAACCAATTCAGAAGGCTTGTTCATTGCTTCGAAACCTTAATCTTAGTTAAAAATGGGATATTAAATGGTCGTCTAAACATTTAACTATAAACCGATTTCGAAATGGATCATATATTGCAGTCGATTGCTGATATTGTCATCCGCCATTAAAAACGACCTTTATTAATTGGGGGGCGCAGCCAGCAACATTGTCTTATTACAATAAAGCTTTGAGATTCCGGAGATTGAAGAAGATTTATTAAGTATAGTACTTTTAACACAAAGGAAATTTGAGGGTTTCCCACCCGATTCCCAAGGAAAGGGAAACAGATTAATTTCTCCTCTGGATCACTGCCCTGATAATGTAGTCAAAAAGACCACTTGGTCTTTGAATAATACTTAAATCAGTCAGAATTTCATCTCATTATTTTAAGATCAGTACTACTTGACTCGTGATGATGGTTTTGCTATAATCTTGGAAACGTTTCCAATTCATGTTTTATTAAAAATATAAAATATTGGGTAATAACTGGCGAAAAATAAGAATATTTATGTTTTTTTTGCTTAAATCCAATAAAATAGATAGATTGATAGAGAAAACTCAAAATATTTTGTTAAAATATGTAAACGTTTCCAAAAAATGGCAAAACAAAATCCTCTTTCCAAAGTGACCATTGTGGAAGTAGCACGAAAAGGGGGCGTTTCGCTTGGCACCGTTTCACGGGTGATCAATAACGATATCCACGTTGCACCCGAAACTCGTGAGCGCGTTTCAAAGGTGATGCAAGAGATGGGATATGTCGCGAACCGTCAGGCGCGCAGTCTGAGGGGCAGTAAAACCAATGTGATTGGTGTATTGGTACCTGATCTGGGTACGGGGTACATAGGGGAAATTGTGCATGGGATTGATGCCGAATTGGCGCTGGGACAGCTTGACTTAATGCTATTCACGACCCATCGTACGGCATCTAAGGAAGCCAATTATGTTGCGAATATGGGCAAGGGTATGGTGGATGGTCTGCTGCTTGTCTTACCGCGCAACCCCGCGGACTATGTAGAAACGTTAACGCGCCGGAATTTTCCATTCGTGCTAATTGATCATCAAGGTACCGGACAGAAATGCCCAGCAGTCTGTGCAAGTAATTGGCAAGGGGCCTATAACGCTACCGAATACCTCATCAAACTCGGTCATACGCGCATCGGTTTCATTACTGGTTCCATGGACTTGGGCGCTGCCCTCGACCGGCTGGATGGTTATGAATCCGGATTGCGTATTCACCACATTCCGAAAGATCCAAGTTTAATTTATGAGGGCACATTCTTTCAACCCGATGGATATGCCGGAGCTTGCACGTTAATGGATATAGAAGACCCACCGACTGCCATCTTTGCTTCAAATGATGTAATGGCGATGGGAGCCATGGATGCAGTCAGAAGCCGTGGATTGAGAGTACCTGAAGATGTATCCGTTCTAGGATTCGATGATATTCCACAATCAGCTTTGGTGCGTCCAGCACTGAGCACCGTACAACAACCTCTTGAACAAATGGGACGCGTTGCTACCCAAATGCTTCTGGATCTCCTCCTAAATCCCGAAAAGGAAATCAGCCGAATCGAACTGCCAACGCAATTAATCGTCCGCGGTTCGACTTCATCTCCCAAAGACAAGGCTGGCTAACCGGCTAGGGGAAGCCAGCCCTGTCCCTTGCGTGTGGAAACCCTTCAGCAGAAAGGAGTACCAACACATCCAGATTATACGCGAATATATACTGATCAGCTCAAGATAACCGATTTCAAGATTAAAACGATCCTTATAAGGAGGAAGAAATGTCCCGTAAGATTTTTGTTTTGTTGAGCGTGATGGTCATCGCAGCTTTTGCGCTATCAGCTTGCGGCCCTGCGGCACCAGCCGCTTCGACGAAAGTCACCATTAACTGGTGGCACATATCGACTAAGGACCCGGGTTTGTCGCTTTGGCAGAAGTTTGCCAATGAATATATGGCTGCACACCCGAACGTGACCATCAACATCACAGTGTTGGAAAACGAGGCCTTCAAGACCAAATTGACCACAGTCATGCAGTCCGGCACTCCACCAGATATCTTCCAGAGTTGGGGCGGCGGAGACATGAATTCGCAAATCAAGGCTGGATTACTGAAAGACATCACCCCGGACCTCGATGCAAATGGGGGCGCCTGGCGGAATACGTTCGGGGCTGGCCCGCTGTCCGTATACGCCCTCAATGGAAAGAATTATGGTGTGCCGTGGGACATGGGCATGGTCGGCTGGTGGTACAACAAAGACCTGTTCACCAAGGCTGGAATTGCCAATCCACCCACGACCTGGACCGAATTACTGGCGGATGTAAAGACACTTAAAGCTGCCGGTATTGTCCCAATCTCTCTGGGCGAAGGAGACAAATGGCCCGGCATGCACATGTGGTCGTATCTCGCCACCCGTATCGGTGGTCAGGCTGCCTTCAATGCAGCATATGCCCGGACGGGTTCTTTCACGGATCCGGCCTTCGTGCAGGCAGGCGACAAACTCAATGAATTAATCGCACTCCAGCCTTTCCAGGACGGATATCTTGGTGCCACCCACGACCAGATGCAGGCAACGTTTGGCAACGGCAAGGCAGCTATGGAGCTATCCGGACAATGGGCTCCGAGCGTTGAATCTGCCAACGCCGCTGACAAAAAAGGCGTTGCTAATCTGGGCTTTTTCAACTTCCCGCTTGTCGAGGGAGGTGTTGGGGTTGCCACTGATGTTGTAGGCGGCGGCGACGGCTTCGCGATCGGAAAGAATGCTTCACCGGAAGCCATCGACTTCGTTAAGTACCTGACCAGCGCAGACGCGCAGAAACAAATGGCCGCAGCAGGTATGGGTATCCCGGTCGTCAAGGGCGGGGAAGCTGGCCTGTCGGATCCCAATATGGTCACTGTCCAGCAAGACTTTGCTAGCGCAACAGCCTTCCAGCTGTACTACGATCAGTACCTGCCTCCGGCTATGGGTTCCGTCCTGAACGATTCGATCCAGGGTCTTTTCGCCGGAACATCGACGTCCCAACAAGTTGCCCAGGCGATCGAAGACGCAGCCAAGCAGAATATAAAGTAAGACAAGGTCTTTCGAATGCGTGGGGATTGGTTCGAGATGGCCCAATCCCCACAAGTTCCCGGTAAGCAGAGCCAGGAGATCCTTCATGGAAATACCAGTTATTAGAAATATCATGAAGTCGGAGCATAACTCTCGCTCCCCGCGTAAGGTTCAGGACAACCTGACAATTGCTTTGTTCCTGGCACCGGCTTTTGCTCTTTTTCTTGTTTTTCTCGTTTATCCCATTTTTCGATCCCTCTACTATAGTTTGTTCAATTGGAATGGTTTAGGCCCTGCCGTTGATTTTGTCGGGTTGGATAATTTCAGGCAGATCGTGACAGATAAAATATTTTTAACAGCAGTGGGGAACGGCATCTTGATTGTAGTGCTCTCTTTGGCAATACAGCTGCCGTTTTCGCTGGCGCTGTCGATCATGGTGGGGCGCGACCTGCCCGGGCGCGCTTTTTTTCGCACCATCTTTTTCATGCCTTACGTACTTTCCGAGGTCATCACTGCCATTATTTGGATGGGCCTTTTCAGCCCCGACTCGAGTCAGGGTCTAATCAATGCCCTCCTCATTCTTATCCCAGGGGTTCAACCTCAAACCTTCCTAAGTGATCCCAACCAGGTGATGGCGTGCGTTTTTGTCGTCCTAACCTGGAAATATTTTGGCTTGCACATGCTGCTGTACATGGCCGGCCTGCAGAGTATCCCGCGGGAGATCGAGGAAGCTGCCCTTATCGATGGCGCCAATACATGGCAGATGATCAGAAATATTACCATCCCGCTGCTGAGCGGCACCATCCGTACCACCATCTACCTGTCCGTTTTGGGGTCGCTGACACAATTCAACCTGGTCTGGATCATGACCAAGGGCGGGCCGGTCAATGCCAGCGAAGTCATGGCCACGTATATGTATCGCTTTGGCTTTGTGCGTTTCCAACTGGGCTACGGTTCCGCTGTAGCTCTTGTGATGCTGCTGATCTGCCTGGCCTTTTCGATCGCATATCTACGGCTTGCACGCCAACCTGACTATCTGGGCGGCATGTAGAAGGAAACGACCATGGAAACCGCTCAATACCACCGAAGTAGTGCCAAGAGAAAAAACCTTCCCAGGTTTTTCCAATACTTCATCCTTTCAATTATCACAGTAATCATCATAGCGCCCATTGTGGTCCTGATCTTTGGCAGCCTCAAGACGACTGGCGAGATGTATGCAAGCCCTTACACCATCCCCAATCCGCCACATTGGGAGAATTATGGCCAGATTTTGTTGCAGTCTTCATTCTGGACCTTGATGCGCAACAGCCTCGTCGTTATGGTGTCGGCTACCGCCGGTGTGCTGGCCACCTGCAGCCTAGCGGCCTTCGTATTTTCGAGGATGCAATTCAGAGGTAAAGAGCTGGCCTTTAATTTTCTTACGCTTGGTCTCATGTTCCCGATCACCGTTGCCATTATGCCGGTATACCTTGTGATCCGCGATATCCATCTAAGCAACACCCTCCTGGCTGTCATCCTGGTGCAAACCGCTTTCGGAGTATCAGGGAACATTCTTATCCTGCGAGGATTCTTTCTGTCAGTCCCCAGGGAACTTCAAGATGCCGCCTCGATCGATGGCTGTTCTTCGTTCGGCTTTTTTTGGCGCATCCTGATCCCGCTGGCACGCCCTGCGCTATCGGCGGTGGGGGCATTGACCATGATCGTCAGTTGGAACGATCTGCTCACACCGCTCGTGATCCTAGACTCTGATAAACTCTGGACCTTACCGCTCGGAACCATGCAGTACCAGGGGCAATACAGCTCAGATGTATCGCTGGTGGCAGCCTTTGTTACCTTGTCCGCGATACCTGCGATCATTTTTTACCTCTTCGCTGAACGACAAATCGTAGCCGGTTTGACGGCCGGTGCACTCAAAGGTTAATTAACTTTGCCGGGGCTAATAACCATCAAACAATGAGTAAGACTTTCCGCAATCCCATCCTGCCAGGTTGTTATCCCGACCCATCTGTCTGCCGGGTTGGTAACGATTATTATCTGGTCTCTTCATCCTTCGAATATTTTCCCGGAATTCCGATCTTCCAAAGCCGGGACCTTGTCCATTGGAATCAGATTGGATACGTTCTCGACCGGACATCGCAGCTTTGCCTGGATGGAGTGCATCCCTCGGGTGGATTGTATGCACCCACAATCCGTTATTGGCAGGGAAAGTTTTACGTGATCAATACTCTAGTGGATGGTAAACCAAGGTCAGGTAATTTTATCGTGACTGCGACCGATCCTGCCGGTCCCTGGTCGGAACCCAACTGGCTCGAGTCAGCTCCTGGGTTTGACCCTTCCCTGTTCTTCAATGAAGACGGGCGCGTCTGGTATACCGGTAATCGAATGGCAGTGAACAGCCAGTATGAGGGTCACACTGAAATCTGGCTGCAAGAATTGGATATAAATAGCATGTGCCTCGTGGGAGAACCGATCGTTCTTTGGGATGGGGCGGTTAAAGGAGCAGTTTGGGCGGAAGCGCCACATATTTACAAAATTAAAGGTTGTTATTACCTTATGATTGCCGAGGGCGGAACCGCTCACGATCATGCTGTGACTGTAGCGAGGAGTGACCGGGTGACCGGTCCGTATACAGCCAATCCGCGCAATCCGATTTTGACCCACCGCCATCTTGGATTGAATCATCCGATTGTCGGTACTGGCCATGCCGATCTTGTTGAAACCCAAACAGGCGAATGGTGGATGGTATTGCTGGCCATGCGGCCTTATGGAGGGTATTTCTATAACCTTGGGAGGGAAACCTTTCTTGCTCCGGTGATCTGGGAGGATGACTGGCCAGTTATCAGCCCCGGATTTGGGAGAGTCGAATTTATTTATGAGGCTCCCAACTTGGCGGTACAACAATGGCTAAGTGCACCCACCTGTGATCACTTTGAAACGCGAACTCTTGCCTTTCAATGGAATGTCTTGCGGACCCCCTATGAAGAATTCTGGAGCCTGAGTGAAAGACCTGGTTTCCTGCGGTTAAGGTTACGCCCACAACGACTGTCCGAACAAACCACTCCGAGTTTTGTCGGGCGAAGGCAACAACATCTTCGCTTTACAGCGGAGGCGGCCATCGAGTTCGCCCCTCAAACAGAGCAAGAGTGCGCCGGCCTTGCTCTTATACAAAACCCCGACTTCCACTTTTTATTGGTTGTAACAAAAAGAACCGATACCGTCGTTCGTTTAATAAAACGGGCATATGGAGTGGATGTGTTACTGGCCGAGAAAGTCGTTCCCCCCGGACCTCTGTACATCAAGGTCGAGGGCAATAAACAAGCATACAGTTTTTTTGCCACTTCAGAGCAGGATAAGTGGCTAACAATCGCCGAAGAGATAGATGGACGTATTCTGAGCACGCCAATAGCTGGCGGCTTTGTAGGAACCTTTATCGGTATGTACGCCAGCAGTAATGGGCAGCCAAGCACGAATAGCGCTGACTTTGACTGGTTTGAATATGTTGGTCTTGATGAACCCTGACCTTTGTCCAAAGCCCTTTCATATTTTGGATCTCCTTCGCAAAATACTCGGCGAATACGGAATTAAATTTGAACGTCTCGATCAACTGATAATTGAGTTACTTCCGGGTGAACAATAGAATATTTTAGGCTTGCCGGGCGTTTCGCCCCACAGGAACTGGTTATGCCATGACAATATCTGCATCAAGACAATCCATTACAAAACACGTATCCGACCTGCTCAGCCAGATGACCCTTGACGAGAAACTCGCCCAGCTTGGCGCGTCGTGGATCTATGATTTACAAACACGCGGGGAAATTGATAAACAAAAAGTGCAAGCGAGGCTCAAGCACGGTATTGGCCAGATCACCCGCCTGGGTGGCGCATCAACCTACGACCCGCTTTCAGCAGCTAAGGCCGCTAATACTATCCAGCGCTTCCTGACCGAAAAAACCCGCCTTGGAATTCCTGCTATTGTTCACGAGGAGTGTTGCTCGGGAGCGATGATTCTGGGCGGGACAATCTATCCACAGATGCTAGGGCTCGCCAGTACTTTCCAGCCTGAGCTTGCCCAACAAATGACAACCACAATCCGCAAACAGCTGCGCGCCATCGGTGCGCATCAGGGTCTCGCTCCGGTTTTGGATGTATCGCGGGATCCCCGCTGGGGTCGTGTCGAAGAGACCTTTGGTGAAGACCCAACCCTCGTCTGCCATTTTGGCGTGTCTTATATCCGTGGTTTGCAAGGCGAAAGCCTTTCAGAAGGAATCCTGGCAACTGGCAAGCACTTCGTTGGGCATAGTCTCTCCCAGGGTGGACTCAATTGTGCTCCTGTGCATGTCGGGCAACGCGAACTTTGGGATGTGTTCCTCGCACCATTCCAGGCCGCGATCCGCGATGCGGGTCTTGTTTCCATTATGAACGCTTACCCCGAAATTGATGGGGAGGTGGTTGCTTCTTCGCGACGTATTTTAACTGACTTGCTGCGTGGCAGCCTCGGTTTCGATGGACTGGTCGTATCAGATTATGAAGCTGTTCTTATGATCCATAACTTCCACAAAGCTGCGGTTAATAAATCTGTTGCTGCATGTATGGCACTCAATGCTGGGATTGATGTCGAATTACCCGTCACAGATTGTTACTGTGACCCACTCAGGACAGCGCTTGAGGCTGGCGATATCAATATTGAGTTAGTTGATACTGCCGTGCGTCGACATCTGCAAAAGAAATTCGAGCTCGGTCTGTTTGATCAACCTTATGTTGATGAAAACCATGTTTATGAAGTGTTTGAAACTGCTGAACAGCGCGGTCTCGCCCTTGAAATAGCCCGGAAGAGCATGGTTCTCCTTAAAAATGACGGCCTGCTTCCGTTAAAGAAGACGATTGGTACCCTAGCCGTTATTGGGCCAAATGCCGATGAAGGGCGGAATCAACTTGGTGACTATTCTTATGCTGCGGTCGTGGATCGTATGCAGATATCACCACCGGAAAATTCCTCATTTTCCGTGTTTGATCCTGTCGAACTCGGAGAGAAATCCCTTAAAGTCATAACTGTGCTAGATGGCATTCGCGCTGTCGTTTCACCGACGACAAAGATTCTTTACGTAAAGGGGTGTGACATTCTAGGAGACAGTCGTGAAGGATTCAACGATGCAATCAAAGCGGCTGAACAAGCAGATGTTGTTGTGCTTGTACTGGGTGACCGCTCGGGGCTGGACCCATCGTGTACCACGGGTGAAACACGCGATAGTGTAGACCTACGGTTGTCCGGCTTGCAGGAAGAACTTGCCCGAACCATTATTAACACTGGCAAACCCATAATAGCAGTACTTGTGAATGGACGTCCATTTGCCATTCCGTGGCTCGACGAGAACGTAAATTCCATGCTTGAGGCCTGGCTTCCGGGGGAAGAGGGCGGTGCAGCGATCGCTGATATTTTATTCGGTGATGTAAACCCTGGCGGAAAATTGCCAATCACCTTTCCTCGACATGTGGGGCAGTTGCCGATATTTTATAACAGCAAACCTTCCGGCATGCATTCTCACTGGTATGGGGATTATGTTACCGAAAAAGTGACGCCGTTATATCCTTTTGGCCATGGCCTTAGCTTCACAATATTTGAGTACGCCGATCTGTCTATTAATCGTGCTCAGGTGACGGAAGGTGAGATTATTGAGATATCTTTCAAGCTCATGAACAGTGGTTCCGTAGCAGGAGATGAAGTGGCTCAGCTTTATATTCACGATGAGTTCGCCACATCGCCACGGCCGGTGAAAGAACTCAAGGGTTATGTACGTCAATCCCTTCAGCCCGGTGAGGCATGCAAGGTGACATTCCATCTGTCTGTAGATCAACTAGCATTTTATGATGAAGATTTAAATCTCGTAGTCGAACCCGGTAAGATTGAGGTGATGGTCGGTAGTTCATCCGAGGATATACGGCTGCAAGGTGATTTTGAAATAATAGGTGCAAAAATAATACCTGTAAAACAACGTGTTTTTGATTGTCGGGTGGATGTAAAATAATTTCCTCTAGAGAGCAGATTTGCTTTCGTGAGGCACCTTTATTGGTCTGACTTTTCGTTATATGCATGGTCATAAGAGATAATGCTGTGCTCTCAGGAGTTTCGTTTTACTCTTCGTAAATCACCTTCCGATGAATAAAGGATATAGCAATTGCAATAAATCCCTCGTTGGAATTAAAGCCCGATATAAATAATCCAATTCAATGTTAGTAAATAAGGTAAGAAAAATTTCCGATGTTAGCTTCGGTCATAAATGTGAGAGTCTGGTAATGGCGGAAACGTAGACCTGGCACTATTTGTATTCAATCACCAATCCCCACATTTGATTGCCTATTCTAAATTTATAAGTGGGTGAGTGAAGCGCTTAGGGAACCTGCAATAGCAAAGGATTATCTCTAAAACAAGGTATAAACAGGTTTGTTGGTTTTGCTCAACCTCACAAGTAATGTATAAGTACTTATTTATTTCAAAGGGGCGGTTAGTATCTTGCTAACTCCAATAATCAGCTAAAGGTTGTCTGAAATGGGGTTAAATCTCAAAAATTGGGTATTGTATTTAACTAAATAATGAATATAATGCTATTTAGTTCATCCATTCAATAAACAAATTAAATTATCAATAAATGATTACCGGCGATCAAGAAAAGGTTCGAAAGATCAATAAGTCGATCGTGATGAACACACTTCGGCTTCATTCTCCCATTTCTCGTGCCCGGGTCGCAAATCTTACGGGCCTTAATCGGGGGACGGTTTCAAATATTGTCAATGTATTAATTGACGAAGGCTTGGTGTCAGAAAATGAGCCGGAGGACTCTAAAGTAGGCCGCCCGGGCATATCCTTAGGTCTCCGGCCTGACGGAGGGGCGGTAATCGGCTTAGAAATTGGAGTAGATTTTATAACGATCGTTCTAACCAATTTCATAGCTGCGACCTTGTGGGAAACCAGAATTGAAATCAGCACCCCACAGTCTCAGACAAGCATAATCAGCCAGGCAGAACACTTAGTTGAGTATGCGCTTTCAATCACCAGGGAAAAGAACCTTAGACCATTGGGCGTGGGAATTGGACTGCCCGGACTCATTAATCTCCGTCGGGGCGAACTAATAATTGCACCTAACCTCAATTGGAGAAATGTACCCCTCCGACTGATGTGGAACCAGCGGTTCCGCCTTCCTATATTTATAGAAAATGAAGCCAACCTGGCAGCTCTGGGCGAATATTACTTCGGCGTTGCGCGCGGCGTGGATAATTTTATATACCTGAACACCGGGATAGGCCTTGGGGGCGGTATCATGATTGACGGCACTCTATTCCGAGGTGGACATGGTTATGCAGGGGAGATTGGGCATATTCAACGTGATCCACAAGGCGAGAAATGCGGCTGTGGCCGCATTGGCTGCTGGGAGACCCAGGTCGGACCCCGTGCAGTCCTTCGCCGAGTGAAAAAAGAACTCAAGATTCATTCGGATCAACTTCTCCTGGATGCCTGCCATGGAGATTTCAATAACCTTACATTCGATATGGTTGTGAAGTTTGCTCTGGAAGGTAATAACATATGCGATCTGGCGATAAAAGAAGTGGCAACTTTTTTGGGAGAGGGGATCGCTGATCTGGTTAATATTTTCAACCCTGACTTAATTGTCCTTGGTGGAGCATTGATTCTGGGTAAAGATATTCTGCAACCGATTATTGAAAAAATGGTCTTTTCCAGCTCGCTGCCGCCATCTGCTGATAACCTGCGTATAGCGTTCTCCGAGCGCGGATCGGATGCATGTGCATTAGGCGCAGTAGCCATTGTGCTGGACGATATCTTGCGTGAAATGACCCTTTCCTAGGCTTTCGTCGTGCCTAATTGCTATCCTAAGATGAATGAATTTTTTCAAGGAGGCTCTATGAAGGATTAAAAAAATAATAGTTTCGATGAGATGAACGAATCCCGATACCAATCATTTTATGAAAGGAATATGAGAAATGAAATCCAATCGTGTTTTGATAACCCTCTTCACCTTCGTAATCGTAGCAGCCATGCTGGCTGGCTGCGGTCCGGCAGCTACGGCTACCCAGGCTCCTGCTGCCCCGGCTGCTACCCAGGCTCCTGCTGCCCCGGCTGCCCCGGCTGCTACCCAGGCCCCGGCTGCGTCATCGGGAAAGATCAAAGTCGGCCTGTCCTTCTCCGATTTTGCAACAGAGCGCTGGCAGAGAGAAGCCGCCCAGATGACCCAATTGCTCCAGGCCAAAGGCTACCAAGTCGAAGTGCAGGAAGCCGATCATGATGTGAAACTGCAGAACGACCAGATCGACAATATGGTTGCGGGAGGCGTGAAGGGCTTGATTGTCATCGCCGAAGATGGTGCCGCCGCCGCCACCTCTGTGGATGCTGCTACTAAAGCAGGTGTTAAGGTGATCGCCTACGACCGCCTGATCAAGACATCCACTATCTCAGCGTATCTGTCATTCGACAATGTCGAGGTCGGTAAACAGGAAGCGCTCGGAGTCATGACTGCGCTGGGACTTCCCGGAAGCACAAAATGGACGAAAGCTAACCCCGCCTTGGTGGTCATGTCCGGCGGGTCTCCGACCGACAATAATGCTGTTTTGGTCCGACAAGGCCAGATGAGTGTTGTACAGCCGTATATTGACAGCGGCGTCATCAAAGTCGTGGCAGACCAGTGGGTCGATAACTGGGATCCCGCCAACGCTGAGAAGATGATGGAGAACATCCTGACGGCTCAGAAGAACAAGATCGACGCCGTAGTGGCCTCGAACGATGGGACCGCGCTGGGCGAATTGCAGGCCATGAAGGCCCAGGGATTGGCCGGCAAGGTACCGATCTCGGGTCAGGATGCAACTGCAGATGGCTGCAATAGCATTGTGAGAGGTGAACAGACGGTTACCGTTTTCAAGGACACACGGCTGCTGGCACCAAAGGCCGTCGACATGATTGACGCCCTGATCAAGGGTCAGACCATCACCGGCCTGCAGTCATTCGACATGGTAACGCTCACCGGCGATAAAACACTGACCGGGAGCATACAGGCTGCCTTCCTGCCGGTTGTGCAGGTTACCCAAGCCAATGTTTATGACGTTGTTGTGAAGAGCGGGTTCCAGACCTATGCCGATGTTTATCGCGACATCCCCGCGGCAAAACTTCCTCCGACTCTGACACCCTAAAAGTTAAATCTTCTCCTTTTGAATTCCGACCCCCCATTTATGATGGGGGGTCGGTAATCTAATCTGATAGAATATCCTTATCGAAGCATCTTTTTGACCTAAGGAGTTTGCAGTGGAAGATGATATCATTCTCGATTTTAAGGATGTAACCAAGCGATTTCCCGGCGTCGTCGCATTAAATAAGGACACTTTCCAGATTCGCCGTGGTGAAATACATGGCATTTGTGGGGAGAATGGCGCAGGCAAATCCACTTTGGTCAAGATCCTTTCCGGCGTTTATCCCTATGGGACGTATGAAGGATCCGTAATCTATAACGGCGATGAATTGAAGTTGGGCCAGAGTTCCATTCGAGAAGCGGCGGAAAAGGGCATTGCCATTGTTTACCAGGAACTGACCCTGGTCTCAACCCGGACCGTTGGCGAAAACGTCTACCTCGGTAAGGAGCCGTTGGAACACGGCGCTATCAACTGGGATAAGCTATATGCGGATACCCAGGCAATTCTGGAAAAATATCAACTGGATGTCGATCCACGGGCGACAGTCGGAAATCTGGGGGTCGGCAAAATGCAGATGGTCGAGATCGCTAAAGCGCTCTCTGAAGACGCCAAGGTCCTGATCCTGGATGAGCCTACCAGCGCTCTCAGCAAGGCCGAAGTCGAAAAGTTGATGGATATCCTGAGGACGCTCAAGGAACACGGTATCACCTGCATCTATATTTCCCACAGGCTGGAGGAATTTTTCCTAATTACGGACAGGGTGACCGTGATGCGGGATGGCAAAGTCATCACCACGCAACCGACAAAAGATGTGACCCAGAATGACCTGGTTAAATTTATGGTCGGCCGTGAGATGAAGGAACGCTTCCCCAAGGGTAAACGCAAACCTGGAGAAGTTGTTTTTGAAGTGAAGGACCTCGAAGCATTCGACCCTGACAATCCCACCCACAAAATCATAGACGGTGTAAGCTTCAATGTGCGCAGGGGCGAAATTTTTGGGATTGCCGGGCTGATGGGTTCGGGTCGCACCGAGCTTGTATTGACATTATTCGGCGAGTACGGCAAAATTTCCAAAGGGCAAATCCGGCTTGGGGATAAGGTGATCCAACCAAAAAGTGCCCGCCAGGCTATCAATGCCGGCTTGAGTCTGGTGCCGGAGGATCGTAAAAGGATGGGGCTGGTGTTGATCCAATCGATCCTTAAGAATATCTCCCTTCCCAATCTGGATCAATTTTCCAAGTTCTTCCGCATCGATGCCAATGCAGAGATGCAAGCCAGCCTGAAGGAAGCCAAGAGCTTGGCCATCAAAGCGCCCAGTCTGGAAGTGTTGGCTGAAACCTTATCGGGCGGCAATCAGCAGAAAGTGGTCATTTCAAAATGGCTGCTATCCGAGCCGCAAGTTCTAATCATGGACGATCCGACCCGCGGCATTGATGTTGGGGCGAAATTCGAGATTTACAAACTGATGAATGAACTGGCCGAGAAGGGCGTGGCGGTCATCATGATCTCCAGTGAACTGGAAGAAGTGCTGGGAATGAGCGATCGCGTCATGGTGATGTGTCGGGGTCACTCGACGACCACTTTACCTGTCGCCGAGGCCGACAAAGAACGTGTAATGGCATTAGCCACCGGCGTGGCAGTTGCCTGAAAACTAACAAAGAATAAAGCGAGGTATTCCGTGAACACTTCTACTACCGATGACGTGAAAGCACAATCATTAGGGACCAGGGTCATTCAAAGCGTGAGAAGTAACATTCAATCTTACATACTCCTCATTGCGGTGGTCGGTATTTGGACAATCTTTTTCTTTGCGACCCAAGGCAGTTACCTGGATCCTCAAAATATCTCCAATCTTTTCCGCCAAATGGCAGTCACTTCCTTCCTTTCCATCGGCATGGTGCTGGTGATCGTTACGGGGGGTATCGACCTGTCGGTAGGCAAGCTGGCTGGTTTTGTCTCCGTGGTTTGCGCTTATCTGCAATTCTATGTCTGGTTTAAATATCTTCCTGGTCAGGTGGTCCTGCCAGCCATACTTTCCGTTATCGGTGGCCTGCTGGTTGGCGTTATAGCCGGCGTAGTCCAAGGCTATATTATTGCCTATTTGAGTTTACCCGCCTTCATCGTGACCTTGGGCGGCATGTGGCTGTTCAACGGTCTCATCCTGCTGGTTACTCAAGGTAAAACCATCGCGGCGCATCAACCGGTTTTTTCTGATATTGCCCAGGGTTATATCCCACCTGTTTGGGGCTGGGGAATATTTGTGCTAATTGCAGTGTTGCTTTTATGGAACATGTTCAGCGGTCGGCGTAGTAAGCAGAAGTATGGTTTTGAGCCTCGTCCGCTGTACCTCGATTTGCTGACTATTGGTGTAATTGTGGTGTTGGTCTTTGCATATATTTTTAGCGTCAATAATTACAAGGGCATCCCCGCACCGGTATTGTTGCTTGCAGTTGTGGCAATGATCATGATATATGTCTCCAACAACACTCGCTTTGGCCGGTACGCCTATGCTCTCGGCGGCAACCGGGAAGCCGCCCGCCTCTCTGGTATCAATATCAGTGGCGTATTATTCAGGGTTTTTGTCCTGATGGGCTTCCTGTGCGGCATAGGTGGCGTAGTTTTGGCCTCGTATGTCGGTTACGGCACGATTGCCGCCGGTACCGGGTATGAATTGGATGCCATTGCCGCCTGCATCCTGGGTGGAACCTCCCCTCTGGGCGGCGTCGGCACCATTTATGGTGCCTTGATCGGTGCATTGATCATTGCCAGCCTCACCACCGGACTGCAAATGTTGAACGTGGCCCCCGCCTGGCAGTATGTTTTGAAAGCGATCATCCTGATTGCGGCAGTCTACGCCGACGTCTATTTTAAGAAGCATCGCTAACCTGATTGGCCTCATTACGCTGGAAAAGGTTTTGCAAGCTGTTCCGCTGAGCGAGACTCTACTATATAACCTTTTAAAAGGATAAAGTTATGTCGACTACATACGAACCCAAACCTGAACACAAATTCACCTTTGGTTTATGGACGGTTGGCAATATCGGGCGGGACCCGTTCGGCGGTCCAGTACGGGAATCTAAGACTCCGGTGGAACTTGTCCATCTGCTGGCCGAGGTGGGAGCCTACGGTGTAAACTTCCATGATAATGACCTAGTCCCGATCGACGCCACCGTGGCTGAACGCGACCGCATCGTCCGGGACTTCAAAGCAGCTCTCGCGCAAACGGGGCTGATCGTCCCGATGGCTACGACCAACCTGTTTGGCGACCCGGTTTTCAAGGATGGGGCCTTCACGGCGAACGATCCAAAAGTGCGGGCTTATGCCCTGCAAAAGACCATGAACGCGATCGATCTGGGAGTAGAACTTGGAGCAAAAGTGTATGTCTTCTGGGGTGGACGCGAGGGGACGGAGACCGATGCCAGCAAGAACCCGGTGGAGGCGATCAAGCGAAACCGTGAGGCAATGAACTTCTTGTGTGAATATGCGCTGGATAAAAAGTACGATCTCAAATTTGCCCTCGAAGCCAAACCAAACGAGCCACGTGGAGACATCTACAATTCGACAACCGGCCACATGCTTGCTTTTATCGGAACTCTCGATCATCCTGAGATGGTGGGAGTCAATCCGGAGATGGCGCATGAACATATGGCCGGTCTTAACTTTCTGCACGGTGTGGCTCAGGC
>Ga0182021_10003510_pt1 | contig 18414 bp, 15 predicted proteins | sample 612E3MmetaG_FD_120493 | JGI IMG/M metagenome (GOLD analysis project Ga0182021, IMG submission 120493) | Permafrost microbial communities from Stordalen Mire, Sweden - 612E3M metaG (Illumina Assembly) | ecosystem: Environmental > Terrestrial > Soil > Wetlands > Permafrost | place: Sweden... | reverse complement strand
TATGCACCCGCCGGGTGACCGAACCGTCTGTCTTGCAAAACTCGACGAAGAAGTAATTATCGGTAACGATATTTTCAGCCTTGGAGCAAATGAGTTTATTGACGTAATTAAACCTCGGGGCTACCAATTTTTGAAGGAGTTCAGCGTTTCCCCACTCCCAACGTATCTTTACAAAACTGAAAATATTGAAGTCAAAAAAACTATTTTCATGCCGCATGAGAGAAACGCAGTGGTCGCTATTTATTATGTGAAAAACTCAGGTGGGCTGGATGCTAAGATGAAGGTTTACCCTTTGATGTCTTGGAGACATTTTCAGTCAGTTGTTGACAGATCGGTCAAACCCTTAAGTTTCACTCAAACCTCAAAAGCAAAAGAAGTGGAACTTGTTTTTAGCCAGCCAGACGCGACTTTGGTCTCAAGAACTATCGGAGGCACTTTTTCCTCCGACTTACAATGGATTGACAAGTTGCGTTATCGTGAGGAAGAAGAACAAAAGGAAAGTAGCGTTGATGATTGTTTTCAGCCTGGATTTTTTGAGTTCACTCTCCAACATAATTGTGATTCCAAATTTGCAATAGCGACCTCAGTTACTGAAAACAACGGGGAAACAATCACCATTTTGAATGAAATGGGTAACTGCATAGAAGCGATTGAATCTCTTCTGACTCGGGAAATAAATCGTAAGAATAGTCTTTTGACCCAATTTTATGAGACACATAAAGGAGTAACTGAGAATGATTGGTTAAGCTGGATTCTTCTAGCTGCAGATTCTTTCATCGTGAAAAGAGGCGAGAGAGAGTTCATCATCGCCGGTTACTACAGGTTCGAGCCTTGGGGAAGGGATTCATTCATTTCGTTACCCGGACTTCTGCTTGTAACTGGAAGATTTGATGATGCAAGAAAAGTTCTTTTGAAATTCTCAAGTTACAGTAAGCGAGGGTTAATACCTGATTACATTGATGAAAAGACCGGAGTGCCAGCATACAATACGGTTGACGCCACTTTATGGTATGTTAACGCTGTCTGGCAATATTTGAAGTATACAGCCGATTTCAAATTTGTGAAAGAGACTTTCTGGGACGGTTTAAAGGATATCATTGATACTCATCGGAAGGGCACAAAATATGACATACATGTTGACCGGGATGGGTTACTTGAACATGGTCCAAGGCTTACTTGGATGGATGCTGAAAATGAGGGGATAGCAGTTACTCCGAGGGCTGGAAAAGCCGTCGAAATCCAAGCGTTATGGTATAATACTCTTCGAATATGCGAGATATTAGCGAAGAAATATGGAGAGGATACTCTTGCAAACGATTATTTCTCTATGGCGGAGAAAGCTAAGTCAAGCTTTAATCAGCAGTTTTGGAATAATGAGAAGCAATGCCTTTTTGATGATGTGGATGAGCATGGTGCTAATCAATCAGTTAGATCCAACCAAATCATTGCTGTCGGGCTTGACTTCACTATGTTGGAAAGGGATCGGCAAAATCTTGTTGTTGACTTTGTTATGGCGGAGTTTCTTACACCTTACGGGTTGAGAACACTTGCTAAACGCGATCCACGCTATAGGGGTAGATATTTTGGTGATTGGAAGACGCGGAATTTAGCTTATCATAATGGTGCAATTTGGCCCTGGTTAACTGGACCTTTGACGAAGGCTTACCTAAAGACGAAGGGTCGAACAAGTCTTCAATTGAAGTTTGCGCAGGAGACGTTTCTGTTTCCTCTGTTTAGCCAGCAAGTTATTCAAGGCGGGTTAGGATCGATAAGTGAGCTTTACGATGCTGATTTACCTCACGCACCAGGCGGCTGCATAAGTCAAGCTTGGAGCGTGGCTGAGCTTCTAAGAGCATATGTTGAAGATACTTTGCAATTCAGGCCGCCTTATGAAAAAGAGGTTTTCATCCCTGAGCTGGTCTGATTCTTTTTATTCTGAAACCGCAGTTTCAGGCGTAACGGTAAGGCTCTACAACCCAAGTTGATTTGAGAGTTTAACACGCTGTGAAAGCTGCTTATCTCTTACTTGCTGCCATTTCTTCGTTGAGTTCCCTGTGGAGTCTTATGAAACGAGTCAATATTTGAGATTTGAGGATTGCATGGTCCTTCTCTTTTGCGTTTAAAACAACTTTGACTATATAGTACTCCTTGTCACTCTGCTCGTTTACAAAAACATTTAGAACATTGAAGCCCTTTGTTTCCTCGCGCACCCGTGCAAGTACCCGTTCTGGGTCAAACTTGTTTGAGAACTCATATCTAACATTGAATAGGTAGTTTTTGTTAGTATAAGTAACAACTCCAGAATCTGTGGCAATTATTGTGTTTGGGATTTTCATCGTTTGGCCTTCTTCTGTCAAAACAGTTGTGAAGAACAAGCCGACTTCTATTACTTCCGCCATATATCCTGGGTATATTTGATCTGGTGAAAAATATTTGTATCCTGGAGTGAAAGCCCATTGAAATGGAATATGCCACGTAACGATTCTTACTTGGTTTCCAGGTCGAATAGTCCCTGAAAACAATATCAGTATTCCAGCGAAGAAACTCCCTAAAGTTGGCTGAAGGGCGAGACCAAGTACTATCCCGCTGACTGTTGCTCCAGCCAGTAATGCTGTGGGTGAAAACGAGAGGTATGACGCTGCAGCTATTGCTGATATTATATATCCGCTAATTGCTATAATATTGCTGACCAATAAAGCATTTTTCCCATGGGTTGGCTTCAGCCCCTTTACTACAAGCTCCGCAAGTTCCCTAAAGATTAACACCCCGCCTCCCAGAATCATTGCAGCGTAAACATACCTGAAAACATAGCCATAGGTTGGAAATTGAATACCCAAGTACATTATTATGATTACCAGAACAATGATTGCAATCAGTATGGCAACGAGACGCTTAAAGTGCGGTGACATAGGCGCAGGCTTAAAACATTTAGGTATTTATAAGCCATTCGCCATGCTCAGTGGATGGAAACGTCATTTTTAGAACGATATTATTGTTTGGTGGTATCTTTGAAATAACTTACTGAGACTAAGGCTTTTGTTTATCAAATAATATTTCCTGTCCTTATCGCGATTAAAACAAAGGAAAAAAACTTCATTCTTCAAGATTTCTGATTCCATATGTAAATCAGCACCATAGTTTGAGTTTTAGAATTAGGATAAACTAAACTGGGCTCTTTTCCAGAAATAAACTATCATATACTTGTTAGTAATTTTTCTCCAAACCTCAAAGAACACAAAATTGAGCTGTGCCTTTGAAACTAATTTGGATTCGAGCCTGACGCAATGCATGTCTCTATGGGATTTGAATCCAAAATAGGAACCATATTGGAATAACCTCACAATACTTTGGTGTAAGTTTTAAACGTAAGTCTAAAGCCATACGGCCCCACCAACATAATCTCACCACAATTATTGTTAGCTTAATGTGCGATTATTTTTATTTAACAGCCTGCATTAGAGCATGTTGCCTGTGAAGAAAAACACGTCAGTCGGAGAACGGATCGGTAGTCCCATCGATGATGTCAAATAACGAATTCTGAGGCATTTAATAACCATCAAAACCCGCGCTACAAAATTTTAACCAAGCAATTAATCGCCAGTTTAAATTCAAAACAAGCCGTAAGTGTGTGTTTGCCCCACAAACATTATTTTTTTTAACAAGGGCTCTTTATGCAAGGAACTTAGGGTTCTTCAAGGCTTACACCCATGTTCCTTATCAGCCTGTCCAAAGCATCTGTGCTCATCATTTCAGTTTTAAGGTATAACCGAATTTCTTCAGTATTTAACCCAATAAATTTAGCTTCCTCCACTGAATAACGGTATGCTTCGATTTCGGTAGGTCTATCCACATAATCGTACCGCGGGTCAAAAAGCTCTCTGCCTTCCATGTGCTGCTTTACGTGGCAAAGTTCATGGATGATGTCGAGGTAAATGTCTTCTCTTCTACCAGTGCTCAAATAGCGTTTGTTTACCATCAAGTGACCATCTTCATCGTTGACGCCCATATAGCCGAACCAGATGAAATTCACCTTTAAGTTCGTGAGAACTTTTTCAGTTTCTTCCCCGAATATTCCTCGGACAGCACAGTTTTTCTCGAAGCCCTTGAAATAATCCGTAAAATTCCCTTGCTGCGAAACCAAATGTATAATTCCCCGCAACGGCAACTTGGTAAACAAACGGAAAATCCGCATTACAACATATTCTGTTGCACTCTGGACGGGCAAAGCAAACAACCTACCTACACTTTGAGCGAAACCTAATTTTCTGACCCGTCAAACCTTTGCGCCATCCATTGTTTCCAGATACAAAGGTGTTTAGTTAAAATACTTTCCCCCGTTAACAGCGATCTGTAGGACATTTCTTGCTCATTGGGAAGGAGTTCACTTTATATCTCTCTAAAGACTTTGCCCCTTCAATCAATCTGAAGCAAGGATTTCGATGGCACAACCCAAAGTTAAAAGCGAAATGAAAGATCAAATGTTGAGCGAAGAAAGTGTGGTTTCCGAGGTTTCTGAGTTAATGGAGACTCTTGACCACATAAAAAAATACTATGCCCTTTCTGGTTCTCTCAAGAAATTCTCGCTTATAGTTATCGGTTCAATCGCCATATCTCTTGCAGTCGGAATTTTATGGCAATCTCAGGTTTTCAATATGTGTCAAGGAGCCCTGAAAGTTTTCTCTTCGGTTTGTTGTTGCTTCTTACTCCTTTAGTTGGATTAGCAATCGGTATTTTTATGTTAAAAGAAAGGTAAATACAACGAAAACTGGGGAATGGAAACAGAAACTTTCCGGTGGCTTTCCTTCAGCTTTAGAGATTGTGATGGAGCTGGATTGGGACAAAACCCTGGATGAAATCTCAATGGTGAAACTTAGCTACACCATTTACGGCTTGCTCAAAATATCTGCTTATTGGTTAGTTACCTTTTTTGGTTTGCAATTAGTAATTAATGCTTTGACAATCTATTTCCTCAATAGACCTGTTTTGCTGGGCAGTTTTCTGTCGGTGGCCTTTGCTTTAATTCTTGTTCTTTTGGTGCTTGGGAAAGATCTGTTGAGGCGCTATAAAGAACTCCATGCTTTAGATATGCTCCTTTTGGAGCTGTGTTGGTTTAGCCTTGAACTCAGGAGAGCAAAGTTCCAAACCTGATCTATACGTCATTGCACGCATAATCAAGGCGTTGAAAGAGAAAAACAAAATGAACAAAACCGCCCTTGCAACATCCACAGGGCTGGCATATGACAAGTTGGTTAAGTATTTTGCATGGATGTCTGAGAAAGGCTTCATTGTTGATGAAAACGGTTAGTTGTTTTAACTAAGGAAGGTTCTGAGACATACGATGAATTGGTAGTTGGATAATGAAATATGTGGGGCAACTAAAGTTTCCATGGCTGCGGCTGCGGACATAACTTTGTTGGAAAACTCCCTCGGAGTGAGTACTCTTTTTAAGCAGGAGCTTCGTTACGGTTGCCGAGAAGAGATAGTAATGCCATCAATAGAAGCAGTTAATTTAACAAAACAATATGGTGATTTTTGCGCCCTCTCAGGCTTAAATCTGAAAATTGAAGGGGCAAAATGCGTCGGTTTCCTAGGTCCTAACGGCTCAGGAAAAACAACCACACTAAAAATGTTCACAGACCTAATCAGGCCAACAAAAGGAGAAGCCTTGATTAACGGTGTCAATGTGCATACTGAAAAGAAAAAAGCCTTGGCCTCCGTTGGGACACTTATTGAAACTCCAGAAATTTACGCTTCACTTACGCCTAGGGAAGCATTAAGCATGATTGCCGAGATTCGCGGAATATCTGCTGAAGAGATAACGAAACAAGTTGAAACTGTCGTTGCCGAGGTTCATATGGAAGAGTGGATTGACAAACGAGTCGGCAAGTTTTCTAAAGGTATGAAGCAAAGAATATGCATTGCTTCAGCTTTGCTTGGTAATCCATCAATTATTCTCTTAGATGAACCTACAACTGGACTTGATCCCAGAGGCATGAGTGAAGTCAGAGACATAATCAAATCGCTCAAAAGCAAAAACAGGCTCATTTTCATGAGTTCCCATATTCTGAGTGAAGTTTCCGATGTATGCGATGAAGTAGCAATGATAGATCATGGCAAATTAATTGTTTATGATACCCTTTCAAATGTGACTGCTAAGTTCGCAGGCGGAAATAATGTTGTTGAAGTTGGATTGGCTCGACCAGTCGACAACCAAATAGTAACCCAGACAATCACAGCTTTTCCATCTGTGGTTAAAGCAGAAAAAACAGACGACAAAAACCTCAAAATAATCTTCAAGGGAGGTTTAGACGTCCAAGAACGTTTGCTCAACGACATCGTTAAATTAAATATTGGCGTGGTAAGCTACAAAGCTGCTTCATCTGAACTTGAAGATGTATATTTAAAACTCATAACAGCGACGTTGTGATAAATATGACCCAAACAAACTTTGAAACTAAAAACATAGTTCCTGGTAGTATAGCCCAAGTAGGTACAGTAATGAAGTACACTCTTCTCGACTACCTAAGGTCCCGCAGATTCTTCATAATGCTGATCATAACAGCATTGATAGCCGTACTTCTCACCGTTCTTGTAGGGTATTACCGTCCGGCAAGTTTTCTCACCGACGATCTGTCATTCTATAGCAGTTGGTGGGGAAATTCAGTAACCTTTGTCGTTATACTTTCAGCTATTTTCTTTGGCGGCGACGCAATTTCAGGTGAATTCCAAAATAAGACAGGATACTTCGGCGTTCCAAACCCAATTAGGCGTTCATCGATATACGTTGGAAAATGGTTAGCGGCTTTTCTTGCATCTCTTGTTATGCTGGGCATCTTCACGGTTGTCACGGTAGGAAACGGTCTGTATTATTTCTCAGGCGTACCTTACCAATTCGCTGAGTCACTGATATTCGCTTTAGTCTACATGGTTGCAGTTCTAGGTTTCACTTTCTTCTTCAGTTCGCTTTTCAAAAGCAGTTCCATGTCGATTCTTCTTACAGCTATTCTTTTCCTGTTCGTATTCTCGCTAATTCAAACATTGGTTTCGTCGCTTGTCCAAATTGAACCTTGGTTCATATTAACCTACGGTTCTACAATAATAGGCAATGTATTAGCAACACCTTATCCACCACATATGTCAACAAGCAGTTTTGGTCCTGCAGGACGCGTAACCCTGACCACATTTAATGCAACAATCCCCGAAGGACTAGCAATCATGGCAATATACTTCGCCGTCACCGCGATCATAGGCTTGATATTGTTCGAAAGAAAAGAATTCAACTAAAACACTCGGGAATTCACCAACTTTAATCCCCCTCAATAAATCTTTTTTGTTTTTTCCTTTTTGAACCTAACTTACCGATGTTCATTTGATATTTTGCGAGATTTTCTCTTGTTTATCTGCATATAAGTCAACGTGATAAGAAATATTGAAACTGCCGTTATTACGGTTGATAGAATGATTATGATTGTGGAATAGTCTGGAGTTGTTGCTGTATGGTTTATGGTGAAAGTGGAAGTGGCGACTGTGTTAAGTGTTGACGCTTGGGAAGGTGCAGAGTTTGCCGAGTTTGATGCCTGTTGATATAAGGTGTGTAATACATCTGCTATGGTGTTGACGGCTAAGTTTAGTGATTCTCCACATCTGTTAGCAAAAGTTGGGTTGTTCCAATTGTAATTGGTATCCATCCAAACACATGTCAGATGGTTGCTTCCGCCAAAAGTTGTGTCATAAGCCAAATTTAAAGCGCCGTTATGTGCTGGCAAAGTTGAGAGGCTTCCATCAAACGAAAGGTAAGTGTTAAAGTTACCACTGTAAATGCTGGTTTTTTCGTCAACATAACTTTCATAGTAGCTATGATGCACTTCACTACCCCAAGGAGTTGAAGAACCCATTACATGTCCAAACACGGCTACATCGGCAATATAGTGAGTCATTGCTCCCGCTGTTTTTGTGGCGTCCACGTAATCTTGGGCTTTTAGGTAGTTTAAGGCTAAGTTATATTCTGATTCTGCTCTTTTCGCTGAAGCATCATCAGTTACGTTTCCAGAGGATGAATAGTAAATGTGATGTTTGATTGTGTCTCCGATCCCGTCGCCGCCTGAAGCGTTCGAGTTATCCGGCAACTCCGTCCCATACAAGTAAGCTGCAAGATTGCCTTGAATGTACTGTTTCTCTTGCTGGGGCAGCCAATCCAGTGCATGCTGGGCTATCCAATCATGCGTTCCATACTTGGGATGCGACGGGTCAGTGGAGTAGCCTCCATTACTCCAACCCTCTGCCAACCCAACATTCAGTAACGTAAAATGATGAACACTAACGCGAGTTTTGTGTTAGCCCTCACTCTGCCCACTTAAGCCATAATATTAGCGTTAACAAGTTAAGTTTTTTCCACAGTTAGAGAAGCAATAATGAAAAAAAGGGAATAAGCTAAAATACGTTCAAGCTGGACTTAGGTTTAAGCGATGACCTTGACGGTAAATCAGAGAAACGGTAAGCTGCGGAAAAATGCTCCGAAATTGGTTGCTGCAGGCATCACTATCGCTCTTGTGGTTTACATTGTATTTGAGATTTTAGAGGACATCTTTGTCGAAGGTGGCTCCATGACAAGCGGACCATTGATTGGCGCAATTATTTCTTTGACCCATAACGTGACTAACACTGTTCAGTCATGGGGGTACACTGGCGTTTTCGTGTTAATGTTTCTTGAATCAAGCTCCGTGCCTATCCCAAGCGAGGTAATTCTTCCTTTTGCAGGCTACCTAGCGTCCACAGGGCAACTTAACGTTTGGATAACCCTATTGCTTGCGACAATTGCAGGTTTAGCGGGTTCAATAATTGATTATTATATCGGGTTAAGAGGCATTGAATCTCTAATTAAACATAAAATTTTGGGCAGAGTGCTCTTATCTACAAACCAGCTTGACATTGCAGGGAAATGGTTTAGAAAAAATGGTGCTTTTACAGTATTCATAAGTCGTTTAATACCAGGGTTCAGAACAACATTTTCGTTCCCCGCTGGAGCGGCAAGAATGCCCTTACCTAAATTCATAGTTTACACAACTGCAGGCTGCTTAGCTTGGAATGCAATTTTGATTTATCTAGGATGGTTACTTGGAAAGAATTGGACCGAAGTTGCAGGCGTTTCACATTATTTAATCATAGCCGCCATCATAGCAATTGTAGTTATAGTCCTTGTCTACTTGATTTTGAGAAGAAGCAGAAAACGCAAAGAAAAGCTGGTGGAAGAAAAAAGCAAATTAGAGGCTATCGCTTAGTTTAGAAATCTTCGGTTTCAAATCACCTTTAAGACCGATTTTTCTAGCTTCTTTAACTTGTAACATGCAATCAACATGGGATGCTTCATTGAATACCTTATAATCGATCATTGATAGGAAAGCGGCGTCGATAGAAATTGGTGATTCAGAAGCAAAAATACCCACATCCTTCATTATTACGTCGCCTGGGTTGGGTAAGCAATCGCAGTTTGCCGTGATGTTTTTGGCAAAACTCACATAAGACACTTTATTTGGTTTGAAAGTGGATAATACGCCGTAGGCGGCCGAAGCAAATGCCCTGCAAATGTTTTCTTGATGGGTGAAGGTTATGGCCTCCATAGGGCAACCCTGCTTGCACATTGGGCAACGCATGCAAAGATTGGATATGTTTCTTGCTTTTCCTTCAATAATTTCAGGTAATTCCATTTCGCAGTTCTCTTTGCATTTTCCGCATCCTATGCATTTGGTTTGGTCGATTTCTATGCCTACGGTTCGATGCTGCCGAAGTTTGCCTGCTCTCGGTGTGCAGCCCATGCCTAGGTTTTTTATGGCGCCGCCGAAGCCGCTGAGTTCGTGCCCTTTATCATGGGATACAACAATCATTGCATCTGCTTCCGCAATTGCGCCTGAAACCTCTATTTCATTGAGTATGCCCTTAGTCGGCACAACACGATAATTTTCGCTTCTTAATCCATCTGCCACAATAAACGGCGCCATGTTGAATCCATTAATTAACGCGTTGTTCATGTGGTCGTAAGCGTTGCTACGGTTTGCGTGGTATAGTGTGTTGGAATCTGTTAAGAATGGTTTGCCGCCTGCCTCCTTAACTCTTCGAATAATGTCATGAATGAAAAAAGGCTGAACATAATATGGGTTACCTAATTCCCCTACATGCAATTTAACGGCCACAAGATCATCCTTCTCTATGCATTCGAAGGTTCCAGAAGCGTCATAGAGGCGTCCTGCATCATCCATTAAATTACGTTTAGTATCCCAAGGCGAGAAATATACACTCATGCTTACCACTCTTCATTTAAATTTCCATATCCGACGGTTAATTTAAATTTAATGTTAGCAAGAAAGACCGTTACCCTGTTTAACAATGCTGTAATTGAAAAAATTGTCATTATGGCGCTAAAGATCACTAAAACTAAAATCTTGTAGAACTTATATCAAACTGTATATCATTTTGTATAAACTTTCTGACCGACCGGTCAATAGGGGAAAGAGAAAAAGAGAGACCTATAGAAGCGCTAACACAGGAAACAAGAATCATAGCAATTATACACAAATAAAAAAGAAAAAAATTTATGTTGTTGATAATCTTGGAGCCTTCATTTTGCGGTAGTCAAGATATGAGACAACTACCAATATCGCTGTCCAAACTGCCCAGAAAATGAATGCGAAGCTTATCTGATGCAGAAACACTGCAATTGCCCGGTTAGCCACTGAAATCGCGATGATCAAAAACGGTGCCCACTTCAATTTTTTCATTAAGCCGAAGAGCGAAACAATATACACAATTGCAACGATTGATAGAACAATTGTTCCTGCAAGAAGAGCGTTATCTGCTCCAACGGCATTTCTGATGATGCTAGGATTCAGTGACAATCGAGACGAAGGACTTGCCCACCAGAATGCAACGTTTCCAATGTCCCCTATTACGTTTACGATTAAGAAAAGCATAAGGATTTTATGAGTTATCCCTAATCCTGCTGCTTTAGCTCTGTTGTCATGGCTTGCAGTTTGCACTGTTTTTGTATTTAAAACTTGCCAAGCGAAGAGGCAGCGTTTAACCGCCGTTTCCAGTCGTGTCCACTTGATAAATACGCAGATTTTGATTGATGTAAACTGGTTTTAGCCAGCTTATGATGTTAAAATGTGCTGTACAGTTTGGATAACCGCCTAATTCATCGAGACCAACATAGACATATGATACTTTGTAGGTTTTGATGACTTGCTGTAGATCGGTTGCAGTTCCGTTGTAGGCTCGGTCAATGTCGCTTTGTCTCTGATATACGTCTCCTAAAGGTATTCCCCAGCCATAGGGCCAATTAATGTAAGACGAGACTGTGAGTCTTCCGCCGATAAATGCTGGAGGACAATGAATAGAATAATAAGTCAAAAACACAGAACGTTCAGGCGTGTTATTCTGTACCCAAAGGCCAAGCTGATATTCACTCGTGCTTGCCGCTGGATAATTTGTTCCAACATTATAGATAACTACACTCGCCGAAGTCAAGACACAAAGCAAAACAACCGTAACAATCACAATTTTTCGTGTTTTAGCCAACATTGCGCCTGCCAACACCGCGATTGGAACCCAAGCAAACATGAAAAACTTGTACATATCCCAGGGATTAGGTGTTAATAACAGGATATTGGGAATCAAAAATAGGAATAGGAAAGTTCCTTTCAGAAGTTCATGTCCCGGTTTAATAAAAGAAATAATTGCAATTACAAATGGGATACCAAGGTTCAAGAAATAATAAGTAAAGGGGTTTTGAGCAAAATTTTCGATCCAAACTGTGCTAAACGAAATAGTTAATGGTGGACCATTGTGGAAAATAAACGGCAAAGCTAAAACAGTGGGCACCAGAAAATAAAGATAACTAATTTTGAAGTGCTTAATATTAAACAAAATTGCCGCAAAGAAAGCGACGTAACAGGCGAAGAACGCCACGTTGTGGAACTGAAATACCAAACCCGTTATGACCCCAGCTAAAATCACTCTTTTTTTATCATCCATGTCGTGAAGCAAAGCTAAAACTAACGCGAATGCAGGCAAACCGACAAGAAGCGGGCGCTGCTGCAATAAATTATCGAAAATTGATGGTAGGCCAAACGTGTGACCATATTGGTAAATGTAATTTGTCGATGAACTAAACGTGCCATTGAATAAGGCTGAGAAAAGCCCAAAATAACTTAACCCCCAACCGAACGTTGCTACAACGGTTGCAATGATAGCGGCGCGTCTTCCAATCGGTCTAGCTAAAGCATAAATTGCAAGAGCAAAAACAAGAATGAAAACAGCGTTTAAAAACGGCAAAAGAGTGGGCAAGTAACCGTAGACTTTCTCAATAATCGCTGTGTGGAAATCAACAAAGTAATGATAAGTCAGCGACTCTCCCGCGAAGTTTGGCATCTGAGGAGGAAAGTTGCCATGGTTGATGCTTTCAATTATCTCATAATGAAGTGGTGTGTCTTGCCAATTCGAGCCCGTTAACACTATGCCATATTGGTTGCCAACCCACACGCTTCGCGCCAAAACAGCAAGGGAAACAAGAAAAATTGTGGTAAAGAGCAGAAAGCTAGTTTTCTTAATGTTGCCAAACTTGAGAAACTTTGGAACCCTCACTGGTTCGCCTTTCTTGTAAACAACTATCGTATAGGCTGCGGTTAAGGCAAGAAAACTGAAAATTATTATTTCCTGCGAGTAACCAAACACCAAGGACAAATAATAAATCAGTTCCACAGAGAATAAGACGCTGAAAACTGGAACAAAAGTCCATATTTCATGAGATTTCAAAGAGAAAAATCGGTAGAAAATCAAACCTGGAACCAAAAAAGTGAAGACTAAAGCAGCGAAGAGTGCGACGTAACCTGAAACAAACGAAGCCGCCGCCAGCAACAAAAGCAATAGACTAATCCAGTATTTTTGTAAAGCCTCAGCATAGTCAGCGTTGTTCAGTACTTTTCTTCACCCGCTATTGTAACTCTCATTTACACGTGTATTAAAATTACCGATAAATCACTTTTTGCTTTCAATCACTAGACAGAAGCACTCTTAAGAGCAGTAATGCTTGTTTTCACATCAACACAACACTTGGAATTGGAACTTACAAATTAGAAGTAAACTGATTGCTCAGAAAAATTTTTTACAGAAGCAAATATATTGTGTATTATGGTAAGCTTTCTCGCCTGCAAAGAACTTTATGAAATGATTCAACAAAAATCTCAAGAGGCAAAAGAGGTTTTATGGGTTTGTTCAGCAAACTTGGGGTTGGATGCACACAAAGTCTTTTCTCAAAATTTGCTGAAAAATCCTCCGGCGGACATGCGTTTTGTTTTCAAAGTTACTGACTTCGCAACCAAACGCGGTGAAGTTAACCCCTACGAAATACAATATTTAATGGAGCATTTTAACAATAATGTTAAGTCACATGACAATTTTCAGTCGAGCATTTACATTTTTGACAATTCAGCAGTAATTACATCAGCAAACTTGACAAAACCTGCTTTTGAAAACTCAGTTGAAACGGGAGTCCTCCTTGACGGCCCACAATTTGAGGAAGTAAAAAACTTCTTTAGCCAAAGTTTATGGGAAAGTTCAAAAACAATAAAAGATCTTCAAAAACTCAAAAAAATGTGGAACATGGCTGAAAAGAGCAGAAAAACTGAGAATTTAATTAAAACTAAACCTCACACACAAATCAAGGATTGGACAGATGATTATGTTAACAGATGGTACTTCACCATTCCAGATCCTTTATCAAAAAAGATTGAACACAAAATTAGGAAAGAAAAGATTTGGCCAATTAATTTCTCGGTAATAGCAGACGTCGGTCCAAGTTGTTTTAAAAATGTTAAGCTCGGTGATTTAGCGTATCTTGTTAACCTAAAGAAACAAAGAGGAAAAATAGAAGTTGAATTGGCTCGAATACTAGATAAAGGCATTGTAGAAACTGATGAAGGAGATTCCCATTTTGCCTACAGGACAGAGAAAACCTATTTGATGGAAAGAAACCAATTCTATGAAATGCTGAAAAACGCAACAATTGCACCCAAAACTTGGGGAACCCAACTAAATGAAAGCCAATTAAAGTTACTAACAGAAACTCTTTCTTTACCAAAGACGAGAAAAAAACGTAAATCCAAAAATAAATCAAAAACAAAAAAATAAGTAAAGTTGAAGACCATAGCGCTATTTGAAATAATCAGGCAAGATTTTTCTGGAAAGGTTAATTAGTAATAGTAGATTTTATTGTTGCGGCGCTTGTGCCCAGGTAGTATAGTTCGGTCCAGTATATGCGGCTGTCGCCCGCAGGACCCGGGTCCGAATCCCGGCCTGGGCGCCAAAACCCTCTATTTCAGGCTATTTTGTAAAATAAGAGTGTAATTGAGCCTAATTTCTTGTTTCATGCTTAAGACACTCAGGTTGAATTTCAATAATTAAGGAGGATTCCGACCTGCCTTAGGATGAGTCCGGTAGATACCCAAACTGCTTCGGGTTCGAATCCCTAATAGAATAATGTTGGTAAACGGTCGCTAAGTACGCTCAGAGACGTTTGTCAAGAAGTTTCAAGGCGAACCCTTTTATGCTATAAACAAGTTACAACTTGGCTATCAGAGAGAACGTCATGAACTTCTATTTGTTCATCGCCACCGTCAGTCTGGCTTTTCAATTAGGGGTTTTAGCTTTGCTTATTGTCGGTTTCAGATTCAAACAGCGTCTGCGTTTTCGTTTGCATGGCTTCTTTATGTTGACAGCGGTTGCGTTGCACATAATAATTATTGGGGCCATTATGGTGCCGTCATTCGTAGCTATAGTCATTGAGAAGCCCACAAGCTCGATTGGCTTATTCGCACCTTTCCATGCTGCTGCAGGAACGGCAACTGCCATCTTGGGTGTCTGGATTGTTGGTGGATGGCGTTTGAGACAGACAACGAAGTTTTGTGCACCAAAAAGAAAGTATATGCGCATAACTTTCAGCCTATGGCTATTAACTGTGTCATTGGGTGTAATCTTCTATTTTATTCTTAACTGGTCATTCTTGTTTGGTTAAAACCCTATAGAAAAACTTTGAAGTTAATAATTCGTTTTCAAATATTTTTTTCTAAAAATATAGAATAATTAAATAGACTGATAAACGAAACTTGAACAACATTAAAGGAAAGTTTCAGCATGCTAGAAATGTCAGATGAAAGTGAAAATTCGCCTTTCTTGAAAGCCACCCAACATACTTTCTCCATTTCAGGTTCGATTTCTCTGAAAGTTTATTCTAGCACTAATCCACAAAACATGAAAATAGCCAGCTTGCAAAAGGGCTTGATTTTTCTACGTAATGGAACTGACGTTATCGGTGAAGGAACAGGGTTTGGAGTCCCGATTGCTAAATACTCTAATGAAACAGTCTTTTCAGGCTCATCTTCACTTTATGTCCGTATGCTGGGAGACATTACAGAAATCCGAAAAGAGTTTCTCATGGATTTGACCTCCAGAGATCGATTCCGAAGTTTCAAACTCAAAATTCCTGGAGTTCAAGCATTGTCTGACTTTTTTTTGCTTGCAGTATCAGAGACATAAACGCATTGTGCGACCAGTTCTAATTGTGAGGGGCTTATTTCTTAAGTTCGGAATAAAGTCAAGCTTCATGAAAAGTCCACCCAAGGGTACCGTCATCGTCACTTACATTATGGACCGAAACCGAATTCAAGTGAAACTAAACTTTAGTCAACTTGAGCAAACCAATCTTGCTAAAGTCTTTATTCTGAACGAACAAGGAGCACATTTCTTTAGAACTTATTCTGATTCAGAAGGTATGAGGCTAGTCGATGAGGAAATCGGGGCTTGGGACAATGTGACGGCAGAATCGGCGAAAATAGCGAATGAACAAAACAAAATTGGGTTCCGCCTAAAGAACATTGAAGGAAGCATGTTGAAGCGAGGAAGGGAAATGATGGAAGGTTCTTTAAACTGGATTGGTCTAGACTACGAACTTGACCCTAAATATTGTAATTTTGAATATGAAATTGAACTTTTTGGTTGATTTAATGACTACTGTTACCTTAGTTTATCCGTACTTCCATCCTCATGCTGACTCATCGATCTTCAGGTTTCCTCCTTTAGGCTTAGGGTACCTGGCAGCTTACCTAAAACAAAATGGCGTTTCTGTCGAGATTGTCGACTGCACTTTTATCAAACAGGAAGAAGCACTCAGAAAAATTATCGATTCAAAGCCAAATATAATTGGAATCCAATCGATGTATTCGATGAAAGAAAAATCACTTGAGCTAGCCCAACTACTAAAATCTCGTTGTGAACTACTTATTGCGGGAGGAGCCCTTCCAACCACTGAACCAGAGTCATTTCTTGAAAATTTCGATATCGCAGTCGTAGGCGAAGGAGAGCAAACTATGTTGGAGATCGCTAACCAGTTCAAGATGGGTGGCGATTTTTCTCAAGTTAAAGGAATCGTTTATCGCGAGAAAGACACTGGTCAAACCAAAAAGACTCCCCCGAGAGGATTGAATAGGGATCTGAATACTTTCCCCAATCCTTCGAGAGAATTATTTGACAACAACGCCTACAAAAAATATTATTCTAAAAAGTTTGGTTACACTACTACGGCGATCATGAGCTCAAGGGGCTGCCCCTTTTCTTGCGATTTCTGCAGCAAACCCGTTTTTGGTAATGACTTTAGGGCAAGAGCAGCCTCTAACGTTGCGGATGAAATTGAAGAAGTTATTTCCTTAGGATACAGCAGGATATGGTTTGCGGATGATTGTTTTACCTTAGATCGCGAACGTCTCATAGGAATTTGTGATGAAATTAATAAACGTAAATTGAAAATAGGTTGGGAATGTCTTTCAAGGGTTGACACGCTGGATCAAGAAACGGTAAACAAAATGAAGCAGGCTGGATGCATCAGGATGTTCTTTGGAATTGAATCAGGCAACGACTCCATCCTAGCCTTGATGAAAAAACAGATAACAACCAAACAAGTGCATAAAGCGCTATTTTTGTGCAATGAAAGCGGGATCAAAGCCGGAGCTTTTTTTATTGTAGGTTATCCCGGAGAGAACGAAAAAACTGTTCTAGAAACAATTAAGTTTGCCTCTTCACTTCCTCTTGATTATCTTTCATTTACTCTACCCTATCCTATTCCGGGAACTCCCCTTTATGAGAGATTAAATGGAGAACTGATTTCAGATGAATGGAAGGAGCCAAAAAACATTAACTTAGTGAAACACAAATTGCTTTTCGACTCTGGATTATCGGAACGAAAACTAAAGTTTGCAATAATCAAAGGCATGATTCAGTTCTATATCAGAAAGCACTTGGGAAAAAATGGCTACAAATTACTGGGCACACCTTTTGAAAACTTAACAAATGCCATTTACAACCTGATGCACTAACAGCACGAAGGTTATTTTTCACGACTCTGCATTTTTATCTGCAAGCATGTGACAATATGTTTCGGAGAGAAGTTCTTACTAAGAATCAAAAATGACGCCAATCGCTTGTAGACTTACCTTGTTGAGACTAAATGATTATTTGCTTGTAATCGGATGGTGTAATTGAAAACCAAAGTTTTAGGGCTTAAAGCATAAGTCATTCCAGCCCACGAGAACCTACCTTCAACTTGCTCCCAACCGCGATACAAAGTGGCGCCATCTATCTTTTCTAAGGAAAACGAAATATGCTCTCTGAGATCGGAAAATTCGGCATGTTCTTCGTCAACTCTTGTCCATGCGCCAACCTTCTTGTCATATAAGACTTCGTTGCCGCCCCTATATTTCTTGAAAAAAGTTGCACCTTGTTCGTTCAAAATGAGGATTTCTCGGCAACTTGTCATATCAACCTCGGAGAAGTTTACACAGACTTTAATGTAATCGGGAAAGCAATGATAACGAACGGTGACTTTGCCCTTCGGAGATACGCGTGTGAAGTATGTTTCTACCCCAATGGTCCTTCTAAATCTCATTACCCAATCGAAAAATAATCTCATGTTTCCACGGCGGAGGTAGGCTTTTTCGAAAGTTTTGTGAAAAACAGAGTAAAGATTATCATTTATAAAAGCGCCATGAACTCGCTTTTTCGAAATCGAATCTAACAAAAAAACCTTTGTAATCACTGCGGAGTTTTCACCTTGCTCCTCAACGTAGACTATTGCGGCTCTTGAGAAGAAAGTCGTGTCAGAGTATCTTGCGATGGGAACGCCGAATCCTGCGCCTTCCTCGATTAACTCTGAGCCATCAACAACTAAGACTAAACCCTTCTGCAAGGCTGCTATTTCCAAGTTCTGCGGTCTGTTATCGGGATATATCCTTAATCCCAACCCTTTTTTTGCTTTGAAGTTGAAGGGCTTTTCACAGTGCACTAACTGTTTCCCAAATGGTGAAACCATTTTTC
>Ga0182021_10003509_pt1 | contig 18419 bp, 10 predicted proteins | sample 612E3MmetaG_FD_120493 | JGI IMG/M metagenome (GOLD analysis project Ga0182021, IMG submission 120493) | Permafrost microbial communities from Stordalen Mire, Sweden - 612E3M metaG (Illumina Assembly) | ecosystem: Environmental > Terrestrial > Soil > Wetlands > Permafrost | place: Sweden... | reverse complement strand
CAAGTTGAAGCTGACGCCGCAGGCGCTGGCGATGCTGACCGACGGGGTGGATTTGCGCGGGGCGAAATTGCGTCCGTGGTATGAGCGGGAAGACTGAAAAGAAATTTCAGAAAGTTTGAAACCTGTCAGGTTGTGGCGCGTATAGAGTGCAATCGATGACGTCGCGCGAAAAAGAACTCGTGAGCCAGTTGGAAGAATGCCGCCAGGCATTGGCGCAAGCGCGCTTGGAGAATGAACTGCTGCGGCAGAAGATAGACTTGCTGGTGCGGCGGGTGTTTGGGTCGAGCAGCGAGCGGCTGGACCGGGCGCAACTGGAACTGCTCCTGCAACTGCCAGCCCTGGCCGACACGGACAGTGCCGTTACAAGGGTCGAAGAATCCAAAACCTCCGTCCGTCATTCCCGGAAGGAACGCGCGCCCCGTTTGCCGGACAACCTGCCGGTGGTGGAAGAAGTGATTGATCCCGAACCGGTGAAGGCCGCGCCGGAAAGCTGGCGCTGCATCGGCCAGGAAGTCAGCGAGCAACTGGACTTTGAACCGGCGCGCTTTCTGCGCCGCCGAACCATTCGCAGAAAATATGTTCACCGGGTTGATATGGACTGCGCCCCGCTCATCGCGCCTTTGCCTGAATGTCTGCAAGAGCGTGGACTGGCTGCGCCCGGACTGCTGGCGCACATCTTGGTGGGCAAATACTGCGATCACCTTCCGCTTTACCGGCAGGAACAAATTTTTATTCGCCGTTACGGAGTGCATCTGCCCCGGCAGACTTTGGCAAGGTGGGTGGCGCTGGCCGCCGACTGGTTGAAACCCATTTACGAACAGATCCGCACGGGTGTCATGGCGGGCGGTTATGTGCAGGTGGACGAAACGCCGGTCAATTATTTGGAACCTGGGCATGGCCGAACCAAGCAAGGCTATCTTTGGACGGGCAGCCGTCCGGGCGGCGACGTGTTTTTCCGCTGGGAAACCAGCCGTGCCACCGCCTGTTTGAACCATGTCGTTCCCGCGAACTTCACCGGCACCCTGCAATGCGATGGCTACTCCGCCTACCGTGCGTTTGCCAATGGTCGTGGCGACGCGATTGAACTGGCCGGTTGCTGGGCGCATGTGCGCCGGAAATTTTACGAAGCCCTCGAACAATCACCGCGAACGGCGGGCTGGCTCGTGCGCCAAATCCAGCATCTCTACCGCATCGAAGCCAGTCTGCGCGAACAACGCGCCGGGCCGCAGCTGCGCGCCGCCGTGCGCGCCCATCAAAGCCGCCCCATCGTCAAGCGGATCGAACGCGCTCTGGCGAGACTCAAATCCAGCGGACGATACCTGCCGCAGAGTTTGCTGGGCGGAGCCATGGATTATGCGTTGGGCCAATGGCGCACGTTGGAGGTCTATCTCAGCAATGGCCGGGTGGAGATTGATAACAACCTGGTCGAAAACGCCATTCGCCCGACCGCCATCGGCAAGAAAAACTGGCTCTTTGTCGGCGATGCAGATGCCGGCCAACGCAGCGCCATCATTTACACCCTCATCGAAAGCTGCCGCCGACGCGGCCTCGACCCTTACGCCTACTTGCGTGAAGTGCTCACCCGTCTGCCCAATATGACCAATCGCCAAATCCACGAAGTCACGCCCCAAGCTTGGAGCAAAACCCGGAAGACGTTGCAACGGCAAACCGCATCATAAACGTCGTAGCATAAATCTCTCGCTTCTATGACCCCAGCCACTGCTCTGTCAAGGGGTGCTTGGCGTGACGCTTACCTCCAAAAGGCAATTTTCGTTCTGAGCAGCGGCATTTTCACAACCGCACGGAATAAAATGTCACGGCAATTGCAGCCGGAAGAACAGCTGGTTGTTCGTGGGTGCCAGGGTCAGGAAATTTACGCCATTGGTAGGGGTCGTCCCACCGGCTACCGGGGTCCACACCGCACTGGAGCCGAGGCTGGTCGCGCTGGCCAACACCAGCCCGTTGGTCCACGATGGCCAGTTGAGGGTCAAGGTGGATGCATTGCCTGCAAGACCAATGCTGGAGGCGGTGATTTGCTCAATTGGCAGGGTCTGCGAGGAAAACTGCACCGAATCCATCTGGCCGTTGAAATAGGGATCATTGTTAGGCGGCCCGGCAAACTGGCTGCGACCCAGATAATTTGCCGCGCCAGCCACGTCGGACGGCAACAGATTCACGCTGGCGTTCACCGCCACAGCCTGCCCGTTGACAAACATAACGGCCTGACGGCCGTCCAGCGTCACCGCCACATGCGTCCACACATTTATGGGCATTGGTTTGGGCGCGTCCAAATCGCGCACTTCGCTTCCGCCATTGGGCGTGATTTCGAAACGCAGCGCGCCATTGTTGGCCTTGGTCGTCAGCATCGCGTAACTCGCGGTCCCCAAACCGAAGTCAAAAATGCGCTGCCAGGAGCTGCCACCGCCCCATTTGACCCAGGCGGCAAACGTGCGCAGGACACCAACCCCTGCAGGGAGGCTGACGTACTGCGAGGCGCCGCTCAGGTTCAACACGGGGCCGCGAATGGAATCGGCAGGAGTGGTTGCCCCGTTCTGGAGCGTGCCATTGAACAGGCCGTTGGTATCGGCAGCATTGCCGTTGAACGGATAAAATGCCGTCCAATCGGAGTTCGCCGGGCCGGGAAACACATCCACAAAATTTGTCGCCAAGCGGTCGAGAGTGTCGGCAGCTACGAGCACGATGCGATGAAAGCCGTTCGTGGCTTCCGGTCCACTGGCAGAAATGGTGTAACTTCCCCCGCCGACTCCAGGCAATGGGCCAGAAACAACATTGGTCAGGTTCGTGTCGCAAAACTCAACCGTCCAGGTCAGCCCGGGCACAGGCAATGGATTGTCGGCGTAATCGGTCGCGGTTCCGGCAAATTGGATGGTGCCGCCGGGCTGATAATGCGTCCCTGCAGGTGGCGCGGATATCAGCGCCTGCGGCGCGACAATCTCGCTGGCCGAGAGCACGCGGCCATAAACGTGGACGGAACCCAATTGGCCGTTGAAAAAGGGATCATTGGTATATTGGCTGCGGCCAAACCAGGTGTTGGTGGGCGCCAGATCAGGCAGCGTCAGGGTCATCGAAGTATTGGTGGCCACCGGCACACCATTGACGTAAAGCGTCCCGCGCGAGCCATCCGTGGTTACAGCGACTTGTGTCCATGTGCCGACCGGAGCTGCGCCGGGTCCGTCCAACACCTGCTCACCGCCAGGGCCGGAGGAGGTGATGGCGAACCGGATTCTTCCGGTGGCGCCATTCCGGGGGCTCAGAAAGGCGTATTTATTCGTCGCGCGGCCAAAGTCAAAGATGCGCTGCCAGTCTGCGCCGCCATTCCAGTTGAACACGGCGGTGAGGGTGCAGCCGTTGGCCACGCCATGGGGCAGGTTCACAAACTGGTTCGTACCATTGAAAACCAGCACGTCGCCCAGCAGGGGATCATTATGCACGTAAGCGCCGTTCTGCAGCAGGCCATAATACTCGTTGTTGTCGTCGCGGCCATCGAACTGGAAGCGGTACACTGCCGCCCAGTCGTTGGTGAAGGCAGGCCAGCCATCGGGAGTCCAGTAAAGCGGCTCAATATCGAGAGTCGGCGCGCCGTTCGCGTTGCCATCATAGTAATGGTAGCTGAAGCAATTCGTGCCGCCTTCGTCCAGAATGCCGATCTGGCCGGGGCCGATATATTTCCCGGTTGTCTTGAGAAACAATGTGCCGGCGCTGGAAAGCATGTTAACGCCGTTGCGGTCAAGGAAAGGGCCGGTGACGGAGGTGCTGCGGCCCACGCGAATGTTGTAGGTGCTGTCCATGCCGGCACAGCAAGTCCCCCAGTTAACGAACAGGTAATAGTAGCCACCATGGTAATAGAGATAGGAGGCCTCGATGGAACTGTTGTAGGCGAGGTGAGTGAGCGTGGGGGCGGCATTGAGCAGGCCGGTGGCAGGATCAAGTTGGACGAGGTAAATGCCATTCCAGTATGAGCCAAATGACATCCATAAATTGCTGGAGGCATCGAAGGTGACGCTGGGGTCAATGCAATTGTACACATTCCCGGTGGTGGATTGGATTACCGGCCCCTGGTCAGTCCATTGGTAGGCGGGGCCGGTGGGGTCGAGCGTCGGGTTGGTGGCCAAACCAATGGCGGAAACCTGGCTGCCGAAGGTCGAAACCGCGTAATAAAGGTAGTACTGGTTGTTCATGAAGAAAATATGCGGCGCCCAGAAGGTTCCCTGGAACCCAGGCACCGCATTTGTAGTCCATGCCGGCACGATTACTTTGTTTCCAACGATTGGAAACACCGTGGGGCCGGTGACCCAATACTGCTTGTCCGCCGAAGACTTCGAGATAATGCCGTTGCCAGTTCCGAACACATAATAGCGGCCGTTGCATTTGACCACATCGGAAGGATCATGAATACCCAGGCTGCCGCGCAAGTTGGGCGGCGCCGCCTGGAGCACTCCGGGCACGAGGCATACCGCCAGGAAGGCAAGGTTGAATCGGTGTGCCACAAAGTGGCTAAACCGATGCATTGAGGTACGATACTTCATAAATCACTTTTGCGTTGGGACCATCGCGCCTTAATGCGCAACACCGTCATTGAGTGTTGCGGGAACCGGTAGTCGAAGCGAGGACCGGTGACGTTTAACGTCGATTCCACGGGAGCCACCGCGAGCGGATGCTCGAACGAGTTCTCAGCATCAAGGCCGGCGCCAGTCAACACAATGGCCATGATTTTGGGCGCGACCCCGGCAACACCGGAGATTTGGATTCCGGTCATGCTGGGATCGTCACCGGGGTTGACGACTTTGAGGATGATGTCGCCCGCTTTTTCGTCGTGAACTGCGCTCGCGTAAAGAGACTGAACCTGCGGAGGCAACACTTCGGCGCTCTGCACGAGTTTCCCATCAAGATAACAGTCCAGTTTCGCGCCTTTGAGCTCGATCTTCACGTCATACCAGCGTCCGGCGTCAATTGTTCCCGGCGCTTGTGAGATGAGCTGATCCTGCTGTCCAAGGCGGAACTGCAGCATGTGGGATTGGTTGCGCATGCCGCCGAGGTTCCACAGGATGTAATTCTCGGGACCATTCTGCCGGACGATGATCCAGAAGCCTTCGGCGCCCCCGAGTTTGCGGGCTTTGAGTGAAAGCGTGTAATCGCTCCAGGAAGCGTCTCCGGCAAAGACGCTGGCCGGCGCGCCAGGATCGGGCTGTTGATAGGCGCCGTCGCGAAGCGTCCACTGGTGGCCGGCGCCGGACCATTCCGAGGCTCCGTTCGCGAAGTCGGAACTCAACAGGGTTTGGCCGTCCCGGGTTACACGGACGTCCTTGAACTCGGCGGCGGTTTGAAAGGTGCCGAAGCCGACCCGGCCTGATGGAATCGAGGGCAGTTCGGCTCCAGCCAAGGTCACCGGCAGCACGACGTCACCCCGGTTGCGGCTGAACAGTTGCTGGACGTAGTAGTTTGGCGTGCCGTAAACGCGAAAGTTGTCGCACCAGACGAGGTTCGGCGTCCATTGCCATGCATCCACATTTGCAAATAGCGGGGCATACGCCGCCATGCGAACGACATCGGCGTTGCGCTCCAGCCCGGCCATGTAAGCGGCCTCGGCCAGCGCGCATTCCAGGTTGTTGCGGTTCTTCGGGCTGACAATGGCGACACTCTGGGCCGCGTATTCGCCCATGAAGACTTTTGGCCCGCTGCGGTCATAATTGTCATAGCGATGCGTGTTGGCGAGAAACCAGACCGGGTTCGCGTAGCAATGTTCATCCACAATGTCAGCCTGTAGTTCGCGCAGCCTGGGCCAGAGAAAATTAAAGCGATCATCGGCGGGCGAAGGGCCGGCAGCGGAAACGAGTAGGATTTCAGGGTGTTGTTGCTTGAGAACTTTTGCGAAGCGCGCGTAACGCTCGAGATATTGCTCTCCCCACTGTTCATTTCCCACACCGAGCATTTTCAGGTTGAACGGTTTGGGATGTCCCAGTGCCGTGCGCTTCGCGCCCCACAAACTTGCGGCCGGGCCGTTGGCGAACTCGATCAGGTCGAGCGCGTCCTGGATGAAAGGCTCAAGCCGGTCCAGCGGCACCAGTTCGCCGGAGTTGAACTGGCAGGCCATGCCGCAATTTAGGATCGGCAACGGTTCCGCGCCGATGTCCTCGCACAACTGGAAGAATTCGAAAAAGCCCAAGCCGAACGACTGAAAGTAATCCGGCGTCGGCCGGTGCAAAAATTCATGGTTCCACCGGTTGATGAGCAGCTTGCGGTTTTCGATCGGGCCGATGGTGTTTTTCCATTGGTAACGCCGCTCCAACACGCTGCCTTCAACGATGCAGCCGCCGGGGAACCTCAGGAAGCCGGGCTTCAGGTCGGCGAGCATTTGCACCATATCCACGCGCAGGCCACGGGGTCGGTTCTTCCACGTTCTCTCCGGGAAGAGTGACACCACGTCAAGGTCAACCGCGCCTTTGCCTTCCACGATGAGGGCCAGCCGCGCTTTTGCGCCGGTATCGCCCGGGTGCAAAGTCGCCGTGCGTTTTTTCCAGTTGGAGGAAAATCCCCCCAGCGACACCGAGTTCAATAAGCTGCCGTCAGCGCCATAGAGTTGCACAAGCAAAACAGGCGAACCGCTCACTCCGCGAATTTGCGCGGAGAAATGATACGCTTCGCCTTTGCGGACCCCAATGCCACGAAAGCCTTCATTGGAGATTCCCAAAGGCGCCGTGCCTTCTGAGCGAATGCGCACGTAGTGAGGATTGGCTGGAGCAAACGGGCCGTCATCGCGAACGGCTATTTCCCCCCGCGCATTACTGGGACTGATTTTTGTCCAGCCCATCAGGGGATCGGGAAACTCGAATGCGCCGTTCTTTACTAACTCGGCGTAAAGCCCGCCGTCAGCACCAAAGTTGATGTCCTCGAAAAAAATCCCCCACATGGCGGGATTGATCTTCGCGCCTGGTTTGTCCGCCTGAACGTTTATGGTCGGCATATCGTCGGCGTGCGTTGTTGAATCAGAGGCGGCAAACGTTTCATGGTTCTTCCGGCAAAAGTCCGGGAATCAAATCAGGCGGTGGTCGCCTCCTTGGCGCCGTCCGCGCCCTCGTGGGTAACCAGCTCGCGTATCTTTTTGTTGTAGTAGTTGTCGGTGATGAAGTATTTGTACATCAAAAGCCCCATGGCGAGGTGGAAGACGCCGGGAATGACCGTGAGCAGCAGCGCGATGCCGTTCAACGTGAACGCACTCTGCACCTTGTCCGCTTCGTACTGAAAGTGGACGAGCAGCCAGCCCACCATCCCAGCGGCCAGGCTCATGCCCATCTTCTGGCAAAACGATATGCCACCGAACGCCATGCCGGCTACGCGTCTGCCGGTCTTGACTTCGCCGTAATCCACAGCCTCCGAAATGATGGACCAGAACACTGGCCCCTGCAGGTCAACGATGAAGTTGATGAGAAAATACAGAACAAAAGCGGCCGCAATGTCGCTGGGCTTCACCGTCAGATACATGATCACGCTCAACGCGAAGGTGACCAACTGTGACCAGCGGAAGAGCTGAATCTTGCAGTACTTCTTCGTGATCCACGTGGAGGCGACCATGGAGAGGATGTTGCCGATCACGCCGATGGTAATGAACGCCGACACGAGCTTGGCGTTGCCGTCCAGAAAGTATTTTGCGTAGTAGATCGCCACTGACCCGCGGATCACGTAACCGATCGTGCCGATCACGCAAACTCCGGCCAAAATCAGCCATTGATCGTTTTTGAAGAGCAAGCTGAGCTGCTGCCCCAGTGGCTTCCGGTCACTCTTGTGCGTCACACGTTCGGTCGTCGTGAAGAAGCAGAAAATGAACAGCAACGTGGCCATGCCGGCCATTACCGCCATCGAAACCTGGTAGCCCTTCGCGATATGTTCCGGTCCCCACTTGGCCGCGAAGAGTGGGACGAACGTCGTGACCATCAGCGCTGCGCCCTTGGCAAAGAACAGGCGATATCCATTGGCCGAAAGACGCTCCTGCGGATCAGCCGTCAACACGCCGGGCAACGAGATGTAAGGGATGGTTACCGCCGTGAACACGAGCATCATCATGATGTACGTCGCATACGCCCAGATCAATTTGCCGCTGTATGACAGATCAGGCGTTGTGAACACCAGCATGACTGCGAGTCCAAACGGGACGGCGAAGATGAGGAAATACGGACGGTAGCGGCCCCAGCGCGTGGTGTGGCTGTCTGTGTACATGCCCATCCCGACATCGGCAAACGCGTCAATCAGCCGCGGTATGAGCCCCAGCAGCGCGAGATGGGCCGGGTTCAGCCGGAACACGTCGGTGTAGAAGAACGTGATGATGAGCGCGAGTGACGACCAGACGACATTTACGGCGGCATCGCCGCCACCGAATCCGATTTTTTCAAGAACCGTTAGTCTGGGAGTTTTCATTATTTTGTTTGCCAATGGGTCGGAGGCATTGCCGAACGCTGGGGCTCCGGATCATACATGAGGAGACAGGGCGTTCAAATTTGGCAACGGGTCACTCGACCAAAACGCTCTTGTACTCGTCGAGGACCTTTTCATCAATCACCGGCCATTGCATTGCATCCCATTTTATCTCCGCGATCTTCAATTTCTGCAAACCATTATCCGCCGCTTCATAGGCGTGAAAAACGAGATAGCCTTTCCCGTCAAATGTATAAGCGCTATTGCTCCCCACACCGTACCACTTGTTGTTGCCGGCAAGCACCAAGCTGCCACCGCCTTCGGCCATGCTCCTGCCATCCTTGTCCAAATAAGGTCCTTTTACGTCTTTTGACCGTCCAACCATGATTCTGTAGGTACTGTCTTTACCGCGGCAGCACAACCCCCAGGAAACAAATAAATAGTAGTAATCACCTTTTTTGAAAATAAAAGGTGCTTCGATTTCGGCGGGGCCAGGCTCTCTGTCATCAATCAATACAGAACGCTCTCTTTTGGCAATGGAGGACCACTCCTGCGGTTCCGCCAGCGCGGTCCAGCTTGAGTCTAATTTTACAAGTTTAATGCCTGACCAAAATGAACCGAAGCTCATCCATGGCACGCCGTTTTCGTCCACGATGATGTTCGGATCAATTGCATTCCAAAGATCACGCTTGGGTACCGATTTAAGCACAATCCCCCGGTCTTCCCATTTGTAGTCGGGAGAGTCTGGATTAAGCGTTTTGTTGACGGTTACTCCAATGGCCGAGGTGTTCTTGCCGAAGGCGGATACAGCATAATATAAATAGAACTTGCCGTCATGATGGACAATATCGGGCCCCCATATATGGCCATTGAAGTCGCTTGCTACTCTTCTCGCCCAGGATGGCTCACCTGGGAATACGCGTCCCCTTAATTTCCAAGTCTCCATGTCCTTTGAGCTGTAGAAAGTGACCCCAGGCCCAGTGCTGAAGAGATAGTAGGTGTCACCCTCCTTTGCCATGGCGGGGTCGTGTATGCTGACCTGTTCTGGTTGATTTGCAAACAGGCTTCCTGCGATGAGTAATCCCAAAACGGATACGTATTTGCTTTTTGACACTGTGCGATTAAGGAAGAATTGTTTTCCCCCCAAACTCATCACAATCCGATCCTGACAGGCTGAGAATGAATGGATTTGTGGTATCATCGTTTTGTCAGAGTGCTCCATGTTGTCGGTTCTGCCAAAATATCTGAATGGTACCAGCCGACGCAAGCAGTCCATCGCACGGGACGGCATCGCGGCCGTAATTTTTGAAACCCGTCGGCTCAAAAGACAGAAGCAGGCGTTTGCGCCTGCCTCTTTGAAGACAGCCATGGTGTGTGTGGAACACATCAATGGATCGAGCCGGAACGGCGGCGGGAGAATAGCGCAGCCGCAAGCCCGCCGAAACCAAGCAATGTCATGCTGGCCGGTTCGGGAACGGCTGTTATGACTGTAAAGCCCGGATCGCTGAGCAAGTCAACGTTGACATTGCCCACTATTCCATTTCCTTCCAGGATGCCTCTCGCAATCAAGTTACTTACTTGGGCGGAAGCGTCGCCAGCCACAACCAACTTGCCTCCAGCAATATCCATGAGCCGTGTGGCGTCGGTGGATAATGGGCTGCCCCAGAAACCGGCACCAGCCGGGCCGATAAGCAGAGCATTGTTAACAGTCACTGTCCCGCCAAAAATATTCAGGTGACCACCCAATGCCAGATATTTCGTGGTGAGCTGGGAATTGTCGTAAAGGTTCATGCTCACATTCGGTCCGCCGTTAAACCAGAACATGTCGCCGATAAAAATGCTGTCACCCGAGATATAGGAGGCATTGCCATACATGTTAACGACCGACATGGGGCCCGCCATGTCACCGACCGGGGCAAAGCCAAAGCCGGCAGTCACACTGCCGTTAATATTGAGAGTTTCTCCCCACTCCGGGCCGAAAATCTGGTCCGTGAGCGATATCACGTCCGACGCGCCGATCGTTATCGGCGTAGGAGTCGTCGTTGGAAAACCCGTGCCAAGAAAAATCTGGAATGCACCAGGCGTCGGCGCCACCCCACCCACCCAGTTGGCCCCCTGACTCCACGTCGTAGCATCACCACCGCCTGACCAGGAAAAAGATTGGGCCGAAGCGCTGCCGACCAAAAACGCTGCCAAGCCGGCTATTGCCAAGTAATAATAGGATTTTCTGAGGGTCATATATGTTACCTTTCTCTTAACTCAAATGAGCTGGTTTATTAAGTTGTTCACTTGAAGACACATTTCTTCAGGGTCATTAATATTATAAAGCTTTTTCACGTCAAAAAACAACGCCATTTTGCGAATTATATTCGCCAAATTGCGAATGATAATTAAGCAACTCTACAACATTGGCAAACATGCCGAGCCGGCTTTGACTTCAACTCTACCGCCAACTTTATGCTTAAATCCAATCATAACTTCAATTTTTCAGATCGCAGGGTGCGATGTCAGGTGCATCCCATGATTCCATCACTTTGGCGCACCAACTGGAAGAGTTGTACGTTTCCACAGACAGGAACCGGGCGATCGTCCAATCGCCAATTGGTGCTGGCTCGCCCGACCCCTGACACGGGCAATAATGACCGCGTGGGCCAAGATTCTCGCACCCACGCGGTCGTGTATTCCCATACTTTATCCACCGATTTAATCGTGAGCCGGTCCATCTCACCTTACTGTTGCAACCGGAAAAACAGGGTACCCGTAGTCGGAACTGTAATGTGGTAGTTACCACCGGCAACCACCAAGCTGCTCATGTTCATCGGAGTCCAAACGGCGCCAGACCCAAGCGTCGGACTGGAAACCAGGTTGACCAGTGCAGAGGTTGTCGGCCAGGAGATCACTACATTGCCACCTGAAAGAGCCGCAGACAATGACACGCTCGTGGATGTGCCCCTGAGTTGGTTCGGTCCGAGGGCATTATCGGCCGCGACTTGAGCCGCCGTCAGCGGGCCGTTGTAAATGCGGAACTCATCAATGTTGGCGAGAAGTCCCAAGTCAGCAGGATAAAGCGATTGACCGATGTAGTTGGTCGGGCCGCCATGAAGCTGGTAGTTGATAACACTTCCATTATGTTGGTAAGCAACAGGATCAACCATGTCATTAAACAATATGCCGCTCGCGACGGGCACTCCGTTTGTGTAGAGCGCATCGGTGCCGGCTAATGGGTGCCAGACAGCAACGACCTGCACATTGGTTGTGTTGTCCAGCACGCCGTTCATCACGACATCATTAGGAAACTCACCATTGTTACCGGGAACGCCCTGCCCAAAGTGTGCTGCCAGAGTGCCAACGCCGGTGTGGGGCTGACAAGAAATGTAATCGTACCCGGCCCCATAATTGGGATCGAATGGAGTAAGATCCGTATTGCCGAAAGCAAAGAGAGCTGCGTAGTTGTTGATTGTACCAGGAAAAGTAGCCCACACTTCGATCGACACTTCGTCAATGTTGCTGAGGATTCCGGAAGGCAGGCTCACAGATGAGCCAACGGTACCGTCCAGCACTACCTGTCCTGTTCCAGAAAAGGCAGCAGTACCATTGAGCGTGCCATCCGCGCTGCCCATCGAGTCGTGAGCCGTGCTGCCCGACGTTTCACTAAAGCTGTACCGGTGGATAAGGGGGGCGGTAACAGGCCCCACAGTGACCGTCAGAGGCGGGCTGGTGAAGCTCCCGAGCGTAGCCGTCAGTGTCGCACTGCCCGCGCCAACTGCAGTCACAATGCCGTTGGCGTCCACGGTAAACACATTGGGATTGCTCGATGTATAAACCGGAGTCCCAATCACGGCGGGATCCAAGCCCGGCTCAGGCGAACTCAGGAGCACTCCGCTGACTGACGGGTAATCGCCCACAAGCCTCGCCTGCTGGATTGTGCCCACTTTCGCAGGGGATTGGAGCAGTGGCTCGAAGTAAATCTGTGACAAGCTGCCCCCGAGGGGAGCAGCGGTCACAACAATGACATTGGTGCTAATGATGTTGGTGGCAAAGGTATTGGTGGCATTGAAGGTAATAATCAAGTCATTCGTGTCAAACCCTTTGCCATAGACCCGCAGAACACCTCTCGCAATCAAGTCATAAATTGTATTTCCGGGCTCGGCGGTCTCATTGGTGTAAGTGAAAGGCAGGACTATTGTGCCGCCACCGAGATTCAAGGAAGCTGTGAGGTCAGAACAATCATGCGTACCTTGATTGCCCGTGCCCAAGACGGCACTCATCCCGCTTCCGCCTTGGCCTGCGTTGCCCGATTCAAGGCCCGGCACGCTGCCCATCAGTGGGTTGCCCGTAAAAACATCAGTACCCACATACGCAACTGCGGTATCATAGATGTTTAGGTGGCCGCCCAAAGCGATATTGGGTTCAATTAGCGTAGCATTGCCATACATGTTCATTGTCACATACGGTGCGCCCGCGTACCACCACCAAGCATAGCCGATCCCCACGCCAGCGCCCTGAGTCTGAACCACAGAGTTGGTGTACAAATTAATAATGGAGCGGCCATTCGGCCAATAATTTTGCACTGGTGCCCACATCCAGTTGTATTCCAGCGTGCCGTGGATGTTGAGTGTCATACCCCATTCCCCGCCGAAGAGTGTGTTGTAAAGCGGGGCGCCGGGGGTCTCATAACCGAGATCAACGACGTATCCCGCAGGGATCGTTACCTGCGTCGAACCAGCTTGGGGGTCAATCTGGGTGGCGCCGGTACCAGAATCCGGAAGCCCGGTAGTGTTTGTGGTTTCGTCCAAGTTATTCCCGTTGAGCGGGTTATTCCACATCCCGTCGCCGCCAGCGCCTGTCCACGCAAAATCAGGCCAGGCGGAAGCGGTTTGAACCCAGCAGGTTGCCAGAATAGCGGCGACTGCATAATACATTGCTTTTAATTTCATAAGTACTGCCTTTCTTGTTTAGAGTTGACGTTTGAGATGTTGGTTTGTTTGAGGTGTTGGTTTTGTGAGTCAGTTCCGTGGTTTCATGGCTGTTAAAAGATAAAGACCGGGTTGCTGCCAAAGTAATTTTGAGGATTTCCGTTGTTCCACATCATCCTCCATGGCCGCCATTCGACATGGCCGTCTTCAAACAGTTCATTGCCTCCTGCTGGCAGGTTGCCCACCAAATGACTGGTGCGTTGGATAAGGCCAACGCTAACAAGCGAACCACCTGACATTTTAATGTAACTCCCGGTCGCGCTGTCATGAAGAACTTCGTCAACCACCACTTCGGCATCGGAAGGTCGCGGCTGTCCTGGCATGCCAATTACATTTGTTTTCCAATAGGGTGATTCTGGTTTGCCTCCCGTATTCATGCCGGCGCCGGGCAGCAAATAAATATAACCAAGAATGTTGAAACTTACATTATTGGAAATATTGTAAAACCATGTGTAATCTGAATTGAAATCGGCGTAGGATGGACAGTAAAATATGTCCCGGCTAGCTCCATTCGCAATCATTTGAACGCTAAAATTAGTGGACATATCCCATGGCCAGAGTCCCACCGCTTTAGATGGAGTGGTCGTATATGGCGCATATCTTAACTCAGGCAGCTTATTCTCGTTATCTCCGGTGTAGATTTGAAGGGCGAAGCCTTGCTGATGCAAATTACTCTTGCAAGCCGCGCGCAAGCCCCGCTCCTTGGCGGCTGCCAGCGCGGGAAGCAGAATCGCCGCCAAGATGGCAATGATGGCAATAACCACCAGAAGTTCAATCAACGTAAACGCCTTAGGATGTCGCTTCGATAACATGGCTGTTAAAAGATAAAGACCGGGTCGTTGCCAAAGTATTTTTGAGGATTACCGTTGTTATACATCACGCTAAATTGCCGCCATTCGACGTGACCGTCTTCAAAAAGTTCATTGCTCCCTGCCGGCAGCTTGCCCACCAAATGACTGGTGCCTTGAACCGCACTGACCGCCAGCCCGGGAGCTGAAGTAACTTGAACGTAACTCAAGGTCACAGTGTCCCGCATGACCACGTCAACAACCACTTCGGCGTCGGCAGGCTGCGGCTGTCCGGGCATTCCAATTACATTTGTTTTCCAGTAGGGCGCTACTGGCTTGCCTCCCATGTTCATGCCCGAGCCGGGCAGCAAATAAACATAACCGAGAATTCGAAAACCACCATTTGCATCATTGCCTGAACCGGCAATTCCGAAGTTCCACACGCCAGGAACATCCAAATCGGCGTGTGTTGGGCAGTAAAATATATCTTGCCTGGCTCCGTTAGCTATCATCACATCAGTAAAATTGGTTGAGATGTCCCACGCCCAGCGCCCCGCCGCTATCCCCGGCTTGCTGGAATACGGCACATATCTTAAATCAGGCAGCTTATTCCCGTTATCTCCGGTGTAGATTTGAAGGGCGAAGCCTTGCTGATGCAAATTACTCTTACAAGCGGCGCGATAGCCCCGCTCCTTGGCAGTCGCCAACGCCGGCAAAAGCAAAGCCGCCAGAATGGCAATGATGGCAATGACCACCAGAAGCTCAATCAGCGTAAACGCCTTCAGATGTCGTTTGGAAGAAAAAGACATTTGGATATGGTTAAATGAGTTTAGCTCACTGTAATAGGGGAACAACGCCACTTTGCGTAAATAAATCGCCATTTTGCGAACACCATTCCACCAGTCCCGGAGGGCCATAGGATTTGCGGTAGGCGAGCGGGCTGGTGTGTTTGCCGGCCCGGAAATAGCGGGCAATGTGTTGCGTGTCGACAAATCCAAGCAGATCGGCAATCTGCGCCACCGGCAAGTCCGTTTCCACCAACAGTTGGGCGATCTGATCGGTTCGCACTCGCCGGATTTCATCCAGAACCGACCGGCCCAGGAGTTTGCGGAACCGTTTTTCCAGCGTGCGCCGGGATAGTCCCGATGACTGGGCGACCTCGTTCACCGTGACTCCGCTTCGTGCCCGGTCGCGGATGAGTCGCAATGCCTTGGTCAGGTGCGGCTCTTCCGCCGCCACAAAGTCCGTGGAGCGGCGCGCGGCTACATGCGAAGCCACCGCCGTGATTCTGGGGGGGACGACTCGCGACTGCCGCATCAACCCATCCAGCGCAGTCGCGGCCTCATAACCGGCGCGCTCAAAATTAATAGCGATGCTCGACATTGGCGGATCAGTCAACCCGCAAACGACTTCATCGTTGTCGGCGCCGATGAGGCCCACCCAGTCCGGCACCGTCAGTCCGATGAGCTTGCAGACTTCCATGACGCGCTGGCCGCAATCGTCGTTGCAAGCCATCACGCCCACCGGCTTGGGCAGCGCATTCAGCCAGTGGGCGAGTGAATGCCATTTCTGGGACCAATCCTTGCCGGGCTCGGACAAAGCATATTGCGGGGGATTCTCAAAACCCGCCTCCCGGATCCGTTTGCAGAAAGATTCCATTCGGATCTCCGACCAGGTTATGTTCTCCGACGACGTTTTCTCATAGCCGCAGAAGGCAAAGTGTTTGAAGCCGCAACCCAACAGGTGTTCCGCCCCCATGCGGCCAATGACCTCTGAATCCGTCACCACATTGACCATACCTGGGATTTCAGTTTTCCGATGCCCGACCACTACCGTCGGCAATCCGTAAGCCACGATTTCCTCCGCCTCTTCGACGTCGCGGAGGATAATGCCGTCGGCGTCGCCGGTTTCGAGCAGTGGTTGAACTTTCTCCAATCCAGCAGGTTCCCAAGAAAATGACCAAGGGCCGTGATGGCGCGAAAAGTCAGCAATTCCTCTAAGCAGGGCGCGTCCGGAGGCGCGCGAAGATTCAATCAAAAGAATGACTTTCGGGACTCGCAACATGTAATTCAGGCACAACAACAAAATACACGGCGTCGAGTTTTAACCCGCTGCCATCTCGGTTTTGTTTTTGGCTTAGTACCTTACAATGCGCCATCTGCTGTCAAAACCCGACAAGGAATTCTTCATCCGGTCGGAATGAAGGAGATTCCCTCCGCCGCCGGAAAGGCTCCCTCACACGAGTTTTCTATTGAACCCCCTTGGAATCAACGTCATCGGCGGAAGCGGCAGATCAATTCCGTGATTCTGCCGCAAGCCAATCCGGCGGTTTATGCTGTGTGGTTCTGCTGGAGGGATGGGAGTTTGGCGGTGTCGGCTCAATCAGCGTCGTGGCTTCGCGCAACAGGATGCGCGCAAAAATCCAGTCAAACCAAAACCCATGCGCGGCGCTGCCCGCGTCCAAAGCATCATAGAACTTGCCTTGAACGCTTTCCCGTCCTTGGTCGAGTTCCGAAACGGCCTCTGGGGCTTGGCCAAGCCGGTGGCAGGACATCGCGAGAATGATCTTGGCGGTGGCAATTCGCGGTGGATTGTAACCTGGATACGCAAGGCACCGGCGGCACCATTCCCCGGCCCCGGCGTAATTGCCTCGACGATACTCCATCAGGGCCACAGAGATGGATCCCCAGGCGGCCTGAAAAACCACTTCCGCATTCGTATCATCGTTGGCAACGGTGGCAAAGGCTTTGGCGGCAACTTCAGCCAGCGGCGCCAAGGCATCCATGGTTTTCTTGTCTGCCGGCAAAAGCAGGCTGACTTTGACGGCGCGTTCCGCAGCCACCGGATTGGTCGTGTCGGCAAAGCGGGCAATCGCTTCCTGATGGAAATGATCGTAGCCGCTCGTATCGCCGAGTTCGACCAACACGGGGCCAAGCCGGAGATAATCCAGGGAGGCCAAGTCCCAGCCGTCAAACTTGTTCATTTGCAACAGTACTGCAAAACGGTCGGCCGCCTGTTGCCACCGCCCCTGCAAAGCGTGCCATTCGCCGACGGAACGAAACACTGCCGCGCCTTCCAGTGAAGGTTGGATCGGAGAAAGATTGTTTAACAGATTGTCCGCTTCATCGAAATTCTCCTGGCTCACCCGAACGGCCGCCAGAATGATCTTTTCCCGGGCTTCGGCTTGCCGGCGCAATCCGGCCTCGTTGGCCCGCGCCAGTTCGGCTTCCTGGCGTAAACGGGACTGTTGCTGTTCGGCGGCCACCGCTCGCTCGCGGGCTGATCTTTCCATAAGGAAAAGCCAGGTGGAAGTCCCCAGCCCGATTATCAACGCCACCGCCACCGACGCGCCCGCGGCGAAGACAATTTTATTCCGGCGGACCAGTTTCTGGAAACGATAGAGCCGGCTGGGAGGACGGGCAATGACCGGCTCGTTATTGAGGTAGCGATGGATGTCCACGGCCAGACCATTGGCCGTTTCGTAACGCCGCCTTCGGTCTTTTTCCAGCGCCTTCATCACAATCCAGTCCAGGTCGCCGCGCAAGAGCGAGATCAGTTTGGGCGATTCAGCCTGGCGCTGTTCGGCGATCGCCGTCAATTCCTTCCCCTGAAGCGTGGTGAGCATGATCGAAGGCCGCTGCGGCTCCTTTTCCCGGAGCGTGCGGCGCATTTCATCCAGGCCGGATTGGAGCAGTTTTTTGGGATCAAACGGTGTGCGCCCGGTCAGCAGTTCATACAGCAGCACCCCCAGGCTGTAGATGTCACTGCGTGTATCAATGTCCAGGCCGCTCATCTCCGCCTGCTCGGGACTCATGTAAGCGGGAGTGCCGATGACCTGTTCGTAAGCGGTGAAAAGAGTTTGGTCGGTCAATTTGCCCTCGATGGCCTTGGCGATGCCGAAATCAATGACCTTCGGCACCGGCACACCGTCATGGAGCGTGACCAAAATGTTTGACGGTTTGATGTCGCGGTGAATGACTCCTTTTTGATGCGCATGTTGAATGGCGTGACAAACCTGAGTGAACAAATCCAGCCGTTGGCGGGTGTCGAGATGGTTCTGGTCGCAATAGTCGGTGATTTTGATGCCGCGCACCAGTTCCATGACAAAGTAAGGCCGGCCGCTCTCGGTGGCACCTGCGTCCAACACGCGGGCGATGTTTGGATGATCCATCAGCGCCAGCGCCTGGCGCTCGGCCTCAAACCGGGCGATGACTTCGCGAGTGTCCAT
>Ga0182021_10003508_pt1 | contig 18420 bp, 17 predicted proteins | sample 612E3MmetaG_FD_120493 | JGI IMG/M metagenome (GOLD analysis project Ga0182021, IMG submission 120493) | Permafrost microbial communities from Stordalen Mire, Sweden - 612E3M metaG (Illumina Assembly) | ecosystem: Environmental > Terrestrial > Soil > Wetlands > Permafrost | place: Sweden... | reverse complement strand
TCGCAATATACCCAGTTAATCGCCCGTCGCATTCGTGAGATAGGCGTTTATTGCGAAATTTATTCCTGCGAATGCAGCGAGTCGGAAGTTAAAAACTTTGCGCCTAACGGCATTATTTTATCCGGTGGCCCCGACACCGTGACCTGCGGCGATACGCCGCGAGCGCCTCAGATAGTTTTTGAGTTGGACGTGCCGGTGCTGGGTATTTGTTACGGTATGCAGACCATGACCGAGCAAATGGGCGGCAAGGTTGAAACCTCCGATCATCGGGAGTTCGGTTATGCGCAAATCAGAGCGCGCGGGCATTCAAAATTATTGACCGGCATAGAAGATCATTTATCGGCAGAAGGCTTTGGTTTGCTTGATGTCTGGATGAGTCACGGTGACCGTGTGGTTGAACTGCCTGAAGGCTTTGTGCTGATTGCCAGTTCAGACGGTGCGCCGATTGCGGGCATAGCCAATGAGACGAAGGCGCTGTATGCCTTACAGTTTCATCCTGAAGTGACTCATACCAAACAAGGCGGACGTATACTGTCGCGTTTTGTGCTGGATATTTGCGGCTGTGAGGCGCTGTGGACGGCTAGTAATATCATTGAAGATAGCATCGCCGCAGTTAAGGCAAAAGTCGGCAGTGACCATGTTATTTTGGGGCTTTCCGGTGGGGTGGATTCATCCGTTGTCGCCGCATTGCTGCATAAAGCCATTAAGGATCAATTAACCTGTGTGTTTGTTGATACCGGTTTGTTGCGTCTGCACGAAGGCGATCAGGTCATGGCCACTTTTGCCGAGCACATGGGCGTTAAGGTGATCCGGGTCAATGCCGAGCAGCGTTATTTGGATGCCCTGGACGGAGTCGCCGATCCTGAGCTAAAGCGCAAAATTATCGGGAACCTGTTCGTGGAGATTTTTGATGAAGAGGCGGCGAAAATAACCGATGCAAAATGGCTGGCGCAAGGCACGATTTATCCTGATGTGATCGAATCGGCGGGTTCTAAAAGCGGTAAGGCGCATTTGATTAAGTCGCATCATAATGTCGGCGGTTTGCCGGAAAATATGCTGTTAAAGCTGGTCGAACCGTTGCGCGAATTGTTTAAGGATGAAGTGAGAAGATTAGGCTTGGAGCTAGGATTGCCTGCCGACATGGTTTTCCGTCATCCGTTTCCCGGCCCCGGCTTGGGCGTAAGGATTTTAGGACAGGTCAAAAAGGAATATGCGGATTTATTGCGTCAGGCCGATGCTATTTTTATCGAAGAATTGTATCGTCACGATTTGTATAACAAAGTCAGTCAGGCATTTGCGGTGTTTTTACCGGTCAAGTCAGTCGGAGTGATGGGGGACGGACGGCGTTATGATTATGTGATTGCCATCCGTGCCGTCGAAACCATTGATTTTATGACTGCCCGCTGGGCGCATTTGTCTTACGAGTTTCTTGATCTGATTTCCCGCCGTATTATTAATGAAGTCCCCGGTATTTCCCGTGTTGCTTATGACATATCCGGCAAGCCGCCTGCAACCATCGAATGGGAATAGACCCCGGCACCGATGAGGCCTGGATGCGGTACGCGTTCAGGCTGGCGCAACGCGCCGAACAACAAGGCGAGGTGCCCGTTGGCGCGATAGTTGTTAACGAAGATCGCTGTATTGCCGAAGGCTGGAATGCCTCAATTGCAATGCATGATCCGACCGCGCATGCCGAGATGGTGGCGTTAAGAAAGGCGGGTCTGGCGCTGGAAAACTATCGCTTGTGTGACGCCACGCTCTATGTGACTTTAGAGCCTTGTGTGATGTGTATGGGCGCCATCAGTCATGCCCGGATCAAGCGCCTGGTTTTTGGCGCTTTTGATCCCAAGCGGGGCGCTGTCTGTAATGCCTTGAGCCTTACCGATGCCAGTTTTTTAAATCATCGGATCAGCTGGCTCGGAGGCGTTTTAGAAATAGAATGCTCGGAACTGTTACGCGATTTTTTTCGGGCCAGACGCTGACGCTTAACGAGGTTTCTGTTCGTTTCGTCAGCTGCTAGATACGCCGATGAGATTGCTTGAACTGATGTGTTTAGATTGAATCAAGATTCCCGCAATTGTTTATACCGGTTAATCAGGGCATTAGTCGAACAATCATGGCTGGTGATGACGTCATCGTTCTGGAGTTCGGGCAAAATGACCCGCGCTAAGACTTTGCCTAATTCCACGCCCATCTGGTCAAATGAGTTTATATTCCAGATAGCGCCTTGGACAAAGGTTTTATGCTCGTAAAATGCCAATAATGAGCCCAGGGTTTTGGGCGTCAATTTTTTAAACAAAAAAGAGCTGGATGGTTTATTGCCGTCGAACACTTTGGACGCGACCAGCAAGACATCGGCTTGTTGGGCAGGCGTCAATTTCTCTTTGACTTCTTCAGCTGTTAAGCCGTTCATTAGCGCTTCGGGTTGGGCGAGAAAATTCGAGATTAAAATATCGTGATGTTCCGGCAGCTTGTAATGGCTGTTTGCCGCCGCCAAAAAATCGCAGGGTATCAGCTTGGTGCCTTGATGTATCAACTGGAAAAACGCATGTTGACCGTTGGTGCCCGGTTGGCCCCAAATAATCGGCCCCGTGCTGTAATCCACTTTTTCACCTTGCAGGGCAATGCTTTTGCCGTTGCTTTCCATGTCGCCCTGTTGAAGGTATTCAGGGAAATAACTCAGGGATTGGTCATAAGGCAACACAGCATGGGATTCCGCGTTAAAAAAATTGTTGTACCAGATGCCCAGTAAGCCCATGATAACCGGTATGTTTTGTTCATAAGGCGTGCTGATAAAGTGCAGGTCGGCTTCGTATGCACCTTGCAAAAGCGCCTCAAAATTGTCCATGCCTATGTACAGCGCAACGGATAAACCTACGGCCGACCAAAGCGAATAACGTCCACCCACCCAGTCCCAAAATTCGAACATGTTTTTGGTGTCTATGCCAAATTTGGCGACACTTTCCGCATGGGTTGAAATAGCCACAAAGTGTTGGGCAATCGCTTTTGGGTCTTTTGCTCTATCGAGAAACCAGGTTCTTGCTGATTTTGCATTCGTCATCGTTTCTTGTGTGGAAAACACCTTGGAAGCGATAATAAACAGAGTGGTCTCGGCGGATAAAGGCTTCAACACTTCAATGATATTGGCCTGATCTATATTGGAGACATAATGTACTTTTAATCCGTCCGAGCTGTAAGGCGCCAGCGCCGTTGACACCATTTTAGGCCCTAAGCCGGAACCGCCTATGCCAATATTGACAATATCGGTGATGGCTTTGCCGGTATAGCCTTTCCATTCGCCTGAGCGCACAGCGGCGCAGAAAATTCGCATTTTGTCCAAAACCCGGTTAATGCCCGGCATGACATCTTTGCCATCCACATAAACGGGGTGATTGCTTCTGTTGCGTAAGGCGGTGTGCAGGACGGCCCGATGCTCGGTGATGTTGATTTTTTCACCGGAAAACATGGCGGTAATTTTGGCATTTAGTTGGGCATGATGGGCCAAGTCTATCAACAAAGGTAAGGTTTGATCGGATATTCTGTTTTTGGAGTAATCAAATAAAATTTCATTAAAAGTGACGGAGAACTTATTGGATCGGTTAATGTCCTTTTTGAAAGCATCGCGCAGGGTATCATTTTTGGTTTGATGGTAATGGCTTTGTAGTGCAGTCCACGCTTTTGAGGTAGTCAAAGATGACATGTTGGGGCTCCGTTTAAAATTGGTAACTTAAGTCTACGAAAATGACGCTCGGATAGCAATAGCGCAATAAGTGCATTACCATTTGCTTATATTATGCTGGTTGGTGGCGGGTTTCCCATCAATTCCTTTATTTAGATAAGGGGGTGTGCTAGAGTTGGCATCGCTATGACTTAAGTATATAGCAAATGCGGATTATTTTTGATGAAATCAAAAGTAATAGGGCATTAAAATTTTTATATAATAATAATTATTTATTAAAACGGGAAGGCATTATGAATACAGCACAACTATTAAGAAAGGGTTTCCTGGGGTTTTTGGGATTGTTGTTTTCGGCATCGTTATGGGCGCATGGCGGCGCGGCGGGTACCGATACTGACCAGTGTAAATTTGAATTACAGCCCACTCATTGGATTCATTACACGGCTTACCAACCTAAGGCATTTCCGGCGGAAGAGTTTTGCGGCAAGCTGCCGGGTACCAATACTTTGACGCAACTGGTTTTTGATTACCAGGATATGAAATACCGGAACATGTTGGTTGAGTTTGAAGTGACCAAAGAGCCTGAAGGAACGCGCGTATTTTTTCTACCCAGTGCCAAACATAAAAAAGGCTCTGTTAATTTAGAGTTGCCGAATGGCGTGCCGGAACCGGGCCAATATCTGATTCATATCACTTTGGTGCCAGATCCTACCGATACCGAAAATCGCACTCAGGGTGAGCGGTTGGACGTACACATGGGCTTTAAGGCGGGCGGCGGCCAGGCGGTCAGCAAAAATAATCTGCTGCTCTATGCGTTTTTTGCATTGGCGGGCTTATATGTATTGTATTTGTCAAACGCTGGCTTCAAGCGTAAAGTTGATGAAGTTATTGCAAAAGTTAAAGACTGATTAAACAACCGATGTTACGCATACGTTATTCATGATTAATGGTTTATGATAGTTTTATCTGTGTAAGTTATTAATTTTTATGACGTATGCGCAACATCTTAAACAGTTATAAGACTATCTGCCAGGAGTGATTAGCTGAGGGTTGGCGCACTCACTGGAAGTTTTTAGTAAAAGCGCATTGATTTTGTTAAGAAATAGAGGAAACGAATAATGGTGAAGTTATTATCGGTTGGTGTGCTGATTGTTCTTTTTTCTGCGCCGGTTATGGCTCAGGACTATGAAGAGCATGACAGGATGCTCATGGATCACGGTGATGGCCACTTGATGGACATGGCCGGCGGCATGGTGATGGGGCAGAATGCCGATACCTTGCCCGGTGGTTGCGAAAAAATATCTGAAACTAAGGAAATTACCGTACATGCCGGTCATAAATATGCTGAAAAATTTCCAGGCAGAATGTTTGCATTTGATACTCAGGAATTTAATTTTAAGCCGTGTACCAAGTTGACTGTTCATTTTGTCAATGAGGACCATATCCGGCATCAATGGATGATGCATGGACTGCCTAAATATTTATACCCTAAAGGGATGTTTCATTTGGAGGCGACAGGCCCTTCAAAAATTTCAGGAACGTTGATTTTACCGCCTGGCGATAAAACCTATTTGGTGCATTGTGATATTGCCCAGCATATGGAAAAAGGCATGAAAGCCCAGCTTAAGGTGGGTAAGGGCGATGGTGATTTGCCTAGCATTCCAGGCGTTACGGCTTATGTGGTCGCCGACGATTATAAGGCGACGTTGCCTGAATTGGCGGCTAAAGCCGAGGTGGAAGTGGTTAGTGCGCCTGTGGTAGTGGCAACAGCGAACTCTGCGCCGGTAGCAACCGTGCCACAGGAGGAGTCGGTTATTTCCGGCGTCACTGTGATCGGCTTGGCATTAGGCTTGTTTGTTGCGCCTTTTCTGGCACGCAAATTTAAAGGGATGAGCGTATCCGAGGTGGTTGCCTACGGCTTTGATTTATTAAGAGTGTTTATTGAGCTTGTGGTAAAGTTACTGTCCCGCGTGATTAGCTTGGTTGCCGCCAATAAAAACAAGATATTGCCTGAAAAATAGAGGCTAGTGACATCGAAAACCCTGTGTTCTTCGACCGCAGGGTTTTTTTTTGGAGTGAAATGCTGGAAACATTGAGTGGTGTCTGGGGGCTGTTTTTCAGTGCATTTATATCGTCAACGATTGCACCGGGCGGTTCGGAAGCTGTTTTGGCTTATATGGTATCGGAAGGGCATTATCAGGTTGCGCAGTTGGTCGTTGTTGCAACAGTGGGCAATACATTAGGCGCCATGACAACATGGGGTTTAGGGGCGTTAGCCGCGAAAAAATTCCCAATCGCCGCCCTTTTACCGAAAAAAAAACAGAACGCACTGTCTTTTGTTAAAAAAAGAGGCGTCTGGGTGCTGTTTTTTTCATGGCTGCCGGTGATAGGCGATGGGCTATGTTTTGCGGGCGGCTGGTTAAAGCTCCCCTTATTACCGGCCTGTTTAGTTATTTTGTCTGGAAAATTGGGCAGATACGCGCTGCTGGCCTGGCTGATTGTATGACGCCAGGAACGGGTTTGGGGGCAATATTGGACTTAATGTGTATTAAAATTTTAAGAGGTCGTTGTGTTACGCCATTTTCCCATTAAAAACGTTGCATACCCCCACAAAAAACGGGACTATTTTATAGCGGCGTTTACTTTTTTTTGCGTGGCGATCTGTTTGATCAGTGACGCCAATGCCAGTATGGAAAAACAAAATGCGCTGGGAGTCAGTGGCTGGGTGTTTTTAATCGGATTGCTACTCGGTGAAAACAGGGAGGTGAGAATGCAAGTAGTCATCGCCGTCATTTTTGCGACTATCGGCGAACATTTTGCGTCCCCTTTTATGGGCGGCTACACCTACCGGTTCGGCAATGTACCGGCTTATGTGCCGCCGGGTCACGGCATGGTTTATTTAACCGCTGTGGCATTGGCTCGTTCCGGCTTGTTTTTACGATATGCACGGGAAATCAGCATCCTGGTAATAGTGGTTTGCGGCTTGTGGTCGCTTTGGGGTATCAGCGGCTTTGCGCAACAGGGTGATATGGTGGGAGCGCTACTGTTTTGTGTGTTTTTGGTCTATCTGTTTAAAGGCCGTTCGCCTATGGTTTATCTTGCCGCCTTCTTTATTACGACCTGGCTGGAATTAATAGGTACAGCCGTCGGTACCTGGCAGTGGGCGGCAATCGATCCGGTTCTGGGTTTGCCTCAGGGTAATCCGCCCAGCGGCGTCGCTGCCTGGTATTGTCTGGTTGATGCGGTCGCCATAGGCGGAGCGCCGGTTATCTTAAGCGGTTTTAAAAATGCGCGTGAGCGGTTGAAGTCGGTGAAGGCGCGAAAAGATGCTTATCAGGGCGCAGGCAATGACTAGCGCGTTGTTTTAAGGTTGGCATGGATTGTTGCTTGAAATTTTATCGAAAGGAAATTCTAAAAAAGAGATGCAGATCAAATATGATTTGTATCAGGAAAATGGCGTATAAGTAGGTAAGTGCAACTCTGCCATAAATCGAGATGCAATCAACACAAACAAAGAGGAAAGGGTATGGAACGTCGTGATTTTATTCGTTTAAGTGTAGCTGGTGTGGCCGCAGGTTTTGTTGCGCCCGCAATGGTTTTGGCTGAGAGTGACAAACCGCTAAAGGGCGCCAGCGATATTTATTATACCAAGGATGATCCGGGTCGCTGGAGCGGGAAGGTTGCAACGCATTTACCCAACATTGAGATAGAAAAAGCGGGCGCTAAAGTCACTGTAAAAGTGGTAACGCCTCATGAAATGAAAGGTTACGAGCACTATATAGTCAAACATGTGTTATTGGATAGTAACCATAAGTTTTTAGACGAACACCTGTTTGATCCAACTAAGGACACCGCGGCCATATCAAGCTTTACGCTACAGGGCTATAGCGGGATGCTTTATGTGCTGAGCCTGTGTAACAAACATGATCTCTGGCTGAATGGAACAGAAGTGTAGCGATGACTGATTTGAAGTTGCGTTATTTGAAGGGCTGTCCGGTCGGGTGTGATTCAGGGCTGGAAACAACCCAGTATGTTTTACCTGAAGGCGCATTGTTGCGGTGCAGTGCCTGTGGACAATTGATCAGTCAATGTACGTCGACTGATTATTGGCAGTCCATGCAGGAGTTTGATGATCCCAAAGGGACGTTACCCGTGACAGGTTCGGAACAACGTAGCTTTCGACGGGGCAAAGGATTTCTCAAGCAGATTTCTAAATTGTTGAACCAGTCTCCTGGACAAGTTCGGCTGCTGGATGTGGGGTGTTCCAGCGGCGCATTCCTTAATACGGCGGTTAATCTGGGATTCCTTGCGGAAGGCATCGAACCGGCCCCAAAAGCAGCGGCTGCGGCGTTGGCATCGGGGCTTAATGTGCGGCAAGGCTTTCTGCAAGAGGCGGGGTATGCCGACGGGAAATTTGATGCCGTCACCTTGATTGAGGTGATTGAGCATTTGTCACAGCCGCTGGAATTACTTGAGGAAATTCATCATATTTTACGTCCTGGGGGTGTCCTATTGATAGGTACAGGGAATGCGGCTAGCTGGAGCATGGCGGCGATGGGTTCGCGCTGGGAATATCTGAGCATTTCCAAGCATGGTGGTCATATCAGTTTTTTTAGTCCTGAGTCTATTGCGTCCCTTGCACAACGTAGCGGTTTTTCCGTTGTGGCGGTGCGCACCCGTAGAGTTAGCTTTTACGAAAAAGGCGATTGCGGCATGCCGCTTTACCACGTAGCAAAATTGGCCGGTGATTTATTAAATGCGGTTGCAGGTTTGCTCAATAAAGGCCACGACATGGCCGTATATTTAAGGAAAATCTGATAATTAAAAGAAAGGGAAAATCTGTAAGCAGGACAATGAACAGTAAGAAATCTTTACAGCCAACGCCGGGAAGCATCTTAGTCATCGCAATGAGATACCTCGGTGATGTCTTGCTGACAACACCGCTGTTACACTCGTTGCGACAGGCTTATCCCGATGCCCGGTTGGATGTGTTGGTGTTTCGTAATACGGCTGCCATGCTCGAAGGCAATCCCGATATTAATCATATTATTACCGTGCCTAACAGGCCTAAATTCGTTGATCATTGGCGCATTTTACGGCAATTGTTTAGGCGCTATGATCTTGCCGTTGCTACGCAGGCTGGAGACCGCCCCTTTTTATATTCATTACTTGCGGCGCCGTTGCGCGTTGCCGTGGTGCCGCAGAAAAATACCACCGGCTGGTGGAAGCGTTTTTTTGTTCAGCGTTGGACAGAGTTTGACGACGACAACACGCATACGGTTTTGCAGCATTTGAAATTATTGGATTTGATCGATGTTCCCCGGTGTTTTTCACTCATCCCGCCGTCCGTTAGCGATACCCGGCAGTTGGTAGAGCAATTCCCTTTTTTGGCCGATAATGCCGACTATGCTGTGTTGCACCCGCATCCGCAGTGGACATACAAACAATGGACTGTGCAAGGTTGGATAGAAGTAGGGCAATATCTCAAACAGTCGGGATTAAAACTGGTGCTTTCATGCGGGCCTGCACAGGAGGAAATGGATTATGTCGCCGCTATTCAACGTCAACTTCCTGAGGATACGATCAATTTGGAAGGTAAGGTTACCCTGGCGCAGCTTGCACATATTATTGCTCTGGCAAAATTATACATCGGCCCTGATACCGGCATCACGCACTTGGCCGCCGCAACGGGAATTCCGGTGATTGCGCTTTTGGGGCCGACCAACCCGGTAAAATGGGCGCCGTGGCCTAGCGCTTACCGCCAAAATAAAAATCCTTTTTATAAAGTAGGCACTCAGCAGGTTAATAATGTATTTTTGGTGCAAGGAACAGGCGAGTGCGTGCCTTGTCAACATGAAGGCTGTGAGCGCCACCGCTTAAGTCACAGCGATTGCCTTAACCGCTTGCCTGCTAAAAAAATACAGGCTATTGCCCGGTCGATTTTGCAAAAAGAGACTTCGGTATGAATATTCTGCACACAGAATGCAGTATGAATTGGGGCGGGCAAGAGTTTAGAACGGCTTTAGAAGCTGTTTATCTCAATCAGCATGGACATAAGTCATGGCTGCTGTGTCATTCCAATAGCCAACTCTATAAAAAAGGAAAAGTACTGGGCGCCAATGTTATTGCTATGGATTTAACCCGTTCATGGCGCGTTGATATAGCGATTAGAATTTTATTTTTTTGCCTGAAAAATAGAGTCAATGTTATTAACACGCATGGCTCCAACGATTCTACCTTATGTCTGATCAGCTATTTTTTTAGTATACCGCTCGTTAGAAGCCGTCAAATAACCAATCCCATTAAGAAGATTTTAGCTTATAAATATGGCTGCACACATATCATTGCGGCGGCCCATATCATCAAAAAAAACCTAGTATCGGCGGGCATTAATAAAGATAAAATCACGGTGGTTGGGGAAGGCGTCGATGTTAATGAATTTAATCCTGCTGTCGATTCGGCTTATTTAAGAACGGAGTTTGCTCTTGCTGATAGCGATGACGTGGTTGTTAATATCGGCATGATTCGGGAAGATAAAGGACAAGTCTATTTTTTAGAGGCGGCACGAATTATCTTGGCGCAAAAAAAGTCCATTAAATTTTTTATCATTGGCGAAGGCACCGATAATAAAAATTTAGAAAAACAATTGCACGCGCTCATTAAGCAATACGGCCTCGAAAAAAATATTTTTATAACGGGTTATCGGGAAGACATTGCCGCGTTTACTCATTTGGCGGATTTAGTGGTGGTGGCATCAATCGGCACGGAAGCGCAGTCAAGAGTCGTGCCGCAAGCTTTTGCTACGCACAAAACGGTAGTGTCTACCGACACAGGCGGATTAACCGAGCTTGTTAAAAATGAATATAATGGTCTGGTAATTCCCCCTAAAAACGCGGCGGCAATGGCGGCGGCTGTTTTACGGATACTTGATGACCCGCAACTTAAACAAAAGCTTGAGAATAATGCTCTTGAGTTAGCTAAACACTCTTTATCGTTTGACACCATGATGGCTAACACACTTAAACTCTATGAAAGCTTTTAACTCTTTTGAATAAAATGTTTAATGTAGCGTTCGAGAAAATGCAAATATTGGCGATTAAGGCTGGTGGTGTTTTTACGGCTTTATTTATTATTGCCATTTATTTTTCAACCAGTTTGGCGATCATTCTATCGGTCTTGCTGGGCTTGTTATGGCTGCTTTCCGCACAATTTATGGCGCTACCCGGCATATTAAAGAAAAACCCCGTTGCCGTCTGGTCTCTGCTGTTGTTTTTGTGTTTTATTTTCGGACTGAGCTACAGCAGTGCAACTTATAGCGATGCCATCTCTATGCTGTCGAAATACAGGGAGTTAATATTTATTCCGGTGTTGACGGCCTTTTTAAGTGCGGAGCGCTATCGCAGTTGGGCATGGAAAGCCTTTGTTATCGCATCGGTGCTTATATTACTGATTTCCTACTTAATGGACTTCGGCATACTTGACCTTAACGGCCAAGGAGATCCCGCTTTTAAGAGCCGTATTACTCATAGCATTTTCATCTCTTTTTTTGCGTTCTTTTGCGCCCATAAAGCATACCACGGCAAGGGCCATGCAAAACTATACTGGGTTCTGTTCATCTTGAGCGCGTATAACCTGTTTTTTATCGTTGAGGGGCGTACAGGGCAATTAATAGCCGTTTCATTAGCGCTGCTATTCGGAGTCCAGCGTTTTACTAAAAAAGTGCTTTTGCTTTCAGTGTTTGTTATGGCCATCCTGTTGGCGCTTTTCCTTACTTTTTCGGATAAGGCTACACGAATCAATGAAGGCTTGGCCAGTACTCAAGCTTATTTACAAGCCCATCCTGAGATGACTGAATTTTCCATGGGAGCGAGATTCACATTTTGGAGATATTCATTAAAATTGATCGCTGAGAAGCCTTTATTGGGGCATGGAACGGGGAGTTTTGCCAAGGAATATGAGCGAATTGCCGACAATGAACAATTGATGACAAAAAACCCCCATAATGAATTCTTAATGATCGGTGTTCAATTAGGTTTATTAGGACTGTCGATTTATTTAGGGTTTCTTGCGAGCCAGTATTACCTTTCGCGAAAATTGCCCGATAAAGAAAAATGGCTGGCTCAAGGTCTTTTGCTCACGTTAATTGTGACCAGTTTATTTAACACCCCTATTATGGATCACGCAGAAGGGCACTGGTTTGTCGCTATGATAGCCTTGTGCTTCGCCTCTTTACACAGTGATGTTAACGTTGAAATAAACCATGCTTAGTGTCATTGTCATCACCAAAAATGAAGCGTTCCATATCGGACGATGCCTGGAATCCGTTTGTTGGGCGGATGAGATTATCGTGCTCGACTCAGGTAGTGACGATAGTACGGTAGCCATAAGCAAACACTATACCGATAAGGTATTTATTACCGACTGGCCGGGTTTTGGCATACAGAAACAACGCGCCTTGGACAAAGCTACGGGCGATTGGGTATTGTCGATTGATGCCGATGAAGTGGTCACGGCTGAATTAAGAGCGGAAATTGAAAAAGCCCTGGCTCAGTCGCAGTTTAACGGCTATGAAATTCCCCGTCTTTCCAGTTATTGCGGTAGGCAAATCCGTCATGGCGGTTGGTGGCCCGATTATGTGCTCAGGTTATTTCGCCGTGATGTCGGCTATTTCACTGATTCGGTCGTGCATGAGCGTATTGTTGTTCCCGGTGAAATGGGGCAATTAACGTCACCGTTGCTACATGACGCTTTTGTGAATTTGGATGAGGTTTTGCACAAAGTGAATAGTTATTCGTCTTTAGGGGCTAAAATGTTGCATCAAAAAGGCGTGCGGTCATCCCTAAGCAAAGCTATTTTTAAAGCATTGTGGACTTTTGTGCGCACTTATTGGCTTAAAGCTGCATTTTTGGATGGACGCCAAGGCTTGATGCTGTCGATTTCCAATGCCGAAGGAACCTATTATAAGTATGTTAAATTAATAGAACTGCAAAGCCGTCAACAATGAATTTAATTTCTGTCATCGTTACTACTTATAACTGGCCGTCCGCATTAAAGCTGTGTTTAGACAGTTTGTTCGCCCAACAGGACAAACAGTTTGAAATTATTATTGCCGATGACGGCTCCAGTGCGGCTAATGTTAAGTTAACCCTGGCCTATTGTGCGGATAGCCCGGTATCCGTCAGCTATAGCCATCATGACGACCAGGGTTTTAGGGCCGGCACGATTAGAAACAAGGCGGTTGCACAGAGTAAAGGCGACTATTTGCTGTTTGTTGATGGCGATTGTGTGCTGTTGCCTGATTTTATCGCCCGGCACCGGCAGCTTGCCGCGACGGGGTGTTTTGTTCCGGGTAACCGGGTTTTATTAAGCCCGGCGTTTACCCGGACAGTAATTGAGCAGCAGATTCCCTTATATACAAAACCTTTTTACTATTTCCTGTTGCTCAGGTTGCAACAAAAAATTAATCGCATATCCGGATTTTTTCATTTACCGTTGGGTTTTTTAAGGCGCATTCAGCCTAAAAAATGGCAAAGAGCCATGACCTGTAATCTGGGTGTGTGGAAAAAAGATTTTATTCGGGTCAATGGCTTTGATGAGTTGTTTGAAGGCTGGGGCTTTGAGGATTCCGATCTGGTAATCCGACTCATACATGCCGGAATTGAACGCAAGGAGGGGCGCTTTGCAGTGCCTGTGCTACATTTGTGGCATCCCCATAATGATAAAAGCAAGCAAGCGGCCAACTATCAGCGATTACTGGAGCGCGTGCAGCAACAAGATTTTATGGCCGCAAAAAAAGGCGTTTCCCAGTATCTTGGATAAATCCATAAGGAATCACACGACACAAAGAATTAATATTTAACATCCCCGCACTTTTAATGAAATATGAACTCGACATCGACAGCCAACGCGAAAATATATAAGCGACTATTAACCTATGTAAAGCCGCATCGCGGTCTTTTTGTCATCAGTATTATCGGTTTTCTGATTTATTCCAGCACCCAACCCTTATTCGCCGCACTGGTGCAGCAGATTATTGACACGCTACAAGAAAAATCACGCGAAAAAATGTATTACCTGCCGTTATTTTTTAGCGGCTTAGTGGTTTTGCGCGGTATAGGCAATTATTTAGGTAATTACTTTTTAGCCAAAGTGTCATTAAATGTTATTCATGCGTTACGCTGTGAAATTTTTGCCAAGTATACACAGTTGCCTACTGCGCATTTTGATGCCAACAACAGCGGTTACATGATTGCCCGTATTACCCATAATGTTGGGCAAGTGGCGCAGGCAACCACTGATGCCGTGCGTAAGGTGGTGCAGGAAGGTTTAACTGCGGTGGGCTTGTTAGTATATTTGTTTTATATTAATTGGATGTTATCGCTGGTTTTTTTAGTGGTCGCGCCGCTGATTGCGGTGTTGGTGAATTATGTCAGCAAGCGGCTGCGTATGTTAAGCAAGCGTATTCAGGAGTCGATAGGCGATATAACGCACATTACTTCGGAATTAGTCAACGGGCATCGCGTAGTGCGCAGTTATGGCGGGGAAAGTTATGAAAAACAGCGGTTTGTGGATAGCAGTCTCTATAATCGACGGCAATCACTCAAGATGACTACGACCTCCGCAGTTCATAACCAGATTATGCAGTTAATTATTGCTTTGGCATTGGCATTTTTAATGTACATGGCCTTGTTTTTTATGGAACAAGCCAGTGTCGGCTCGTTTGTCGGCTATTTAACGGCGGCATTTTTATTGCCGAGACCGATTCGGCAATTAAGTGACGCTAACAGCGATATTCAGCGCGGTATAGTTGCGGCGGAATCGTTATTTGAGATTTTGGATGAGCCGGGCGAGGTCGATGACGGCGTTTATCAGGTCGAAAGGAGCAAGGGAGCGCTGGAGTTTAAAAACCTGTCGTTTCAGTATCCGGGAGCCAATGAGTTGGCGCTTATCGACATCAATTTTAAGGCTGAGCCGGGACAGACCATTGCGCTGGTCGGCGCCTCGGGCGGCGGTAAAAGCACCTTGGCCAATTTGGTGTCGCGATTTTATCCCCATGAGAGCGGCGAGATATTATTGGATGGCGTGGAAATAAATGCCTATCAATTGGCCAATTTAAGAAAGCAGATAGCGCTGGTTAATCAACAAGTCACATTATTTAATGATACGATAGCGAACAATATCGCTTACGGGTCGCTATCGACGGCAACTAAAAACGAAATCGCTTCAGCGGCAACAGATGCTTATGCGATGGAATTTGTCAGTAAGCTGGATCTTGGACTGGATACGGAAATCGGTGAAAATGGTGTTAAATTATCGGGCGGGCAACGGCAACGGTTAGCTCTGGCCAGGGCATTATTGAAGGATGCGCCGATATTGATATTAGATGAAGCAACATCAGCCTTGGATACCGAATCAGAACGTTATATTCAGGCGGCGTTGCAAAAGGTCATGCGCAATAGGACGACGCTGGTTATAGCGCATCGCTTATCGACTATTGAAAATGCCGATGTGATTTTAGTGATGGATCATGGGCGCATTATAGAAAAAGGCTCTCATAGAGAGCTTATTGAAAAAAATGGAGCTTATGCCCGCTTGCATCAAATTCAGTTTAAAGAGCATCCTGAAAAAAATGATTTACCGGGAGCAAGTCTTTATGGTTGAGGAGGCGTTATTTTGAAGACATTTGTGACAGAACTTGAAGAACATCAGGCTATGATAGCCCGATTGGCCGATTGCAGCGATGTGATTGAGGCGGCGGGGAAATTACTGGTAGCGACCTTAAAGCAGGGCGGTAAGATCTTGTTATGCGGCAATGGCGGCAGTGCGGCTGACTGTCAGCATATTGCGGCGGAATTTGTGGTGCGCTATGAAAAAAAACGTCAGGCCATGGCGGCTATTGCCTTGACGACAGACAGCTCTATTTTGACGGCTCATGCCAATGATTTTGACTTTGAAACGGTTTTTTCACGTCAGGTTGAAGCGCTGGGTAATGACAAGGATTGTTTGATCGCTATCTCTACGTCAGGAAAAAGCAAGAACATACTCAGAGCTGTAGACGCTGCAAAGGCTAAAGGTATGAATGTTATCGGCTTAACCGGCTGTGAGGGCGGAGAACTGAGTAAACAGTCCACGGTCGCCGTTATTGTGCCTTCGGCAGTGACGGCAAGAATACAAGAAGCGCATATTTTAATTGGTCATTGGTGGTGTGGCGTGGTTGAGGAGGCATTAAGTGTTAGCAATAACGCCTGAGTTTGGCGCGGCCCGTATTATTGTTATCGGTGACGTTATGCTGGATCGTTATTGGTCTGGGCAGGCGACACGGATTTCTCCAGAAGCGCCCGTGCCGGTAGTTAAAGTTAAGACGGTTGAGGATCGCATAGGCGGCGCCGGTAATGTCGCGCTTAATATCGCCAAATTAGGTGGGAAAGTTATTTTGCTGGGGGTTGTCGGTGATGATGCCGAGGGCGAAATGCTAAAGTTCATGCTGGAAGCTGAAGGCGTAGTTTGTGATTTTGTGGTTGAGAAATCGTTGCGTAGCATCTGCAAATTACGTGTCATGGCGCAGCATCAGCAATTGATTCGGCTGGATTTTGAAGAAACCCCCATAAAGTTTGATCGGGATGTCTTGAAGGATGCCTTGCTCAGGCATTTGCCTGGAAACGATGTGGTTGTATTTTCAGATTATGGCAAAGGAACGTTGGTGGATGTGTCGAGCCATATTATTGCCGCCAAGCAAGCCGGTGTTAAGGCATTGGTCGATCCTAAGGGCGTCGATTATCAGCGTTATGCTCAGGCCGATGTGATAACACCAAACTTGTCTGAATTACAGGCGGTGGTTGGTGCTTGCGATAATGAGCAGCAGTTGATCGAAAAGGGGAGGGCGATTCTTGTCCGGTATGAAATCCCAGCGTTGTTATTGACTCGCGGTGAGGCGGGCATGACGCTGATACAGGACGATCAGGTACATTCATTGCCGGCGCAAGCCAAAGATGTATTCGATGTAACCGGTGCAGGGGATACGGTAATCGCCGTGATGGCTTTAGGCGTCTCGCTGGACATGCCTTTATCGGAGTCTATGTATATGGCTAATGTGGCAGGCGGTATTGTGGTCGGCAAGTTGGGTACATCAACGGTATCGCAACAGGAGTTGACCCGCGCCATGCATGGCGCTAGAGATTCTTTTTATGGCATTGTTTCCGAAAATGAATTGGCTAAGCTTTTTGCCCGTGCAAAAGCCCATGATGAAAAGATTATTATGACCAATGGGTGTTTTGATTTACTGCATGCCGGGCATGTCGCTTATCTGGAGCAGGCTAAAGCATTAGGCGATCGCTTATGCGTTGCGGTTAATTCCGATGCCTCGGTTAAGCAACTTAAAGGTGAATCGCGACCTATCAATGCCTTACAGGAGCGAATGACGGTATTGGCGGCTTTGGCCTGCGTAGATTGGGTGGTTGCCTTTGCAGAAGAAACACCGGAGCGCCTGTACTGCCGATTGTTGCCGGATGTTATTGTTAAAGGCGGTGATTATAGCCCAGAAGGCGTTGTTGGCGGCGACTGCGTCATTAAAGCGGGCGGCGAGGTTAAAATATTACAGTTTGTCGATGGTCAATCGACCACCGCGATGATTAACAAGGCGAGGGGGGCGGAATGATTATTGTCACAGGCGGTGCAGGTTTTATCGGCAGCAATTTAATTAAGGCGCTCAATCGGCGCGGCGAAAGCAATATATTGCTGGTTGATCATCTGGTCAATGGGCGAAAAATGCACAATATCGCGGATCTTAATATTGCTGATTACATGGATAAAACCGAGTTTATAGAGCAAATCGAATCGCCGACATTTTTAAACGGTGTAAGAGCCGTTTTTCATCAGGGTGCCTGTTCTGCAACCACGGAATGGGATGGGCAGTATGTCATGAGGAATAATTATGATTATTCTAAGCGCCTGCTGCATCGCTGCATTACAAATAATATTGCTTTTATCTATGCGTCTTCGGCGTCAGTGTACGGCAATGGCGAGCACGGGTTTCGGGTTGATCGCAGTTGCGAGCAGCCTATTAATATGTACGCTTATTCGAAGTTTCAATTCGATCAGTATGTTCGACGACTACTGTCGACGGCGGATAGCCAAATTGCAGGGTTTCGTTATTTTAATGTCTACGGCCCCGGAGAGCAGCATAAGGGCGCAATGAGCAGCACGGCGTTCCATTTTAATCGACAGATAATAGAGCAAAAAAAAGCTAGATTGTTTGAAGGCTGCGATGGCATGGCTAATGGCGAGCAAAAACGTGATTTTGTTTATGTTGATGATGTGGTTGATGTGAATTTATGGTTTTTAGATCACCCGGAGCAGCGTGGGATTTATAACGTAGGAACAGGGCGGGCGGAAACATTTAATACCGTCGCTAAAGCAGTCATAGCTTGGCATAAAGAAGGTTGTATTGAATACATCCCTTTTCCAGAGCATCTAAAGGGCGCTTATCAAAGCTATACGCAGGCGGATATTTCAGGATTAAGGCAGGCAGGCTATACTAAAGACTTTCTGACAGTTAAACAGGGGGTTGCAAGGTATTTGGACTGGCTGAACCCAGATATAAAATAAATATGTTTACAACAAGCTTGACGTAATAGACTAGGGCTGTATAATACGCAGTTCTTTCGGAGGCAGGCTATTCGGAAGGGGCAGGAAGCCGGGAAATAAAGTTGAAACGGAAGGTTGACAAGTTGGCTGAGTGGGTT
>Ga0182021_10003506_pt1 | contig 18427 bp, 18 predicted proteins | sample 612E3MmetaG_FD_120493 | JGI IMG/M metagenome (GOLD analysis project Ga0182021, IMG submission 120493) | Permafrost microbial communities from Stordalen Mire, Sweden - 612E3M metaG (Illumina Assembly) | ecosystem: Environmental > Terrestrial > Soil > Wetlands > Permafrost | place: Sweden... | reverse complement strand
TCGTCGTCGATGAAGACGAGAAGGTCGCCGGCCTGGCTGAAGTCCGTTTGCGCCGCGAGGAAGGTGGCGGAGTGGATGCGTTCGTCGCCGGTCGCCGCCATATAGGCAAGCGCGCTTGCGAGCAGCGTTCCGCCGACGCAATAGCCGAGCGCGTTCGCCTGCGGCTGGCCGGTGATTTTCAGCACCGCGTCGGTGGCTTCGAACACGCCTTCGCGCATATAGTCTTCGAAGGTTTTGCCGGCGAGCTTTTCGTCCGGGTTCACCCAGGACACGACGAAGACGGTAAAGCCTTGATCCACCAGCCATTTGACGAAGGACTTCGGCGGCGTCAGATCGAGGACGTAGTATTTGTTGATCCACGGCGGGACGACGAGCAGCGGAACCTCGTAGACCGTCCCGGTGGCGGGCGAGTATTGGATGAGCTGCATGACATCGTTCTGATAGACGACCTTGCCTGGCGTGATCGCCAGGTTCTTGCCGGTCTCGAACGCCGACATGTCGGTCTGGCGGATGCGTAGCAGCTCGCCGGAGTTCCGCATGTCCTCCAGGAGCTGCGCCAGGCCTTGGGCGAGGTTGTGGCCGCCCGTGGAGTAGGTGGTGCGGATGACCTCGGGATTGGTGAACGGAAAGTTCGACGGGGACAGCGCGCTGACGATCTGGTTCAGGTAGAACTGGGCGCGTTGCTTGGTGTGCCGGTCGACCGTGGAGGCCTTTTCCACCAGCTCCCCGGCCCATTGGCCGGTCAGGAGATAGGCCTGCCGCAGGAAGTCGAAGAAGGGGTTCTCGGTCCATTCGCGGTCCTGGAAGCGCGGGTCGCCGGGCGAGTGCTCGACCATCGGCTCGGTTTCCTCGCCGAGAAAGCGCTTGTAGGTCCGCCCCCACAGCTCGATCAGGTCCTGGTTCAGCCTGGTCTGCGCCTCGGTGAATTTCCCAGGCTCGCTCATCCAGTATTGCGCGATGGGGCCGAACAGCTTGGGCGCGTCCGCAAGGCCGCCCATGACGGTGAAGGCGCCGTTGCGTTTCTCCTTATCCTCGACCATCTTGCGCACGATCTCGCTAGAGAGTTCGAAGGCGCGCAGCATGTTCGCCGTGAACTGCTCGGGGGATTCATAGCCGGGCAGCGGCGTGGAGGGCACGGCGCTCGTTGTGTCCGCTGGCTTTTTGGCTGACTTGCCGGGCTTTTTTGCCATGAAGCGTTTCCCGATTTCCCTGTGCTTTGCCAGAAAACATATCGCATCCGGATGACATTCGCATCCGGGCGGAAGGGCTCCCGCTGCATACATTTAGTTGAACGGAAAAACCGGCTTGGCGGTTCGCTACCGCAGCCGGGCCGGCAGACAATTATAACTCAGGGGCCGCCTTGGTTGCTTGTCTGCGACCCGGCCGGAAGGCCTGGAGCGGGCCGGGTATGGCCCGCTGGAAGTTCTGAGATACAAAGCCGTCGTCGCGAGGCCGCGTGAGCGGCCGTGGCGATCCAGAAATTGGCGCTGTGCTTCCGGTTCCTGGATTGCTTCGCTTCGCCCGCAACGACGGGTCAGGCCTTCCGGCGCAATGTACTAATAGCGCCGGAGCAGGGCGACGAGCTTGCCCTGGATCTTCACCCGGTCCGGGCCGAAGATGCGGGTCTCGAAGGCTTGGTTCGCGGGCTCCAGGGCGATCGATTGCCCCTTCCTGCGCAGCCGCTTGAGCGTCGCCTCCTCGTCGTCGATCAGCGCGACCACGATCTCGCCGCTCTCCGCGTTCGCCGTCCGCTTCAGGATGACCGTATCGCCCTCCCGGATGCCGGCATCGATCATCGAATCGCCGCGCACTTCCAGCGCGAAATGTTCGCCTTGCGAAAGGAACTCGGGCGGCATGACGAGCGCGTGGCTCGGGTCTTCAATCGCCGACCTTGGCACGCCGGCCGCGATCCGGCCCATCACGGGCACCTGCACGCCGCCATCCTCGCGGTCGCGTGCAAACGGCGCCTGCAGGCTCTCCTCGAACGCGCGCTTCGTTCCTTCGATCACGGTCGGCATGAAGCCTCGTGCACGCCGCTCCCCGTCGAAGCCGGCGCGCCTGTTTTCAGGCATCCTTATCACTTCGAGCGCGCGCGCCCTGTGCGGCAATCTGCGGATGAAGCCGCGCTCTTCCAGAGCCATGATAAGCCGGTGAATGCCGGATTTCGACTTCAAGTCCAGCGCCTCCTTCATTTCGTCGAAGGAGGGCGGAATGCCGGTCGCTTCAATGCGCTCGTTTACAAAAAGAAGAAGCTGCTTTTGCTTGGGTGTTAGCATGAAAGCCCCAATTACGGCTGGCTGCGAGTATTGTACAAATCAAGAACAGGAATAAGCGTTCTCATTAAGTTCCGCAAGGGAAAAGCCCGGCTTTTAACAGGAAGCGTTAAAAATCGAGGGAAATGACGGGGACAAGCGCACCGGCCGGCAGAGACGGCGCGTTAACTGGGCGCACAAGCAGGCAATTGGCGCGGGCGAACGCGCTCATGAGCGAGCTGTCCTGGTCGGGAAGGGGGGCCACCGTGCCGCCGGACGCGATGGCGCGCATGAAGTGTTCGCGCTCGCCATTGGCGCCGATGGGATGGGCGAGCGGCAGTTCCCGCACCTGCTCGTCCGTTGGCAGGCCGAGCAGGGCCGCGATCAAGGGCTTCAGGTACAGCTGCGCGCAAATCATGGCGGAGGCCGGGTTGCCCGGCAGGTTCAGCACCTTCCGCGCGCCCAGATAGCCGGACATCACCGGCTTGCCCGGCCGCATGGCGGCTTTGAGCACCTCGAAGCGGGCGCCCTTGGCCTCAAGCGTGCCGCGCACCAGATCGTGCTCGCCGACGGATGCGCCGCCGATGGTCACGAGCACATCGGCGTCAGGGGCGGCGTCCACCTGGGCGGCGATGCTTTCCCTTGTGTCTTTCGCGATATCCAGGACCGTGGCCTCGCCGCCCCAGGTCTCGATGGCGGCCTTGAGCCCGGCTGGGATAGACGAAACGATCTGGCTCGCCTTGGGCGTCTCGCCGGGGGGCACGAGTTCGTCACCATTGGCAAGCAGCGCCATCACGGGCTTGCGCCTCACCGGAACGGTGGGGTGATTCATGGCGGCGGCAAGCATAAGGTGGCGGCCGCTCAGGCGGATTCCCGCCTCCAGGGCGACGTGTCCTTCCAAAAAATCGAAACCGCGGCGGCGGATGTGCCGGCCCTCGGGCGACCCCGCGAGAATCGTAACGCCGTCCGGCGGCTCGGGCCTGGTATCCTCCTGGATGACGATGGTGTTAGCACCTTCGGGCAGCGGGGCGCCCGTGAAAATGCGCACGGCCTCCCCTGGTCCCACCTTGCCGGCAAAGCCGTGGCCCGCGGCGGAAGCGCCGATTACCTTGAGCGAGACCGGCGTGGCGGCCACATCGGCGGCGCGGACGGCGTAGCCGTCCATGGCGGAGGCATCGAAAGGCGGCTGAGTGAGGTTGGCCGAAAGCCCTTCCGCGAGCACGCGGCCGTTCGCCTCGTAGATCGAAATGCTCTCGCCCGCCAACGGCTGAACGCCGTCGAGAATGCGCGCCTTGGCCTCGGCAACGGTCATCAACGGCGCCACGGTCAACCCTCCGTTCCGAGCTGGGCCGCGATGTAGTCGCCGGACTTGCCGCCGGTCTTCGACAGGAGGCGGATGCCGTCGATACGCATGGCCTTGTCCTTGGCCTTGAGCATGTCGTAGAGCGTGAGGCAGCTCACCGACACGGCCGTCAGCGCCTCCATCTCCACGCCGGTCGGCCCCGTCGCCTTGGCCATCGCCTCGACGCGCACGCAATTGCGCTCCGGCACGAGCCCGAAAACCACGGCGACCTTCGAGAGCGCCAGCGCATGGCAGAGCGGAATAAGCCCGGCCGTCTTCTTGGCCGCCATGATGCCGGCAATGCGGGCGGTGGCGAGCACGTCGCCCTTGGGCGCCTCGCCGGCCTCGATCAGCCGCAGCGTATCGGGGGCCATGTAGATATAGCCCTCGGCAACGGCGGTGCGGGTGGTCGCGGCCTTCCCGCCGACATCGACCATGCTGGCTTCGCCCTTGGCGTTGATGTGGGTAAGCTCGCTCATGCGGAGGCACCATGGCTTGGGGCTTCGGGCTCAGGCGTCAAGAGCGAGCGGGTGGCCTGCTCCACATCGGCCTGGCGCATCAGGCTCTCGCCCACCAGGAATGCGGCCGCGCCGCAGCGCATGAGCCTTGCTATATCGGCGGGGGTAAATATCCCGCTCTCCGAGACCACGAGCCGGCCGGGCGGGATAAGTCCCGTGAGCCGCTCGGTCGTCTCAAGATGCGTCTCGAAGGTGTTCAGATCGCGGTTGTTGATGCCGATCAGCCAGGCATCGAGCCGGAGCGCCCGCTCAAGCTCCTCCTCATTGTGCACCTCGACCAGCACGGACATGTTCCGCTCGCGGCCCGCATGGAAAAGATCCTCCGCCAGGCTGTCGGAGGTGCAGGCCATGATGACCAGGATGCAATCCGCGCCCATCGCGCGGGCCTCGCCGGCCTGATAGGGGTCGACCATGAAATCCTTGCGCAGCACCGGCAGCGAAGTGGCCTCGCGCGCCGCGATCAGCGCTTGCGCCGAGCCCTGGAAGGAGGGGCCGTCGGTCAGCACCGAAAGGCAGGACGCCCCGCCCTGCTCATAGGCGCGCGCGATTGCGGCGGGGTCGAAATCCGGGCGGATGAGCCCTTTTGACGGGCTTGCCTTCTTGACCTCGGCGATCAGGCCCGGCTCGGCTCGCGCCCATTTCTGGCCGAGCGCCTCGAAAAAGTCGCGCAAGGGTGGGGCTCCGCGCACCCGGTCCTCAAGCTCCGAAAGCGGAATTTTCGCCTTCGCCGCAGCGACTTCTTCCTTCTTATAGGCAACGATTTTGTCGAGAATGCTCATATCGGGTTTCTACCGTACCGGGACTCGAAAGGAGCTGGATGTTAGTGCGGCTCGCGCAAAAAGGGAATCGACTCGTTACAAGCAGCCCACATTCTTGCGCATCGTTGCCCGGATGCTCGCGCGAAGCTGCAAAAAGTCCATCGCATCCGGCAGCAGGTGCGGCTTGCACCAAGTTCGATTGGCCGCTTCCGCAAAAGACGCCCTCACCCCAGCCCTCCCCAGGGGGAGAGGGGGCGCTGGAACATCCGCCGCGGCTGGTTTCGAGCGTTCCATCTTTCCGGCGGCTGAGACGGCGGCTATCAGCGGAACGTGTCGATCAGCCGGATGGCAGCCGGGCCGCCGACGATGAGAAACATGGTCGGCATGATGAACAGCATCACGGGTACGGTGAGCATGGCGGGCAGCCGGTTCGCCCGCTCCTCCAGCTCGATCATCTGGTGGTTGCGCATCTCGTTTGCCGCGTTGCGCAAGGATTGCGCGAGCGGTGTGCCGAAGCGGAGGCTCTGGACCAGCGTGCCGATCACCGATTTCACCGATGGCAGGTTCACGCGCTCGGCCATGTTCGCCAGCGCCTGCTCGCGGGAGGGCGAGATGCTGATTTCCGCCCAGGTCAGCGAGAACTCGTCTGCAAGTGCCGGGCTCGACAGCCTGATTTCCGCGGCGACGCGCTGGAACGCCGCTTCGAGGGAGAGGCCCACGCCCACGCAGATCGCCAGCAGCTCCAGCGCATTCGGCAGCGCGGTGGCGACAGATTTGCGGTGCTGCCTGAGCTTGAAATCGACCGTCATGACCGGCAGGAGCCAGCCGGCAATCGCAGCCGCGACGCCGAACAGGATGGGGAGCATGGGACGGGTGACTGGGCCGGCGAGATAGGCAAGCGCCCCGCCGCCCAAAGCGAGAACGAGCCTTATGGCGATGAAGATCGCAAGCGCCGCGGCCGGGTGCACGTTGATCTTCGAGAAGCTGCGCACGATTTGCCAGCGCTCCTCGGGGGACAGGCCCTCCGCATACCAGACCGCCGTATCCTCCTTCCAGTCCGGTATATATACGGTGCCGCCCCGGCGGCCGCGGGTTGTCTCTTCCTGCATGAGGTGCAGCCGGCGCGATGGCAGACCCTTGCCCTGCGAGGCGGCCCACAGCATCAGCACGCCGCCTGTGATGAGCAGGAGCATGAGCATCGGCACGACGATGTTGCCGTGTGTGGCGAAAAAGTGAGACTGGCCCATTCGTGCGATCCCCTGGAAAAGTTACTCGGAGCTGACGCTGCGGATCATCTGGCGCATCGTAAGGAAGGCCAGCAGCAGGCCGCCGCCCGCGATTGCAAGGACGATGTGCCCGCGCGGATCGTTGAACAGCGGGGCGAGGTAGCCGGGGTCGAGCACAAGCAGCGCCCCCGCGACAAGAATGGGCAGGGAGCCCAGCACATAGGCGGAGAAGCGGATCTCCGCGCTGACCGCCCTTGCCTTGAGCCGCGATGCGTGGCGTTTGCGCATGATTTGCGAAAGCTCTTCGAGCGTCGATACCAGGTTGCCGCCCGTCGAATACTGCATGATCGCGGCCACCGCGAAAAAGCGGAAGTCCGGCGAGGCCACCGTTTTGCTTAGGTTGTCGAGCGCCTCGCTGACCGGGATGCCGATGCGTATCTGGTCCGCGATGGCCGAGAACACCTCGTTGACCGGGGGCGGGGCCTCATTGCCAACCACCTGAATGGCGTAGGTAATGGGCGTGCCCGCGCGCAGGAGGCGCCCCACCATGTCGACGGCGTCCGGAAAGAGATTTCCGAACTCCCGCAACGCGCGCTGCTGCTGCCTGATAAGAACGGAGCGCGGCCCGAAAAATGCGGCCGCCGCCGTCGCCGCCACGGCAGCCCATGTGGGAGCGCCAACGGCGTGTGCGCTCACGAACCAAACGATAGCCGCGGACAGGAGGGATACGATAATCAGCAAGGGCGCGCTCGCGTGCATGCCCCACGAGTAGCCGGCGCCGAACGTGAAGAACTTTTGGATGGGTCCGTTGCCGTCGCCAGCGCCTGCGAGCGTGGGTGCTGCTTGCTCTCCCTCTGCGGAAGGTTTCAGTCCGGCTTTCGCAAGGAGGCCAAAGCGCCGGTCCATTTCGGTGCGCCGCTTGCGCAGGATATGGAACAGCCAGGCGAGCCCGGCGCCTCCGGTAAGCAGCAGCAGTGCGGCGGCCAGCAGCGGATGGGTCATAGCTTTTCTCCGCGTTCTTCCACTGGGATGCCGAGCGCTCTGAGAAATGCGCTCCCAAGCCCGAAATATTCGAGCCTCGGCAGGAAATTGGGCCGGATGGGGGTCGCCTTGAATTGCCCGCGCAGGGAACCGTCGACGTTTTCGCCCGCGAACTCGAACTTGAACAGCGTGTTGAGGGTGAACGTCTCCTCGAAGAAGCCGACCACCTCCACGACCTCGGTGACCCTGCGGACGCCGTCGCGCATGCGCTCGGTGTGTACTATGAGATCGACGGCGCTGGCGATCTGGTTGCGGATGGACTTGGCCGGCATGTTTCCGGTGCCCATCAAGACCATGTTCTCGATGCGGGCCAGCGCATCGCGCGCGGAATTGGCGTGCACGGTGGACATGGAGCCGTCGTGGCCGGTGTTCATCGCCTGCAGCATGTCGAACGTTTCCGCGCCGCGCACCTCGCCCAGGATGATGCGGTCGGGGCGCATACGGAGCGCGTTCTTGACGAGCGCGCGCTGATCGACCTGTCCGCGCCCCTCGATGTTCGGCGGCCGCGTTTCAAGCGAAATCACGTGGTCTTGCTGCAGCTTAAGCTCGGCCGCGTCCTCGATGGTGACGATGCGCTCGGTGTGGTCGATCATACGCGACAGCGCGTTGAGCAAGGTCGTCTTGCCCGAGCCGGTGCCGCCCGCCACGATGATGTTCAGCCGGCAGCGCGCCGCGATCTCAAGGGCCGCGGCAAGCTCGGGCGAAAGGCTTCCTGCATTGACGAAAGCGTTGAAGTCGAGAACCGTGCGGGAAAATTTGCGGATCGAAAGGCATGGCCCCTTGAGGGCGAGCGGCGGGATGACGACGTTCACGCGGCTGCCGTCGGGGAGCCTCGCGTCGAGCATGGGGTTCGACTCGTCGATGGAGCGGCCGACCGAGGAGGCTATGCGCTGCGCGACGTGCATGACGTGGTCGTTGTGCCGGAATTTGAGCGCCGTCTGCTCCAGCTTGCCGCGGCGCTCGACGTAAATCATGTCGGGACCGTTGACGAGGATGTCGGAAACCGTGGCGTCGTGAAGCAAAGGCTCGATCGGCCCCAGCCCGACCATCTCGTCGACGATATTCCGTGCGATCGCGTCCTGTTCGGCCTTGTTGAGCAATAGCCTGCGCTCGTTGGCGATCTCGCCCACCAGCGAGTTGACGAACAACATCAGCTCCGGCTTCGACATGCGCACGGCAACCATCGGGTCGATCCGCAGGAGAACCTGATCGCGGATCGCCGCCGCCTGGGTCGATGAGGTCGTCGTGCGTTCCTCGTCTTTCGAGAGATTTCTGCCGAATGCCATTTAGCCGAAGATCCTCCGTAGAAACGATGGTTGTTCTTCCGTTTCCTCGCCGGTGAAATCCCGCACGATCTGGGAGAGGCTGCGCTGGAAGGCCTTGCATTTCTGCATGGCCTTTATTCCCAGCGATGCGGCGTCGGCGAACTCGCGGTCGTAGGGAATGACGACATCGGGAGTCTTGCCGGATGCGCGGGCGAAGTCGGCCGGGCTGAGCCCGCCGTGAGCGGTGGGATGGTTCAGCACCAGCACCGTGTGGCGCTCGGGGGTGTTCGGCCCCAGAATTTCGCACCAGCGGGCCATATCGCGCGCGCCTGCCAGGGTCGGGGCGCTGACGAGCAGGCAGGTGCCCGAAAGCTTGAGCGCCCAGTTCATGTGCACGGCAATGCTGGGAGGGGTCTCGACGATGGTGAGCCGGTAGCGGGGCAGAAGTTTGTCGAGGAGCCAGAGGAACGCTTCCTCCGAAAGTTCTGCGGGCGTATCCAGCGGTTCGAGAGAGCAGAGTAGGTGAAGCCGGTCCGTGACCTGTTTCACGCCGCGCTCAAGGAACAGCTTGTCGACGCGCTCGGGATGATCGAGCGCCTCGCGAAGCGCGTGAGTGCTCTGGGAGTCGAGTTGCAGCGCCGCATCGCCCTCTTGCAGGTCGAGATCGACGAGAATGGTGTGGCGGCGCTTATCTTCGGCCAGGCGCCAGGCAAGGTTGGTGGCGATGGTCGTGGCGCCTGCCCCGCCGCGGGTGCCGAGCACGTAGATGAGCTTGCCGGTGCGGCCGCTTGCCTGCCCCGCGTCCGGGATGAGGATCGATTTGCAGGTGCCCGTGAAAAGACTTCTGACGAGCGGCTTCAGGAAATACTCGCTCGTCCCCATCAGCTTCAACTCGCGATAGAAGACGATATCGTTGCGGTCGCCGGTGACGATCACCGAGATGTTGGGGCCGCAAACGTCGGCGAGGTCGCGCATTTTGCCCAAGGGATCGTCGACGCCGCTGATGTCCACCACAAGGAGATGCGGCGAGCTTTCCTTCGAAAGAGCGGCGATCGCGGCGGTGACGTCGCCTGTGCTGACCTGCACGTTCTGAACGCCGAGCGCCGACAGGCTTTCGCGGATAACGCCCTGGGACTGTTGATCGGTGACGAAAACGCGCGCGGCGATGCCTTCGCGGCCTTCGCCGCCGGCTTGAGAAGCCGGGTTCGCCTCGGTTCTGTGTGGTGCTACGAGCATCGGTTCCCCTCAGTCCACAAGCGTAGGCTTGCGCACACAGCATTCCTCGATCTTGCTTGCTGGGGCCGCTGCTTGGGCTTGTTGCGGGGAGGCCGTCTGCTTGGGAGCTGCCGGCACCTCGGGGACCCTCGAAATCTGCGTAAGGGCTAGCGACACGTCGGCGGCCCAGGTCGGCCGGGCAGCTTCTTGTGCCTGCGTGGCTTCCGCGGTGCCTTCCAGCGCGCGGACCGGCAATTGCAGGCCGCCAAGTTGAGCGGCGACGAAGAGCTTCTCAGCCTGCGCTTCGGTCACCTCAAGCGTTATGGTCCTTGGCATGCGCGGCTCTTTCGCGGCCGCCTCCTTTCCTGGCGGCGTCTCCAGCATGGCCGGCTTCTCTTGCGGCAGGTTCAGGTGCTGATCGACCGCGATGACGCGTACGTTCCTCAGCACGGTTTCGGCCACCGACTTGTGCGAAACGTCGCTAGCGACGCCGCTGAGGTTCTGCGTCAGCACGACGTCGACGCGGTCGCCGGGAAGGACCATGCCGGACGAGCCTTGCGGCGCATCGACCGCAATCGTTACGGCGCGGGTGCCGGACTTCAGCACCGCCGAGAGAAAGCGCCTGTCGGTCGTCTTGACCAGATCGGCGGCCGTGAGCGAATCCCCGGCGGCGAAGTCTTTTCTCACGATCGCGCCCAGGTATTCGTTTTCGGATGTCTCCTTGCGCAGGATTGTGCCGGGCCGGGCCTCGCTGGGATCGATCTCGCGCCAGCGGAAATCGCCGGGCCTGATGAGCGTGCCGGCCGGCAGCGGATGGACGGCTTCAAGCACCGCTTCGCGGCGGATTTCCACCGGACGCGGGGGCTCCTGCTTTACCTCGGGCGGCGGTCCTCCCATCTGGCTCAGCCAAAACAGGGAAAGTGCGATCCCTGCAAATACGAGGAGCGCGCCTAGAGCGAGCACGATGTTGCGGAAAAGCATGGTGGAAGCTCTCTGATGAGGTGAACGGCAACCCCGCCAAGTATGGCGAGCGCATAAGGTACTGGATAGCCTCTCGCTATGCGCGACCCCTCGCGCCGTAGCCATTTGCGGAATGCGTTCGTCTGACCGCCGCTGGCGGCATCCCGCCGGGCCGGTGGCCAGCGCCTGAGCAGCCAGCCGCCGGCAAGGTAGGCGCCGCTGAGCACGCCGCCCGCGAGCGCGATTTCGGCCAGAAGCAGAGGGATGCGGTCCGGCTGGACGAGCAGGCAGCACGCCGCGATGAGCTTGACATCGCCGCCGCCTATCGCATGGTAATGGGCAAGGACGCCCAGGAAGCAAAACACGCAAAAAGCGGCTAAAAGGGCGATCCCAGCCTGCCCGCCGCCAAGCCGCAGCGCCATGGCGAGGCCGCATACCGCGATAAGGGTGGCAAATTCGTCAGGTATGATCCGCTTGCGCAAATCCGTGACGGCGCTTCCGGCCAGCGCGAGGAGGCTTGCCGTCCAAGGAAGGGCCTGGATTAATGCTACGCTCATGGTCTTTCTTATCCATATCGCAAGCGCGAAATTTTCCTTGGTAGCGGCCGGGCACGTCTTTCTTAAGAGACGTGCCGGGCAGTAAACATCGGCGGCGTCTGCCGGATGCCCGGACTTCAGGCTCAGACGGACGACGAGATCGTGTTGAACACACCCTGCAGGTTCGTGCCGAGCGTGGTTATTGCCGCGATGATGACGAGAGCGATCAGGGCGGCGAGAAGCCCATATTCGATCGCGCTTACACCGCGCTTGGAGGTCGCGTTCAGCCAGAGCGCGGCCGATCGCGATAGTTCGACAAAACGGTTCATACAAAGCTCCGTTGAGGAAACGCAGCCTGTTCGCCCCGCCGGGCAGGCCGCGGGTAACTTCGACACATACCGGAATGCTGTGCGCTCAGGCCGGGCTGGCGGCTGGTTGCCGTGGCCCATATTGCTTAACGGACCGCATCCGGCGCGCACGTCCCCTTTAAGAAACGCACGTATCCAGGAAGTGAATCCGCCGCCCGCCGGCCGTCGCGGCAAAGCATTAAACCGACGTTGAAATTGTGTTGAAGACACCCTTGAGGTTTGTACCGAGAGTGGTCACTGCGGCGATGATGACGAGAGCGATCAGGGCTGCGAGGAGGCCATATTCAATCGCACTTACGCCGCGGTTGGAGGTAACCTTGAGCCACACTGCGGCTGACCTCGATAGTTCCATTAGACGGCTCATACACTGCTCCATTTTACAAATCCGGTTTTACGCAGCCCGACCGTGGGTTGGGCTAGCACAACATATATCACGTGTAGGTTGTGGAAAAGTTGTAGGCCGGCCTTGAGTTTAAGGCTATTTGCCGGCATCTGCTCAATTCTGAAAAATGGGTTAACGGCAGCGCTTGCGGGTGTCCGCGCCGAGGCGGGCGTACAATCCGTAGACCGTGAACGTGCCAGGCCAGGAGGTAACCGAGCTTTCGAAGCGGCCGAGTTCGCAATAGTCCTGGGAAAGGCGCGCCTTGAGGGCTTCGCGCCGGCCGGGCACCTCGCAAAACAGGGACACCGGGGGATTGGCGATGACGATGAAGGCTGGCTTGCTCTCCATCGACCTGTCCAATGCCGATTGGGTTTCCGGCATGGGGAAGTAGCAGAGAAAGTGCAGGGGGTGGAAGATCCCCAGCGGCGGCTCGGCGCCCGAGGTTACGTAAACAAGAAGATCGCGGTCCACCACCAAAATGCGGTCTTCCGGGCGCAGGCCCTCCTTGCGCATCAGCGCGGCAGCGGCTTCGGCTGCCTTTACCTCGTCCCCGCCGGAAAGAAAGACGGCGGTCGAGAGGTAGCAGGAATAGAGGACCGCCGATGCCAGCGCTCCACCGCGCAAGAGCCAGCGGCGCCTTGGAGGTTCGATGCGCCCAAGCACATGCTGAATGAATCCACCCGCACCGAGGCACAACGGCTGTAGCAGCGGCAGCGAGTAGACGATCGACATCTCCCGGTTCACGGCGATGCCGAGCGCGGCGCCTCCCGCCCACGCCGCCAGAAATTGCATCGGGGGGTAAACCGGCGTCCCCCGGAATGTTCGCCTCTCCACCCAGAAAACGCCGGCCATGGCGAGGATTGGCAGAACCGTCGCTATTCCCGCCATCAGCATTCCGAAGGCTCCGCCCCAGGATCTGTATCCGGTGCCGGCCCGGCGCAGCCCCGTCAGGACCACATCGTTCGTCATCTCTGCGAAATGCCCGATTGCAAGGAAGTACAGCGCGAATCCAAGCGGTGCGGCGCAGAGGCCCGCGGCGAAGATGCCCGTGGCCTTGAAGCGCATGCCGCGCGGCTGGCAAAGGAGCAGGCCCAGAACGAGCGGGGCCGCCGTGAAGACGCCCGTCTGCTTGACGCAAGCAGCCGCGCCGGAAAAGAGCCCGGATGCAAGCAAGGCCGCCACTGGCAGGCGGCGGCGTTCGAGGAGGGCGGCGAACCCTGCCAGCATGGCAAAGGTTGTGAACGGCGCCATGATGGTCTCGGCCGTGGTGAAGGTGCTGCCGAGCGTTACGCTCGCGAAGGTATAGAGGATGGCGGCCGCCGCGCCGGCAAGCGCGCCCAGATAGCGCAGGCCGAAGAGATAAAGGCCGCATGCGGTCAGGACGGCCGTGGCGTTTACCAGGGCCTTGGACGCGGCAAGCGTGGGGCCGAAGAGGGCCTCGACCCCTGCCATCAGCAGGAACAGGAGCGGCGGCTTCACATCGAAGGAGCCCGCGTAGGGCGGCATTCCGTTAAGCCATTGGCGGCCTACGATCATGTAGAAGGCTTCGTCCGAGCCGGTGTTGAGGTTGAATGGCGCCCGGACCAGGATCGTGAACAGGGCCAAGCCCGCGAGCGCCACGGCGGGATGTGTGCAAATCTGGGCGGTGCGGGCTGGTGGGAAGGCCGGCTGCAAATTGGGTTCCTCCGCTATCTGGCAAGCGAAGCAAGCCTATTCCTGGAAGCTGAACCGCAGGTTGCGGGACTGCGGGGCCGGCCGCCGGAACACGGAGGGTTTACCTGGGCGCGGTTAAAAAATGTGCACTCCGGTAAAATCGTAGGCGTGCACTTTAACCTTCTAAAATCCGGAATCGATTAGGAATTTTACTGGGAGTACCAGTTAGGGCACCTTCCCCAAATCTCACAGTAGGCCGGAAAAATGATGACAGCAGATCTTAAGGTCACGGGCCGGTTCGATGACGCCTTTGCCATGGGTGTAAAGCCGATGTTTGAGCGTCTGGCCAAGGAAGCGCACGATGTCACGGTGGATATGTCGGAGGCGGTGGACATCGATGCCGCTGGGCTTGGGGCGCTGGTTTCCTTGCACAAGCAGTTGACGCCCCAGGGCTGCAAGGTGCGTGTTTTGGGGGCGAACGATAATTTGCAGCGGCTTTTCGAGAGATTTCACGTCGCCGACCTTTTCATCGAGGGCGCGGCCATGACAGGCAGCACGGCGCTCAGAAACGCCTTTTTCGGCCTGAACCCGGTAACGGTAATCACGGGCGGCGCGGCCGCGATGACCAAGAAGGCGGGGCCGGGGGGCTCACATGGCGGCGCTCCGAAGCGGGCCGTCCCCCTCGCCACGCGCTTCGACGCGGCGAGCCACAGTGTGAAGGTCTGGCTCGACACCGCAACCATCGCCGGCGGCGAAATCCGGGGCGGCGACGCGCTGAAGAGCTACCGGCGCTGGGCCAAGAAAATGTGCCAGGAGGCGGATGCGGCCGAGTTTCGCAAGAACCTCGCCTGCATCCTGGGCGCGGACCGCATCGTGCCGCGCACGAGCGGCTACGTGGTGAACGGCATCCAGTTTCGCGCCGCCATCGAATGCGGCCGGAAGCAACTGGCCGTCGCGGTGCGCGCTTCCGGAAGCATCTTCGCCCCGGCACGCCGCATGGACGCCATCGCCGCCCTCAGTTTCTAGCAACCATAACGGTTTTGGCCCTGGATACGGGAAGTCTTGCAAAGGGGGGGCGCTCTCCGCATCGTCCCGGAAGGGCGCAAAGGGCCGTATCCGGGAGCTTAACAGACGCCGGCGCTCGCAACGATCCCGGATAACGCCGTTGGCGTTTCCGGGATGACAAGTTTCGCTGGCCGGCGCTGGGGTGTGCGTGCGCGGAACTGTGGATGAAAAGTTGCGGCGTCCTGCAATCCAGTCCATCTTCAGGGGAGCGCCATTCCAACCGACGGTCCCATGGTTCACAACACCGGCCCTGCCATCAAGCCATCGATTCTTTCCGCAATTGGCAATACGCCGCTCATCCGCCTGCGCCGCGCCTCCGAGGAGACGGCTTGCGAGATTTTGGGCAAGGCGGAGTTTCTGAACCCCGGCCAGTCGGTGAAGGACCGCGCGGCGCTGTTCATCGTCGAGGACGCGATTAAGCGCTGTGCGCTGAGGCCTGGCGGCACCATCGTGGAGGGCACTGCCGGCAACACCGGCATCGGGCTGGCACTCGTCGCGAACGCGCTTGGCTTCAAGACCGTGATCGTGATCCCGGAGACGCAGAGCCAGGAGAAGAAGGACGCGCTCAGGGTCATGGGCGCCCGGCTGGTGGAGGTTCCGGCCGTTCCCTACAAGAACCCCAACAACTACGTGAAATACTCCGCGCGGCTGGCGGCCAGGCTGGACGAAACGCTGCCGGAGGGCGCGATCTGGGCGAACCAGTTCGACAACGTGGCCAACCGGCAGGGTCATATCGAGACCACGGCGGAGGAGGTCTGGGCGCAGACCGGCGGCAAGGTTGACGGCTTCATATGCGCGGTGGGCACGGGCGGAACGCTGGGCGGCGTTTCCATGGGGCTCAAGGCCAAGCGCGGCTCGATTGTCATCGGCGTGGCCGATCCGATGGGTTCGGGTATCTACAATTACTACGCCAATGGGGAGCTTAAGGCCGAGGGTTCGTCGATCACCGAAGGCATCGGCCAGGGCCGCATCACGGCCAACCTGGAAGGCGTCAAGGTGGACAAGGCCTATCGAATCCCCGACGCCGAGGTGCTGGAAACCGCCTACCGGCTCCTGAGCGAAGAGGGCTTATGCCTCGGCGGATCGAGCGGCGTGAACGTGGCCGGCGCCGTCCGGCTTGCGCGCGATCTTGGCCCTGGCCACACCGTTGTCACGGTGCTTTGCGACCATGGCACCCGGTATCAATCGAAAATGTTCAATCCATCGTTTCTCAGGGGCAAGGGGCTGCCCGTCCCGTCCTGGCTCGAAGCGGCGCCGGCGCTGCCGGAGGTCTTCGAGTAGAGCTGGCAGTCTCTTTTAGGGGGTAGCATGAGCGGTATTCCATCGAAATGGCTTGTCGAGACGGATTGGCTCAGGGAGCGGCTTTCCTCGCCGGGCCTCGTTATCGTCGACGGCTCGTGGACCATGCCCGGCGAGCCGCGCAAGGGCGAGGAATTGTACCGCGAGGCCCATATCCCCGGCGCCCTGTTCTTCGATATCGACGAGATCGCGGACACCTCCTCGCCATACCCCCACATGCTGCCGCCGCCGGAGAAATTCGCCTCGCGCATGCGCAAGATGGGCATTGGCGACGGCATGAAGATCGTGGTCTACGACCACCGGGGCATGTTCAGCGCGCCGCGCGTGTGGTGGACGTTCCGGGTGATGGGCCACGACGACGTAGCGGTGCTGAATGGCGGGCTGCTCAAGTGGCGGCGGGAGGGCAGGCCCTTGGAATCGGGGAAGCCCGCGCCGCGCACCGAGCGGCACTTCACCTGCCGCCGCAATGCCGAACTTGTGCGCGATGTGGACGACGTGAAGGCCGCGATTGCATCGGGCGGCCAGCAGATCCTGGATGCGCGGCCCAAGGCGCGCTTCGAGGGCCGCGAGGGCGAGCCGCGGCCGGTGCCCCGGATGGGGCATATGCCCGGCGCGCTCAACCTGCCCTTTGGCTCGCTCGTCAAGCCGGACGGTACGCTCAAGCCGGCTGGCGAGCTGCGTGCCATTTTCGAGGCGGCGGGCGTCGCCCCCGGCAAGCGCGCCATTGCAAGCTGCGGTTCCGGCATTACTGCCTGCGTGCTGGCGCTGGCCCTGGCTGAACTCGGCAATGAATGGGCTGCGGTCTACGATGGCTCCTGGGCCGAGTGGAGCGACGTTCCTTCCGCGCCGGTGGTGCAGGACTAGCAGTCGAATTCCAACGCGCGAAGCCGGCTCTTGTCCCGTGGGAGCCGGCGCCGGCCGCAAGGCAATCGGGAAACGCTCGCCAAGGCAGGTATTATTGCAGGGGCTTGCGCAGTGCGGCAAGTGTGCCCCAAGCCTTCATGGCTTTTGCCACATTGAGAGTCGCCACGGAGCGAAGCAGGAGAAAGGCCGCGCGCCGCTTTTCACCCCGGATATCGATGGGTATTCCGTGCTTATCGCTGACAAATATCCTCGACTTGGCGGCATGAAAGGAGCGGAAGTAATCGAGCCGGAGGCTCTTGCCCGAGGAGGCCGTACGTTCATGCAGGACGCGAGCCTCTGGAATATAGAGCAGGCGCCTGCCGCTGGACTTGATCCTGAAGCAGAGATCGTCATCCTCGAAATAGAGGAAAATCCGTTCGTCGAAACCGCCGAGTTCCCCAAATAGCTCACGGTCGCAGACGAGGGCCGCGCCATCGAGAAAACCAGCCTCGGCGACCTCGTCGGGGGGAGTTTCCCAGGTCTGCCGCTTGCCGCGGTTTTCCATGTACGACGCGGTTCTGAATTTCTGCCGTTTGCCGTTTATGTGAATGGCCGGACCGAAAGCCCCAACGCCTGGATAATGTGCAATTGCTTCCTCGATCGTCCGGACCGCGTCTGGGGCAAGCGTTGCATCCGGGTTCAGGAAAAAGACGTGGCTCGTTGCCAGCGCCTTGGCGCCTTGATTGCATGCCGTGCCGAAGCCGAGGTTCCTGGCGTTGACGATGAGGCTGGCTCCAAGGGATTTGGCGATTTCGGGTGAGCTGTCCTTGCTGGCGTTGTCGACAACCACGGCGCTGTACCCCTGAGGTATGCTTTTGAGGCACGCCGGCAATACACGCTCGCTGTTGTAGGTCACGATGACGAAGCCTATGGACATGGAGACACCTTCTAAATCGAGCCCACGCTTCCGTTACGCAGCGTCCAGTTCCCAATGCGGAGACTGGTGCTGTGGGCTTGGGGCATCGCCATGACCTTCCAAAACAGCCGCCGCCATCGTTCCCGCGCAACAATACTTAGTTGAATTTCTGTGGCAAATACAAGGGTGCTTTGCGGGGTTACTGCCCTTCATTCTGCCGCGTGAAACCGCGCCGGCAGGGCTTGATATCGAGCAGCGGCGTGCCGTCGAGGCAGTCGAGGCCGCGAACCAGTATCGCGCCGGGTTCGATGGCTGTCACGGCAACGATGGAGACCGCGATGGGGTTCGGCCGCGCTGGCGAGCGCAAGGCGAAGGTTCCAGCCCGGCCGGCGCCCGTGCGGGGCACCTGCACCAGAAGATCGCGCCGCGCCCGGTTCATCCAATAGAGGACCTGCAACTCCGGGTGGGCCTCAAGTCCCTGCATCGCCTGCCACCAGGGCTCGTCGATCTCGATGCGGCATATAGGCCCATCCATCTGTCCCTGGCGCGGGCAATCCCGCAAGGATTGGAATGGCGTGCGGATGCGGCCGATGAAAATAAGCGCGGCGTCCGCGCGGTCTGGCGCGCTGCCCACGACCTCGCCGGGCCGGACCTCAAACTCGTCCATTGTGTGCTGTCTCCGATCTTTTGCCATGCGCATAGCATATGGGGCAGCATAACGCGCGTATTTCGCAGCCGCTTCTTTGGGCTGGACGGAAGCTCACCAGCGCAGCAAGCGCCGCCCGGCG
>Ga0182021_10003504_pt1 | contig 18434 bp, 21 predicted proteins | sample 612E3MmetaG_FD_120493 | JGI IMG/M metagenome (GOLD analysis project Ga0182021, IMG submission 120493) | Permafrost microbial communities from Stordalen Mire, Sweden - 612E3M metaG (Illumina Assembly) | ecosystem: Environmental > Terrestrial > Soil > Wetlands > Permafrost | place: Sweden... | reverse complement strand
TTCATCTCCTAATGACATAATAGTTACTTTGTTACTTAGTTACTTAGTTAATTCGTGAAGACCGAATGCTAAGGTTAAATAACAAACCTCAGGGCAAGAAGACGTATATTTATATTTTGAGCAGCCTGCCCTCCGAATCCGTCAACTGACGGAGAAGGAGGGGAGAAACTATAAATGATTGTTAATCATTCACAACAATACACGTCACATCAAACGTTGTCAAGGGGTATCAAATGAATGCAGATAGTACGATATAGATTGTTATTGATTATATCCTTATGTCATTCCCGCGAAGGCGGGAATCGGTTTGGCTTCAATTTAAAGCAGATCCTCGGGCTTGACCCGAGGATGACAAAAGTCTGGGATAATAAGACGTTTGTTGATAACTTGTGGTAATAATAATGTATTTTGCGACGTCACTGTATTGACATTTTTTGTCATCGCGATCCGCCGACTGGCGGAGTGGCGATCTCTTTCTTGGTGAACGAGATTGCTTCGCCGTCCGAACGGACTCGCAATGACACTCAAGTAATGTCCTATAAATGTTGTGTTCATTAAAATATCCGTTGTCAACAAAAAGTGTCCAAAAATTTGAATCGGAACAAAATAGGATACGAATTGTGTTCAATACAGGTGATGGTGTTATAGTGGTAACCTGGGGGTATTCGTCTTCGATTATTTCCGTATCCCCGCAGAAAGGCGGGGAGCTGTAACCATATCAAACTATGTTATCCTGTAGTAACGATGCTTTTCCACGTTGTTGGCAATGAGCCCTAGGGAGTGCTTCAGGCTATTTTTGGCGTTCGGGATAGCTTCGGGAAAAGCAGTTTAGCTTGGTGTAGCACTTATCTTCGGTGATTGCTTAGGCCATTTCCACAAGCCACTGTAGTGACCGTAGAGGGATAAGAAATTAATCTCCTACATGTACAGCGTTTATGCTGGCTATCTCTGTACCTGTATCACTCAGTCGTGTGCCGACAAAAACAATAATCCCATCAGCGGGTGTTGAGGGATGTCCCTCTATAAGATTGCCGGTCCCCATCGCGCGGGTGCTGATAACTAACGGCTCCAACCTGTCTTCGACTTTCATTATATCGCTACACACAAAGCCGTTGACGATGGTAATCGTTCGTTCACCCTCGGAGACTTTGTTGGTGGATTGGATTTTAAGGGACCATGTCTCGGTTGTTTCTCCCTGTAAGAACGCTGCCTTCATCCCCTTTAGGTCGGATTCCTTTCCGACAAATACGACATGCGGTGCACCTTTTGGCGCATCGACTAAACCCAACCGTATCTCGCGGTTTTCTATTGGAGCCCCCTTACGAAGGTTCGGATAATCCTTATCCGCTATGTAGGATGATCGTAACACAATATGATTTGCAAGAAGCTTGGCTAATAACCGGTCCGCCGCCTGAACCGGAGCGGGACCTTTCTCGACATGACCTAATATATATTCCTTCATATATTCTCCTTTTTGGCGGGCAGGAGTTATTGGTGCGTAGTGTCGATCAAAAGGGTCTAATTGTCAAGTAGATTACACGTGTTATCAAAAAAATCCCCCTTTACCCTGTAAGGGTTGCGGGGGATTTTTAGATTTTATAGTAATGTCATTGCGAGACCGTTCGGACGGCGAAGCAATCTTGTTTGAGATCGCCACGTCTCGAAGACTCGACTCACGATGACAAGAAAGTCATTACTTGAGCTCTTATCCCGATTCGTATAACTTATCGGGATGTCGGTCCAGCTAAGCTGGACTTTATTTTATAATTATTTGAGCTCACATTCTGATTCGTAAATCTCATCAGAATCTCGAATCCGGCTTCGCCGGATTTCTATTTTATTCTTATTTGAGCTCTTATCCCGACTCATATTATTCGTCGGGATCTCGACCCAATATGAATTGGGTTTTATCGTATTTTTTATTTGAGCTCGACCTTCGCGCCCGCGGCCTCTAATTTCTTTTTCGTCCCGCACGAAGCTTACTTTCTCGCGAGGTTTACATCCTCGACTCGAAAGAGCGCTCATGCGGGATCCGTGGCAGTAATTTCTCGAAAACTCGAAAACTGACCACGGACTTCCTTTTGCTTCAGTTATTACTTTAGTTCCACCTTGGCCCCTGCGGCTTCCAGCTTTTTCTTGGCTTCCTCAGCTGCTGCTTTGTTAACGCCTGTCAGGACTTCTTTGGGAGCGCTCTCAACGAGTGTCTTTGCTTCCTGAAGACCGAGCGTCGGAACGAGTTCACGGACCGCTTTAATAGCGCCGATTTTGTTGGCGCCTGCGGCAGCCAGAACGACGTTAAATACTGTTTGTTCCTCTTTGGGTTCTCCGCTATCTGCTGCGGCTGCTGGTGCGGCACCGGCAACGGCGACAGGAGCTGCGGTGACACCAAATTTTTCCTCGAGTGCTTTCACGAGATCTGCCAGTTCGAGTACGGTCATTTCACCTACTGCCGCTAGTATTTCATCTTTGGATAATTTTGCCATAATTTGTTGTCACCACCTTTCAATAAACAAATCCTAATTTCAAAACTCTAAATCCAAAATAAATCTAAATGAACAAATCTTAAATTCAAAACATTCGATATTTGAATTTTGATATTATTTTGAATTTAGTGCTTCGGATTTTGAATTTTTTATACTATTTATCGCCCAAACTAACTTATTCAAATTCCATTGAAGTCCGTAGTGCAGGCTTTGGATCGGCGCGTTAAGCTGCCGTACCAGACTGCCGAGGAGAAGTTCTCGGGTGGGAAGGGTGGAAAGCCGGGTTACATCCGTGTCACTTAATACGGTTGTGCCCAACAGCCCGCCTTTGGCTTTGCCGAATCCCACAGTCTTGAAAAACTTCATGAGATCTTTAAGGGGGGCAACCTCGTCACCATAGGTGAAAAGGGTAGCCGTCGGCTGTTCGAGAAGTGATTCCAGTAATTTTGATTTATCGCCGAGCGCGCGTTTGAAAAGTCTGTTTTTCGTCACGACAAATTCCGCATTCGTCTTCCTGAGGGTTTTCCGGAGCTCTTCAAATTGCTTGTGTTTGACACCCTGATATTCCACGACGATCATGGATTTGGCCTTTGCGACCCTCTCCGTTAGTTCGGTTACGGTATTTACTTTTTTCGGCGTCCCTTTCGATGGGTGTTCCATAAAAAATCCCTCTTGATGAGGGAATGTTAGAGTTTAGGGTTTAGTGCTTAGAGTTTAGTTTTTCTAAGCTCTAATGCTCTACGCCCTAAGTTCTTACTAATTTCCCTCGGTGCGGCTTATATCCTTTATCGAATGGCGCACGGTCTTTAGGATTAGTGTATTATATTCGTTTTACTTCGATTGTTCAAGTGCCCACAAAATACCGCGCTTAATGGCCGTATCACCGGAGAAGTTGTTAAGCAGTTCTGCGGTCCGTCCGGGCACAATGCTCACACAGACTGCTGCCACAGCAGTTTTTACAAGATCAGGATTGTTCTTAAAAAGCTCACCCACTAATTCTGCGAATCTAAGTGACCTCTCAATGCTTTCCACGGGTTTTCGCACATATTTATCTTTTATTGCCATCGCCGCGCCAATACGATCCTCAACGGATGCATGAGGGTTATGCAGTGTTATCATGCTTATTGGACCAAACCTTTGATACCAAATGGGTTCGATTATTTTAGGAAGTTTTACAATAGCTTTATTCATCATAAGGTTATCGATGTTTTGGAGGGTAGGCATTGGAGTATTGAATACCGCTTCAGGTAAGAATGATTTATTATTTATCCCGATGTATCGGGCTATAACGTCTAAATCGTGTGCGCGGTGGTTATAAGGGACAAACTCAACCATGTTTGTGTAGAGCGTTTTATTTTTGACAAGACGCTTGTCGCTCTCTGAACCCTGATTATGGAGTATTGCCAACTCCGCCATAAACAGATCACATTCTTGGTAGTCCCATGGGCGAAGTTCAAATGTTGCTTCGTCATGATCGAGCGGGCCGGATGGGAGCAACGAATACCCGACGATATTCGTTATTTCTGTGTTACCCAACGAGAACGCCCGCATACACGCGTCAAACGTTTTTTGATCAAGCGGCGCGCCCATCAGCCTTCGCCATCAGTGCTCTGACTATCTCTAGCAGATTCGTTGTATGATTTACTTCGAAAACTCTTTTATTTGCTTCCTTATAATCGACTATCTGATTAGTCACAATTTCAAGTTCTTGTGTTAATACGGCCAGCGCATGAGGGTCGTTATTATGGGCAAGCGCGGATATTATGGACTCACGGATATAGGAATACGCGTGCATATCATCACCGTCTTTTGCAGTGTAGGCCGATTTGCGTTCAATTGTTTCCATTTTTTGGTTTGTTATCGTGAGTCCTTCTTGGAGCATAGTGACCGCATCTTCGTTGTGAATATAGGCTAACCCTTCAAAAACGGTTGCTACTGATACAAATTCTCGGGACCACCTGTTCGTATTTTTTGCTAATGTTTGCATCGCTGAGATTGCCTCTGACTTATCATCTAGCTGTATGAGGATCGGGAGTGCATCTTTGAACTTGTTGAATCCCGGATATCTTTTTGCATGATTTAAACCGTTAAGTACGCTTGCGGAGTCGACAAATGGAGCCAGGAATCTGAGCATCCGGACATAATGTCTTTTTTCCTTCTCATTTGATTTATCCGGCACATTGGTAACAAAATCAGTGAGCGATTCCCTGATTTCCTCCGTGGGAGGCACGCGCACTAAGAGATTTGTGAGGATTTCCATTGAGGTGTCAAGGTTCTCGCGATCTGCAAACTGCCTCAAACCGTCGAGTTGGCCAATTAAGACACGAGTAGCGCCAATGACCGATTCCTTATCAAATGTTGGAGTTTCATGCGAGGGGGCTCCGCGTTTTAATTCAGCTTGTTCTTGGATGGTCATATCACGTTCGGGTAGTTAGTGGCTTTATAACAAGGAGGGTTGGAAAATGCAAGAAAGGGGACTCTACCGTTTAAAAATCATGCTGAAGATTTCGCCTGCGGCGTCTATGAGTTTGGCGCCGATTTTCCCAGCTCCCTCCAGAGCGCGCTCAAGCACGGCCGTCATATTGCGGGATTTATCAAACCTTGCTTCGTCGTTGTCAGGATTTTGGGTTTCCTCTGCCATAGTAAACAGGTGACTGCGACTGCGTATAGAATAGCATAAACTGGTAGAGGAGTCGATAAAAATGCTTAAAGTAGAGAGTGAGGTAGAACGTGAGTTCGGGCTCTGATATTGATTCCGGTGTATCAAAATACGCCTGCATGAAATCCTCTATCGACCGTTTTTGTATATATGCATGCTGGGATTCAACATGTTTCTGGCTCCAGTGCTCCTGGTGGTGCTCGAGCGTGGCTAAATAGGCGGGAGTGTTGGTAGCAAAATCCTTCTCGCAGGCGATATTGGCGCTGTAGAGAATCATACGCGTCGTAACGGCGCTGTCGTGGCCGAATTCCGTCATTTTCCTGATTTTTTCCAGGAATTCGCGGGTTGGATGGGCAGGGAGGTCGACGTGAAGCTCGGCACAGAGGTAGACTTTACTTAATTCCTCCATCCAATTCTTTTCACTCCGCGAGAGTCCGCACTTTTGGGGGTTATTGACGCACTCAGTCACAAATACGCTTGCTGAGTCTTTGAGGGACTGCACGATGCGCGTATCAATCATACTATATTCACTATAGTCAATTATAAGATGGGGGACAAGTGCGGAGAGATTGGGGAAGGTCAATTTGTTATGTTTCCTTAGAACAGCTGGCTTTGAGAGTGACATTTCCCTCTGCGGCGATCATATGATCGAGAAGTTTGCTGTTTGCACCGTATTCCCGGGCGATGCTTGGACGAGCAAAGGCTAAACCGAGGACATCTTCATGTGAGTTGCGTATAGTGCCAAACGTAAATCGATCTTCTCCGGTCGTCTGTTCGTCACGCAATTCACTCGTAAGCCTCTTGTGTAGAAGTTCTAGATTTTCTACAGAAAATCTAGCCCATGATATGAGATGAGATCTTCCTTTTAGATCTTTGAAATATATACCCTCAAGCGTCCGTGGTCTGAACTTCTCTTCGTTTTGGTCAGCTAGCCACTCAATGATGGTCATAAGTGCGTTTTCGGTTTCCTCACGCTTTAATTGTCCGTTTGTCCGCGGATTGCCCATAGATAGGAGCGTACTATACGGGGTTTAGGCTGCTATAGCAAGTTGAGTTTTACGAAAGTGCGATTTTAACACCCGGGCCCATGGTGGCGGTGAGGGTGGCACGCGAGATTTTATTGGCGCCGACGGCGCGGACAACCGCTTCAATGTTTTCGACGAGCTTCGTGTCATCAAACGATACTTTGCCGACGGATAAGTGAATAAGCGGCTGATCCGGTTCAGTTTTAAAGTTCACCTGCCCGTGAGAGAGCTCTTTTGCGCGTTTTTCAGGATCAGGAGATACCGTGCCGTTTTTGGGATTGGGCATAAGCCCTTTGGGCCCTAACACTCTAGCTATTTTAGCGAGCTTTGGCATCATGCTGGGGTGGGCAACCAGAATATCAAAATCAATTTTTCCATCCGTGACGGCGGCTATTACTGCATCATCGGCGATGACGACCCGGACCTCGCGGCCCGTGCCATGAGGAAGCGAGACTGATCCGCGGAAATCTTTCTTTTCTCCTAACATTTGCGAATTTAAATTGATATGCATCTCTACCGTGCCGTCGAACTTCGTAAGGCTTGTTTGTTTGACGAGTGATACGGCGTCGCCAAGGGGATACAATTTATTTTTTTCAATGAGCGAGGCTTTTTCAACATACCGCTTTGAGCGAACCCGCGCTTTATGTTCTTTTTTCGCTTTTTTCCCGTCTTTAGCGGTATCGGTGCCTTCAACTTCTTCAATAAGCTTTTTAAACTCCGGTCTGATTTCGGTTCCCTCAACGACTGCGACCCGTTCACCGCCATGGAGATGGACGCCCTCTACTTTGGATTTTTTGGAATCCTTCGTTTGGCGCCGTGCGTCTGCACGTCGTTTTTGTTCTTTTTCCTGTGATTCGTCGCCTAATTTGGCGACTCTGATTTTGCCCATAATAAATTAGAGTTTAGTATTTAGAACTTAGAGTTTAGTTTTTCTAATCTCTAATGCCCTAATGCTCTAAGCTCTATCAACTTTCAACCTCAATCCCCATACTTCTCGCTGTCCCCATAACCACTTTTATAGCGGCTTCAACGGTATTTGCATTCATGTCCGGTAATTTATCTGTTGCAATTTGCTTTACCTGTTCTTTGGTGAGTTTTCCGGCAATTTCGCGGCCTGCTTTACCGCCACCCTTGTCAATTCCCAGTGTCTTTTTGATCATTGCGGATACCGGCGGAAGCTTGGTGATAAAGGTAAACGTCCGGTCCACGAAGACGGTAATGACGGCAGGGATAATCTGACCCTTGAGTTTTGACGTCTTTTCATTGTAGGCTTTGACGAATTCCATGATCGGAAGTCCGTGCTGTCCCAGCGCGGGTCCGACCGGAGGGGCTGCCGTCGCTTCACCGGCTTTGAGGTTTAACTTGATAATTGTTTTGATTTTTTTTGCGACCATAAGTTAGGGTTTAGTAAATTAGGGCATTAGAGTTTAGGTTTAGAGTTTAGAAATACTAAGCTCTACACTCTAATGCTCTAAGCTCTTGACTAAAAATCGGGGAGTGGTGCGAAAGAAAGAAGATGCTTTTGAAGTCAGTCTTACTTTACGATCGAAACCCAAACAAAATCCCGGTTTCTCCTTCATGAGTCTTCCGACGGACGAAGTAAGTTGAACTATATCATAACAATGCCGCTATTGGCAAGAGTGAGGCAAATACGCCCTTGCAAAAGGATGAAATATGCGTGATCATAGAAGGTGATTATGGCAAAAAGACGACATAATAGAAGTATCCGCCGAACCGGCATTTGGTTTAATTGGGGACCTGTTCTCCTTCTGTTTTCATTATTAATCGGACTTATTGTACTTGTCGCTGCTTCATCCCATACGACTGAAATTCGTGATTTAGCCTCAAAGTGTAATCCCGCCAGCTGCAATCAGTGTCAAAACGGCAGCATGTGGCAGATTACGAATTTCACGAACTGTCCCGCAGAGCCGGATGGGGATATACAACTGTGTAACGGAGCAGGTCGTGTGGGGCTTTGCGGTGGCGCGCAATATTGCTGTCCGGGATTTGGAGCGCACTGGACGACAGACATGAGCGCTTGTGCAGGAAATACGTATTCCGGTCCGTGCGTGGCGCCGGCAACAACGACAAACCCGACAACAAATCCGACGACTACCAATCCACCCAACACTGATACGCCGACGAGTACACCGACTCCGGTAACGGTCGGATGTAATTCGACCTGCAATCCCTCAACTAATCCGCCGACGAATTGCCAGAACGGCTATGTCTGTTATTCTTCAAGCGGAATCGTTGGATCGTCAGGAAGTTGTAGAAATTCGAATTGTCTTAGCGACACCAGTTGTTCCTGTGCGCCGACTGATACACCGGTAACGTATTACTACAATACGCCGACCACATATTATTACAACTACAATACGCCGACGGATACGCCGACCATGACGCCCACGCCGACGTTCTATATATTGAGCGCCTGCGGGCAAACGTGTGTCGATAATTTGGATTGTCCGGGTGGACTTGTTTGTGTGACTCAATTAACCGGAGGTAAAGTATGCCGTAGCGCATTCTGTTCCGGGGAATCGTCCTGTATCTGCGGCAACAGCTCAACCGGCGGTAATTTGACGGTTGTGCCCTCCGTAGCTGAGCCGACTCCCATTGTCTCAGGGCGCACGATCGTGTTGTCTGTGTCGACATTCACGAATGGTAAAGGTGAGACGAACGATACACCGACTATCTCCGGCATTAGCGAGCCCGGCGCCACGATCGATATATCCATATTACCGGATGGCGTGAACGGTGAGGTTATCGCAGACTCAGCAGGAAAATGGACGTGGAGGCCGACAAAACCATTAACAGCAGGTAAAAAAGATCTTCTTGTTGTCGCAAAGCTCGCGGACGGTCAGGGTCAGGTGAAGCAATCATTCACTGTCATCGCGTCCGCCAAAGGCGGCTTCGGATGGGGATGGATCATCCTTATCATGGTCCTTGTGGCCGTAGGATTCGGCGCGTACGTCTACTATAAATCGCTATAGTTTCATCTGATTCCGGAAGTAACGTTATACGGGTGTTCCTTTTCGTGGAGGTCAACCGAGAAAAGATTAAAGTTTTGAAACTTGGAGGAAGTCGAGTTCGTATCCCGATATCGCTTCGCTCATCGGGATCTCGCTGGAGAAGATTTATAATTTACTAACTTGAAGGAAGTCTAGCTCAATCCGACGCTTCGCTCTGGATTTCGCTAGATAAGTCTATAATTTTGATACTTGTAAGAAATCTAGCTCAACCGGCGTTTCGCGGCCGAATATTGAGACCAACACCTTCACTTTGCCTTTTTCTTCATCAATTGCGTCAATCGTACCCAAAAAGTCGGCAAACGGCCCGTCAACAATTTTCACCGCTTCACCCATAGAGAAGGACGTTTTGTATTTCGGCGCTTCCATCTGCATGAACTTCAGGATTGTGGCTACCTCGGATTCTGAGATTGGTGTTGGTTTATTGCCGGCGCCTACGAATGCCGTTACGCCTTGTGTAGTCCGCACAGCGAGCCAGGATTCGTCATCAAGCACCATTTTGACGAGAATGTACCCCGGGAAGATCTTTTCCTTCTGTTCTTCCTTTTTACCGTGCTTCACTGTCACGATATTACGGGTTGGTACGACGATATCAAAGATTTTATCAGCCAATTTCATCGTTTCAATGCGCTGCTTCAAATTTGTGGAGACTTTGTTTTCATGGCCTGAATATGTGTGCACAACGTACCATTTTGCATTGGCGGGGGCGACGCGCGGTTTAGCTTCCTCAATAATCGGTGGGGCCGCAGGGTGAGCTACTTCTGTTTTCTTTTCTTCCTGAACTGTTGTTTGGTCTGCCATAGTTATCGTGTAAAGACTATTTTTTGTACTTGAACGAGAAGTGCGTCCAATCCGCCGATGAATGCACCGACGAGAATTGAAATCGCGATCACGACTGTCGTGAGCTTGATTAACTCTTCGCGTGTCGGCCAGGTGACGCGCTTAAGTTCAGCGACTACTTCATTTAAGAATCTGACCGGTGATACATTTGGGATCGATGGCGTATTTGGTTTATCCATACAATACCTCATTATATCTCACCGCTTCTTCTTCGCCAATGCTTCCACCTTCGCTAAAGCTACGGCGGACAAGTCGGCGGATGTAAGTCTTTCTAATCCACCTGAGTGGAAAGAAAGGCTAACAAAAACCCCCTCCCAGGGGTTCCCGCATAGTGTAGCGCATGATGGGGCTTTTGTAAAGAGGGGCGGGCGAACTATTACGGCGTCGGAGTCGGTTGAGCCTGGCTCTGGCACACATACGACGCGTCACAGTTTTTGTAGACTTGTTCTCCGTAGCTGCATCCGCCGAAACGATCCTGAGGATCTGAGGTTCCGTAATACCCATTTCCGGCCGTGATGATCGCAGCCTGCTGGCTTGCATAATCGCCATTATTTAACTGATTAAACGATTTATCAATGAGGAGTGAAACCGCAGCATTAGCCGCGGATACCGGGTCACACGGATTGGTATTAGACGGTAAGCCGTACGCCTTTATTGCATCCGGACAGGAAGATTTATCCGCGAGGGTACTGCAGGCATTACACGAAGTGTCCTGTGCGCATACGCGCTGTGTCGAATATGTGTGGCCAATCGTGATCTGGAAGGGCCCTGTCGCTCCGCATTCATTAGGAGAGCACTTGCCGTTAACTAAATATGTTCCATCATATGCGCCCTCGTTTTGCGCGACGCCGTCAAGAACGCAGGACGGAATTTTACCCGCTGTAGCCTGCGTTATCGCACTTTTAATGGCATCATTGCTGATGAGCCCGCCTGAAGCCGAAGGATCTGTGCAGAGATTTGGAGGTCTTGTCGGGGGCAGACCGGCGGAACTGGTAATAGTTCCGGACGGCACGGGTACTCCGGTACTTACGGGAGTTATCGGAAATTGGCACGTTTGTCCGGATCTCGCGATTTCTGACTGGGGAGTGAGGGCGCAGTTAAATGCCTGGATGTGCTGTCTTCTGCCGAATTCGTATGCATAGACTGCCTTCGGGATATCAATTTCACCATTAAATTTTGCTCCGGCCTGCGACAGGGCTGATGCGTTTAACTGTAAAAAGCCTTCGAAAATTCCGTGTTCGTTGGACAGATTAAACATGCTGGGAATGAGCGTATAGGTAAAACCCTCTTTTTCGCCGTTTGGTCCTTTTCCCGTCCAGAGCGCTACATTTGCAGCTCCCGGATTATTCGTCGAAAGTACGATATTGGCGCCGACGCCGGCAACAAGAGGCTGGCAGGGATTACCGTCAATTCTATGGTTTCGTACATGAGAAACACATGCTTTCGCATCAGCTATTTCCTGAGCAGAGAAAAAATGGGTGTCTGTGAATTGCGTCGCGTCAATACCGGTATAATATTCATCACTTGTATCGCCCCATGGGAGGACCTTGATCGGTTGGCCTTTATCCTGTTGGTTGCAGAACCCATTCTCGAGTGATACTTTTTCGTCGGGAAGTGAAACCGGGAAGTTCAAATCATCTGTCGAAAGTGTTCCATTTGACAGCGTCGCCCAGCAAAGTTCTGAGGCCGGGTACACATTATTCCACCCGAGATCATCAAGCTGTGTCGGCCGCCCCTGATCCGGGTGATGACAAGAGCCGCCGTTTTCATCATAAAATTGGAGCGTATGGTTTGCAGTAATATGATAAAATGTTGAACTATTTAAAAGACTTAGATGATCCGGTGGCCAGTGGACTGCATTTTGCTGGAGTGTGTTTGATAAGAGAGAAATACAGCCATTTTTGAGTTCTAATCCCTCTTGGATATTATCGAGCGTCGGGAGCGTATGCTGCCACGAATTTGATTGCCCCTTGAGCTGGCCGGTTAGAACGTCTCTTATACCTGAGCCTCTGCCAAAGTCTACTTTGAAATTCCACGATCCTTCACCCGCAACCTGCGGTGGCACCTTTTTAATTGGGTGGATGCCTAAAAAATCAAGAATAGCCTGGAGAATCGGATAGTCGGAGGAAGAGGCCGCGGCGTAGACGTGTTGTCGGGGTAACGCTAGGACAATTGAACTAAAAACGAAGATAACACTGAGGTACAGGATAAAACGCTTCATGCTATTTGTATGATAACAAATTGACAAAAGGGAAGGAAGCGCAATACAATTGTGACATCTGCCTTGAATTCATATGGTAAAACGAACCACTAAAGTCCGAAAAGCAGTCATACCGGCGGCCGGTTTTGGTACCAGATTTTTGCCTCAGACCAAAGCGATGCCTAAGGAGATGCTCCCCATCGTCGATAAACCCGTTATTCAATATGTCGTTGAGGAGCTTGTGGCCTCGGGGATTACCGATATTGTTATCGTCACCGGTTGGCATAAACGGGCGATTGAGGATCATTTTGACTATCCGTATGAGCTTATTAAAACGCTTGAACAGCAAAACAAGTATGATCTGTTGGATGAGGTGAAGCGGACCGCATCGCTTGCTAATTTCATCTATATCCGCCAAAAGGGCCCGTACGGTAACGGAACGCCGGTTTTATGTGCGAAAAACGTTATCGGGGACGAACCGTTTGTCGCTATCTGGGGAGATGAATTTATCTATGCGAAGCCACCGAGAGCCCTTCAATGCATCAGGGTTTTTGAGAAATACGGTGATCCCGTCATCTCCGCCGTCCGTGTGCCAAAGGAAGACGTTTCCCGCTACGGCATTGTTGAAGCGACCAATGTCGAGAAAAATATCTGGCAGATAAAAAAATTGCTGGAGAAACCGTCTCCGGACGAAGCGCCGTCAAATCTTGCAGCGCACGGATGCTATGTGTTGACCCCTGATATTTTCCCTATATTAGAAGAGGTGCGACCGGGGAGAAGCGGTGAAATATGGCTTACGGATGCTATAAAGGAACTTATGAAGACACGGCCTATTTACGCGTGTGAAGTGGCGGACGCAAAGTATTATGATACCGGCAATAAACTTGAATATTTGAAGACCGTTGTTGAATTTGCTCTCACGCATAAAGAAGTAAACGGTGAATTTCGTGCGTACTTGAAGACTTTGAAGATTTAAATGAAAGCGAAGAAACCGACACGTCTCAGACGGAGTGTTGCCCGCATCCGCGGAATGGGTTTTATTCTCTGGCAGGCACGACATGAGTTTTATCATGTTCTTCTCGGGCTCATGTGGGCGTGGGTGATGCGCGAACAGTGGCAGGAGTTTAATGTTAAATGGATTTGGACGGCGATATTCGGCAGTCTTCTTCCTGACGCTGACCATTTTGTATACTGGTTAACCTACGGCAAACGCGATCCGTACACAAAAGCGATATTTACCTTTTTGAAGAATAAGGAATGGCGGATTCTTGTCAAATTCATAGCAAGGGGACATAAATATAATACCAATCTTACGTTTCATAACTATTATGTTGTTGCATTATTATTCACCGGGTGCGTGATTGCGTATATGTATGATTCGCGTTTTTGGGTCATTCTGTTTGGTGCGATGCTCACGCATTATGCGTACGATATTTTTGAAGATGTCCTTATTCTGGGGCACGTCAATCCGAACTGGAAGCGGTTGGGGAGAAGTAAAAAATCCATGGTAGTCGGTCCTCCTATTGACGAAATTATCCAATAACCTACTGTGACCACGCATTTCGTAACGAAACAAATAAAGGGAAAAGGAAGAGGAAGATTTTTGGGATACCCTACCGTCAATATGGCAATTCCAGAGGGGTTTGATCTTGCGGAAGGTGTCTACGCTGCATGGGTCACGATAAGCGGTACGAAATTTCGGGGAGCCATGCACTGGGGTCCGATACCGACGTTTGATGACGCCAGCCGCAATCTTGAAGTTTTTTTATTAGGTTTGGATGGGATGGATTTATCAATGAGCGATATGACGCAGATATTGGTCGAACCGATGAGAAAGCTTCGTGATATCATAAAATTTCCGTCCGTTGACGCACTCACACGTCAGATGGAAGAGGATGTTAGGAGTGTCCGTTCTATCCTTCGGCAATAGGGATTTCATTCGCTAGGGGAATTTTCGGTGGGGGATTTTTGCGCCTCAGGATGAGGATGAGCGCAACGACTACTGCGATGACTCCGCCAATTATCCACCACAGCCGACCAGAGCCATTAGATTCTCCTTCAGATACCGGTGTCGGCGTTGGGGTAAGTTCAAACGTAGGCTCCGGAGTCTCCGAAATAATTGAAACGATAACGGGAGTAGGCGTCGGGGTTATCTGACCAGTTGTGTAGCCACTGATATAGGCTATCGATTGCCGCGGTGTCGGCGATGGAGTTGGTTGAATGGTAATAACTGATGTACACGCGCTTACGCTGTTTGACCATGCATTATTATTATCCTGAACGATACAGGAGGCGCCGAGTGCGCCGATGGTTGTATAGGTGTGCGTGGTTGCTATCGAGCCCGGACTACCGACATTTTTCGTTATTGTCTGATTTGTACCGTCACCGAACGTAAAGAGTGCACCGTTCATATAGCCGTCCGGATCAGTTCCGCTGCAAGTGAACGTTACGGCCAGTGGAGTTCCGACGGATGATGTAACGTTGGCCGTTAGTCCTGAACAGGTTGGGATCGTATTGCCGCCCGTTGATGGCGCGGTGGTTGGCGTAGGCGTCGCAGTGACCCCGGGCGCTGTCGTTGCCGTAGGTGTAGGCGAGCTCGTTCCGCTTGAGGCGTAACTAATGCCTGCGTTATTAAGTTGTGTGCAAACGAGGATATTTTGCCCTGTTGTAGTAATGATATCAGTGTCCGTTCCTGAACCGGTGCATGTGTAGGAGATATTACTGCTGCCACTGTTTTTTAACGCTTTAAACGTGATAGTTGCGAACGTTCCGGTGCCGGTTCTGCTGTCGTTTTGTCCGGTAAAGCCGTGAATTTCTATTTTACCTGCAGTATCTGTTGCTTTTGTAAATTGGGGAAAAAATCCCCCGCTTGAAACATCCGTGACCTGTAAGTCAGCGGCCGCGTAGTTGACGACCGCATCACTTCCCATCACCGTATTTGTATCAACATTGATAGTTATATTTAACTGGAACGTTGCATTTTGGGCGGCAGTGACGGATGTCTGATCAAATTGCAGATTCGGTGCTGCATAGGCTTTCGCCACAGGGAAACTAAACGCCAGGATGGCGAGGATTAATGCGAGAACAGATGTCGGCAGTTTAATTTGCATCGCAGCGTGTCTGTAATGTTTTATACATCAGGAATAAATCATTGATATTAATGACTCCGTCATAATTGAGATCGCCGACGAGTTTATCGTTATCCGTCAGACTACTACTTGATTTCCCCATGAGCGCTACGACGCGGTCGATATCAGTTTGATTAACCTGATTATCCTGAGGATTTGTGTCTCCCGCAGGGAGTGGTACACCGGTAAAGTCAAATGTCAATCCGCTTGGCACGGGGTTCGGCATCGTAATATATTGCCCGTCGGAACATTCATTCGTCTGGCTCGATTGATGAGTGAATACAATTGCCGCGTGCTTTTCACCTTTGATGGAAATAGTATAGTTTGTGCCTGCTGGGAATGGATTTGTGATCGTAGCTGTTGTTCTATACACACCGTTGCCGATATGAGTAAGCGTGAGGGGTGATGATAATTGGAGCGTCGATCCGCCCTGCACATTAAATTTAACGGTTATCTTTGCGCCTTCAGCTGCTCCACCGGTAACGCCGGCGAGCTTCACCAGGAATTCCAAATTCTGCGGCGTCGGCGTGGGCGTCGGCGTCGGCGTCGGGCTATTGGTCGGCGTCGGCGTAACTGTCGGCGTCGGTGTGGGTGAGGGTGTCGGAGTAGGCGTTGGAGTCGGCGTTGGTACGATGGTGTATGTTGTTGTATTGAGCTGTGTATACAATCCTGAATTGTTATTAGTTACGGTGACAATAATCGGAACCGTTGTGGGTGATGAAAAACCTGACGTGGCAGACGTCACATTCATGCCATCACCGGGAGTATTTTGGGGATACACATTAGGTAAGGTTGTAAATGTTAATAAGGATGTCAGACCCGTGCCCGGCTGTGCAGTTATGGAAAATTCAGATGGGGCACATTCACGGCTGTCTGTATCGGTAAATAATATTTTATAAAATAGATTATCGCCCGGGTGGCCGGATTGATTTGATGGATTAATAGTTATAGTCGGGTTGTTTCTGACACAGGCGGGTGTCGGCGTAGGCGTCGGACACACGAGCGTAACCGGGCACGGCGCCGCAAAACATTCCATTGTCTGATAATAACATCCCGCTTGAGGCGGTGGCTGGCATTGATTATTTGTACACATTCCGGGAGTGGCAGGGCACCAGATGTTTGTACAATTTGTGCCGTTACAGGGAGTACACGGTGTATACGGACAAGCCGTGCCGTTTGCGCCCGCACAGTAATTGTGCGGCGTTGGAGTCGGGCTTGGCGCAGATTGGCAGAGATTGTTCGTACAGATGCCCGTTTTCATACGTGCCTTCACTAATGTGCAAGCAACTTTTCCGTTAGGAGCTGTAGTACACGTATTGCTGGCGTCGTATTGGCAGGTTGAGCCGTTCGCACCGGCACAGTAATTGTGCGGCGTTGGAGTCGGGGCAGGGGGTGGTTGGCAGAGATTGTTCGTACAGATGCCCGTTTTCATGCATGCCTTCTCTAATGTGCAATGAACTTTTCCGTTAGGAACTGTAGTACATGTATTGCAATCGTCGTATTGACATGTTGAGCCATTTGGGCCCGCACACGAGCTATGTGCAATTGATGGGAAAACATAGTCCGGCGTTATGGCGTCGTAACAGCTTTTTGTTGAAGGCGTTATTGGGGCATCTCCTCGGACATTATAACCATTTTGCTGAAGTCCCGTGGCCCCGTTCCAAAGCCAAACAACATAGAGCGGCGGTACGCCGCTCGGATCTGCGTAAATATAATACCACTGATTATTTTTATCCTGGAACCATTTTTCATTGAGGCCGCCCCAATTTAAGCCAATACTCGAGCCAGCTTTCAGGGGAGCAACGCTCGCGAGCGCTCTTGTGACGTCAAGACATGCTACGGGCGTCGGCGTGGGGGTCGAGTCAAAGACACACTGGTTGTTTTGACAGACGCCGGTAGAACAATGCGTTGGCATCGAATCGGTACACGCGCCGTTACATTGTTTTCCGTTGGGTTGCCCGAAACACATAGCATCACGTTGTACGGGACACAGGCTTGAGCCGTCCGGTTTCACACATGCCTGATAGGGGCTAACGACTATCGTGCTACAGGGTCCGTTGGAGCCATTTGGGCAAAACGGCGTAGGCGTCGGCATAGTTTGGCAAACCAGACCCGAAGGGCAACCAGAACCGCAGGGGCCGCATTCTGAAGATGCTGGTATCGGTTTAGGCGTGTGACTTGGATTAGGAGGAGTTTCGTTTAAGAATGCCTGGAGACGAAGGTTCGTAAATCGTATCTCTCCGGTGCCGCCATCCGTTGACGTCAAATCAATAGTTCCTGTGAATGGTTTCCCTATATTCATCGCGGGGATGTTCGGATTTTTATAATAAATCCAACCGCTGCCGACTTGGCTGTCAGACGTTCTGATTTCCGTGACGCGCCACTTTCGGGACGGGGTTCCGAATATCCCGAGTATCCCGGCTGGGGTTGCCGTCTCTGCCGTAAAATACATATTCAATCCCATATTGAACCCGTTTTGCGTCCACGTTGACTCAAGCGTCATGTAGTTGGGATCTGTATCGGGTGGATTTGAATGTAGCACGAGATCGGTTGCGTAATTTGCTGTGAATGAGCTATCGTTTGCTACGACCAATATGTCACTCGCCTGAAGGGAAGCGTATTGTGTTTGCCAGTTAATTGGGGCAACACAACCGTAGATTGGTTTTCTTCCTTCCGTTTTCCATTTTTTGTATCCGGACATTTCAACGATTGATAACGGCGTTGTCACTTGTGCACAGGCGCTTGAACTTGCGTTTGCTCCGCCGGCGCCGCATCGGTCAGGCCAATAAGGAGTATTATTTTGTTCGAAAGCCCGACCCCAACATGTGACCGGTTCGGCAGAAGCAGCCCGTTTACGAAGCTCAATCCGCTGTGTCAATACGGCCCAAATAAATAACGGCAAGAGGAAAAGGAGAACAAGGCCGATAAAAACGCGCAGAAGATAATTCCGCTGAGTCATGACAAAATGCGTTCTCGATTGATATAAATTCACACTATCATCGTATCGTCATGTGTATGAGTCGTCAATAACTAATAAAGTAATATAGATTACAAATATATATATATTTAA
>Ga0182021_10003503_pt1 | contig 18437 bp, 10 predicted proteins | sample 612E3MmetaG_FD_120493 | JGI IMG/M metagenome (GOLD analysis project Ga0182021, IMG submission 120493) | Permafrost microbial communities from Stordalen Mire, Sweden - 612E3M metaG (Illumina Assembly) | ecosystem: Environmental > Terrestrial > Soil > Wetlands > Permafrost | place: Sweden... | reverse complement strand
TCTTCAAAGCATTATCAATAACAGTGAGCGTGCGTAAACCAAGAAAGTCCATCTTGAGCAGACCGGCATCTTCAAGGTCTTTCATATTATACTGCGTCATATATTCTGTCTGCGGTGTCTTGTACATCGGCACATAATCGGCGATGTCCCCCGGTGCAATGACAACACCGGCCGCATGAGTAGAAAGATTACGGTTCATCCCCTCAAGAACTTTTGCCGTGTCGATGAGAAGCTGAATCTTTTCATCTGAACTTTGATTCACCCATTTAAGATCCGGGACAGTTTTTAATGCCTCTTCTATAGGCATTACCTTCCCCTGAACGACAGGAATTTGCTTTGTAATAGAATCAATGACGGATAATTGAATGCCCAGCACCCGGCCGACATCTTTGAGTGCCGCCCGGGCGGACATGGTACCGAATGTAACAATTTGAGCGACGGATTTTTCGCCGTATTTATTCTTGACGTAATCAATGACACTCTCGCGTTTATTGTCTGCAAAATCGATATCAATGTCAGGCATTGAAACACGATCCGGATTAAGAAATCGTTCAAACAACAAATCATATTTGAGGGGATCAACGTCTGTGATACCAAGCGCATACGAGACAATGCTGCCGGCAGCGCTGCCTCTCCCGGGGCCGACACGCACTCCCATTGCACGTGCCGTATTAATAAAATCCTGAACGATGAGAAAATATCCTGCATATCCCATGTTCTTTATTACGTTTATTTCGTGTGCAACCCGCTCTTCTATCTCAGGTGTGATTGTATCGTACCTTTTGGGGATTTTTTCCCTCACAAGCCGCTCAAAATATTCATTAGGATCGGCAATACCTGCTTCCGGCGGTATAGGAAATGCCGGCATGTAATTTTTTTTCAATTCTATTTCGAGATTGCACTTATCCGCAATTTCTAACGTCGATTGAATCGCTTCGGGATAATCTTTGAATAACGCGACCATCTCGGCAGACGATTTAAAATAGAGTTGATCTGTTTTATATCTCAGTGTCTGATAATCAGGTATATTCGTGCTGCTTGCTTCCGGAATATAGAGCATGATATTATGCGGGATGGCATGCTCCTGCTTGATGTAATGGCAGTCGTTTGTGGCGACAAGTTTGATACCCAGCTCACGCGCAATTTTTGGTCCGCCAGTCAGAATAGCTTTTTCGTTCTCCAATCCATGGTTTTGAATTTCAATGTAGAAATCCTCGCCGAAGATATCCCGATAGATCGATGCATATTCCAGTGCTTCATTATAATTGCCGCCCACAAGCTGTTCATTGACAACCCCGGCCTGGCATGCCGTTGTTGCAATAATTCCCTCATGATATTGAGACAAAAGTTCAGCATCAATTCGCGGTTTGAAATAAAAACCTTCAGTGTGTCCAAGTGTGCAGAGGCGGCTCAAATTCTTGTATCCTGCCGCATTCTTTGCCAGGAGAACGATATGGTTGTAAATACCGCGCCCTTCGCCCTTGCTTAACCGGTTGGTATCTACTTTTTTTTCAAATCGGCTTCCCTTGGTAACAATATACGCTTCGCATCCGATAATAGGTTTTATGCCCGCTTTTTTTGCACGCTTGTAAAATTCAATTGCTCCAAAGAGCACACCATGATCAGTCAATGCGACAGCAGGCATGTTATTTGCAACTGCTGCATTGACGAGACTCTGAACAGTTGACGCTCCGTCCAGAAGACTATAATGTGTGTGATTATGAAGATGGACAAACTGCATAGAGCTTTTTGTGATCAAAAGGAAGTTCCAAATTCTAAATTACAAATCCCAAGCAAAATACAAATATCAAGTCCAATAATTGAAATATTTTATTTGTGATTTGTTTGCAATTTGGTTTTTGAGGTTTGACTTTTTCTTACTATTTACTTGTAACTCTTCACTGTTTACCGTTTACTATTTATTCAGCTAACAACTTTTGTATTTCTGCGACAGCATCTTCAAGCTTCACGAGAATCCGTTCACCCGTTCTTCTCCGTTTGATCTCAATCTGACCATTCTTTAATCCCTTGTCGCCTACAATGACATGCAGGGGCATACCGAGCAAATCCGCGTCTTTGAATTTAAATCCCGGGGTAATGTTCGCCCGATCATCAAAGAGTACCTCGACACCAGCCGAACACATTTGATTGTAAATCCTATCCGAGGCTGCAATAACATCTTTGCTATTCACATTGACGGCGATGAGATGAATCTGGTACGGTGCCAGCGCTTTATTCCAGATGATGCCGTCTTTGTCATGATTCTGTTCAATATAACATGCAACGATACGCTCCATTCCGATTCCATAGCTGCCCATAATCACCGGATTTGCTTTTCCGCCTTCATCAAGATAGGTGATGTTGAGCGCATCAGAATATTTTGTGCCGAGCTTGAAAATATGTCCAAGCTCAATGGCATTGGATATTTTTAACGGTGCCAAGCATTTCGGACATGGTTCGCCTGCCTCGATGGACCGCAAGTCGTAGTACCCTTCAACCTTCGCATCGCGTACCAAATTAATATTCGCAATATGATAATCATTTCGATTCGCGCCGCTGATGAGGCCATTCACGCCTTCCAGCCGTTTATCGGCAATGATCTTAAAACCATTTAAATTAATAGGACCGATAGAACCACCGTCTGCGCCTGTAAGAGCCAGCAATTCTTCTGCGCCCATAGGCGATGCATCGCCGCCGCCCAATGCCGCTGTCAGTTTCGATTCATTGAGCTGGTCGTTCCCCATCATGAGAATGAGAAGCGGTTTGCCGTTGTGCCTGTACACAAGCGATTTTGCAAACTGGGATTGATCTATCTTTAAAAATTCCACAAGCTGATCAATGGTCTTTACATTTGGTGTATAAAGTTCCTTAAGCTCGCCGGTTTCAACTCTGCTGACTTTGGGGAGGTTGGAAGCAGCAACTTCCAAGTTTGCAGCGTAGCCGCACTGGTCGCAGAGAGCAGTGGTGTCTTCTCCGAATTCTGATTCGATCATAAATTCCTGCGAACCAGTTCCGCCCATTGCACCGCTCGACGCACCGACAATGAAGAACTTCAGTCCGCATCGGCCGAATATTTTCCTATATGCCTCTGCGTGCGCTTCATAACTATGATCCAGATCTTCCCATGAGCGGTCCAGAGAATATGAATCTTTCATGATAAATTGCCGTCCACGAAGGACCCCCGAACGGGGCCGCGGTTCATTTCTGAATTTTGTCTGAATCTGATACCATGTCTGCGGCAAATCTTTGTAAGATTGAATATGCATCTTTGCAATATAACCTATAACTTCTTCGTGTGTCGGCGCAAGCACCAGGTCTCTCTCTTTAATACTGAGGATGAAATTCGGCACATTACGTCTTCCGGATTGGATCCAGAGCGATTCCGGATTTAATGCAGGCAGCAGTAATTCCTGCCCGCCTATTGCATTCATTTCTTCCCGCACGATCTTCATTGCATTGGTTATTGCACGCAAGCCAAGCGGCAGGTAGGAATAAACACCGGCTGTTAATTGTCGCATAAATCCTGCACGCAGCATCAATTGGTGACTTATAATGGTTGCGTCTGCCGGAACTTCTTTTAGTGTAGGAATAAATGCTTTGCTGAGTTTCATAGAATTTATTTTAATTTAGTAAGTGAGTGCTTCAATATCGTGCATAAAAAAATAAATTCTCACGCAAGATAGCAAGTTGCATTCCGAAATTGGCAATACATGTAGTACCCCCGAGAAGAGTCTCCCTATGCATTCTGCATCGGGACGACAAACGGTTTAGTCCCAATGTAACAAAAGTTAGCAAACGAAGTGCCGCTAACTTTTATGTTACATTGCGGATCCCGCTTTAGCGGGAGAAACCTTCTCAAGTAACATGAGGTCATCCGTACCCCCGAGAGGAATCGAACCTCCGACAAACGGTTTAGGAAACCGCTGCTCTATCCATCTGAGCTACGGGGGCAAATAAAAATATTTTAAGAGCAAATTCTAGATCCCGTTTTCTCCACCTTCGGTGGATAAACGGGATTCTCAAAGTGGCTTTGAACTTAATCGCACTTCGTTTATTAAGTTCTGCCACTTTGGAAGTTACAGGGGCGTTGATATCAAAAGAAATTCAATGCCTCTTCGATAAGGAACTGATCATAGTTTTATTAGAATTCAAGTTAATTTACGAAATCTAATATGCTCACGCAATATGCAGAAATATTAAATTCCCCGCACTTTTTAACTGCTGATTTTGCAGCAGATTTATTTTCTCTACTCAGATATTTGACGGTATCGTTGCGTTGAAGGTTGGTATAAGTGATTGGGATGGTCTGCTGAATCGTGCCAAAGGACATGGCGGGTAATACGTCTCTCTTAAAAAATATTATTTAGCAAGTCACTCTGAACTCGTTTCAGAGTCTCATATCGTTCAGATTCCGAACCAAGTTCGGAATGACAATATGTTGCACATCTTATGACTGCAGTCACCCGCAACAACGTTTTGTTTTTGCATTTGTAGGGGCAACGCCACGTTTACCCGCCGTTTGCCTGCCCGCCATTTTTTGTGGCGGGTCTGGCGGGACGTGCCTGCTTTTGGGACGATTCGTGAATCGTCCCTATTAGCCTATTACTCACCAACGGAAATGAATTCATACTGCTTTACGGAACTGTTTATAATGAAGCAATAACTGCAATCAACTTCACGATGAAGCAAAACACTCGCGCGAAGGCAATTGAGCTTTAAGGAATGGAATAGTTGTCTTACACTTTAGACATTTAGTTTTAATAAATGGCATCACTATTTTAATCAATGGACTTGTAGTTTAAATTTTTGGATATATAGTCTTAAGAAATGGCGAATAACTTTTGATCAATGGACTACTTATTTTAGGGTGAGGATATGTAGTCTTAGCTAAAGCACATTGAGTCCCTACAAGTGTTTCCTCAATAGTAAATACCATCACTGGTCATCGCTCTTTGATCATCTTGGTTCGGATTTTCTTCATCCACATGCCATTGCATCGGTTTGTTAATAATGTACTCCCGAATATTGGTTAGATCTTTTTTGTTTCTAATGACGTGTTCATAAAATCGTGGTTGCCAAACCGGTGCACGCGGCATTTTCCGTTCTACATTTATTCTTTTTGTCGCAGCAGAATTGAAATCAGCAATGATTGACCCAAGCGACCGTGGTTGTCTTCGCAGGGACGCATCCGGTGTGGTTATCCCCCGTAGGGACGCACGGCTGTGCGTCCCTACATGTGTTTCCTTTATTACAATAATTCCATGCAAATGATTTGGCATTATAATAAATTCATCTAATTCTATTTCAGGACGAATGATCTGTGTTTTTTCAGCCATTCCTCTTGCACAATCAATCCAAGAGGATTCAGATGCATTTCGCTTCTTATAATTTCCTCGAATAAACAATCGCGATGGTATGTACAAATGGTAATAAAATATTCTGCAGGCGAAGAGTAATCATGCTATTTTAACCTTATCGATTTTCGATGATGCAGATTAATGAATTGCGATGGCATTTAGGATATCCTCCCGTTTCTCCCAAAACCTTTTATTTCCGCGATCAGCTGCCATAAAGACGGTGGGCTATACGATCCTCCTTAATAAAAGTTATTTAACAAGTCACCCTGAACTCGTTTCAGGGTCTCATATCGTTTAGATTCCGAACCAAGTTCGGAATGACAATATGTTGCATTTTTTATAACCGCGATCGCCCCTACTTATAATAGCATATGTAAGAAACATCAATATCGGCTTCTACATCGAAGGATGCTTTCGCCGGAACAATGAACTCTGTGTTTTTATTCATTGCCGTCCAATCTTTTCCGGGAAGTTTTACTTTCAATGTTCCCGAAGTAATGGCCATCTGCTCTTCCGTCGATGTCGAAAAAGTAAATTTCCCCGGCGATATAACGCCGACCGTTGCAGGGCCTTCTGCGGTTGTGAGGCCTAAACTTTGTACTTTACCTTCATAATAGACATTGTGCTTCATAATTGGATTCCTTTTACTTTGATTCCGGTCCCGATTGTCTTGAACAATCGGGACCGGAATGATTTTTACTCTTTCTCCAACAACTTTACCATTGCCACTATATCAATGTTTTGTTTTTGCTTTTGTAGGGACGTGATTCATCACGTCCACTACTATAGGATTTGATAAATCAAATCCCTAAGATGTTTTGCCATCCACAATCTTTATCTCTTCAATTTTATTATAAATAGTTTGACACATCTCTTCGATGTTTTTATACACATCTTCATTTGTAAAACGGAGGAATTGTATTCCAAATGCCTCAATATATTACTGTCTGGCTTTGTCTTGATCTTCAGCACCGTGCTTAAAATGTGAGTCTCCATCTACTTCAATAGCAAGTTTTAAACGGGGGCAATAGAAATCTAGAATATATTGATCGATACTGTACTGACGGCGAAATTTGTATCCATGCATCTGATGGTGAGAAAGGTGTTTCCACATGTTCGTTTCTGCATTGGAAAGATTTTTCCTCAGTGCACGGCGTCGCCGTTTCATTACAGATTTATTGTAATGCTCAGTCATCGTTGGTACTACCACTCCACCTGCGTTTCGCGCCTCCCCTCCTTACTAAGGAGGGGAGCAAAGAGGTGGTCTTTTCGTTGTCTGTTCTGCCGTCTTTATTTCAATGTCACACCAGGGTCATTTTCATAGGCGGAGCCAATGCGGCATAATTCCTCAAGCACCGCTGCAAAGAGATCAAAAAGGTCTTTCAGGCGCTGCTTATCTTTGATAATGCCAAGCGTCTGGAAGTAGAGTTCGTCCACACCTTCTGGAAATTTTGTTCCAAACACACCCTCATCATCTTTTACCTGGAAATGTATATTCGGCTGCTTTTGTATGAGCTGCCGGATATTCATATTCGCCAAAAGCCTCTTCAGCATATCCTCCGGTACGCCCTGGATGATGAACTCTTCATCAAAATACGGATCTCCGATCTCGATATCCTGCATACCCAGCAGTTTTCCAAGTCCGCTAAAAATACTCTTTCGATATATGCGGAACCGGAAACTGTCCTTATTCACGTATGGTGCCCGCATTCTGGTAAATGTGGTTGAGCTCTTTCCTGTGTTGACTGTATACGTATCCAGTAGAATCTCCCATTGCTGGTGCGTTAAGATAACTTTCCCCTTCTTGAAAAATCCATCTTCTTGATAGCCGGCACCGATCTCCTTACTAAGCTGCGACCATATTTCCTCTTTACTGGGTCCAAATATTTCGCGAAGTGATTTCATATATTTTCCCGTACTTATATTTTTGTCATGGTTTTCCCTAGCATCCTGCCTGGATTTTATTACAGCGGGCAATACATCCCACGTGGATTTTCCTCACTAGTAAATACCATCACTGGTCATCGCTATTTGATCATCTTTGTTGGGATTTTCTTCATCCACATGCCATTGCATCAGATTGTTATTAATGTAATCCTGGACATTGTTTAAATCCTTATCGTTCCGGATGATGTGCTCGTAATAATTTCTTTGCCAGATGGACTGCCGTGTGTATTTCGTAATAAATTTATCCTTTTTGTCGATACAGATTTGAATCCACGAATAATGGTACCTATTGTTCCTGATGGCGAATATAATTTTGTTTTCCAAAGGGGCGTATCGATATACGCCCCTTTGGTGGGTGAATTGTTGGTCTGTTTCTCTTGGGGAGAATGGCAATTCGCCCCTACAAGGTGACGTTGCGATGTGCCCCTACCGGATTCAATTAATGTAATAATACCGTGGATATGGTTGGGCATCACAACAAATGAATCCAATTCAACATCCCCACGTATTTCTGCTGTCAGCAACCATTCTTCCTATACGATTAATCCGAAAGAATTTACCACCATTTCATCTTTTATTATTTCCCCGAATAAACAATCGCGTTTGAAAGTACAAATGGTAATAAAATATTCTGCCGGCGAGGTGTAGTCGTACTCTTTCAATCGTATAGATTTTCTATGATGTAAATTATTGATTTGCAATGGCATTAAGGATATCCTCCTGTTTCTCCTATTACCTTTAATTTCTGCATTCACTCGCCAAACATCGTGTCCGACAAAAAGATAGCGACTACATTTATTTCTTCAACAACTCCGCCAACACCACCCATTTCCCTTCGGAGTCTTAATGCTTCCAGAACTGCCAGCCGTTCATTGCAATTCTTCTATCGCATCATTTCCGGTTACGATGTATTTGATGTTGACACTGTTTCAGTTCGGGAGAACATTAAAAGAATTCGTTACCCCGCAAAGCGGGGAATTAATAATAGGCCTTCGGCTCTCACAACTGACCTCCGGCTGTTTGATGATTATCTATTCAGTACTTCCCGTATTTTTTTTGCAAGAAGAATTTGTGTGAAGGGTTTTTGTAAAAATTCTACACCTTCTTCCAACACTCCGCGATGAGCTACAATATCCGCCGGATACCCGGACATAAACAATACTTTTATGCCTGGATACTTCACTTCGATTCTCTCCTTTAATTCTTTGCCGTTCATTCCCGGCATGACAACATCAGTAACCAGTAAGTCAATTGTATCTCCATACTTCTCACAAAGGGCAAGCGCATCGGTCGGAGATTGCGCGCTCAGCACATAATATCCAAGCTTTTTAAGAGCAAGTTTGGCAAGCTTGAGTATTTCTGCTTCATCTTCTACAATCAGCACAGTTTCTTTTCCAGTTAACGGGATTTCCCGCAGCCGTTCACCGGAAATTTCTGTGGCACCGTGATATCTTGGAAAATAAATTTTGAAGGTTGTCCCCTGGTCTGGTTCGCTGTAGACATTGATGAATCCGTTATTCTGTTTGACAATACCAAAGATGGTGGAAAGCCCCAGACCGGTCCCTTCTCCCTTCGGTTTCGTTGTGAAAAACGGCTCAAAGAGACGGCTGAGGGTGTCTTTATTCATTCCCTTTCCTGTATCGGAAAATACTAATTGCACATATTCTCCGGCAGGTATTTTCTTCGATCCATGCCCGAGTGTCTCTTCAATGCGAATATTGGCTGTACCGATTGTTACAAAGCCGGTATTCTCGATGGCATCCCGTGCATTTGTTGCCAGGTTGGTCAAGATTTGAGTGATTTGTACGGGATCAATGTTAATATTCCACAAGTTTTCTCTGAGCGATATGTCCAGGGTAATATCCTCGCCAATCAACCGTCCAAGCATTTTTTGAAGCGGGACCAACTCCTGATTCAAGTTTAACGGCACGGGCGCGATGATCTGCTTTCTGGCAAATGCCAGCAACTGCTTGGTGAGATCTGCCGAACGTTCTGCAGTATTCATGATCGCTTTGATCTTTTGCTGCGATGCATCCGTCGGCGGCAACTCCTCCTCCAGCATAGATCCATACAAGAGAATAATTTCTATCATATTGTTAAAATCATGCGCTACACCGCCGGCGAGCCGGCCGATGGCATCCATCTTTTGCGCCTGCAACAATTGATCCTGCAGATTTCGCCGATCTGTCTGATCGTTGAAGACGAGCACAACACCTGTTGTTTCCCCTTTCGAGTTTCGTATAGGTGCACCACTGTCTGCAATAGGACGACGTGTACCATCCCGTGCCACTAAGACTGTATGGTTCGCCAATCCTACAATAATTCCTTTTTCCAGCACAGAGGCGATAGGGTTCACCGCCGGTGCATTTGTCTGCTCGTTAAAGATCTTAAATATTTCATTAACGCTTTTCCCATGTGCTTCGGTTTCACTCCATCCAGTCAATATCTCAGCGACATGATTCATTTGTTGAACAGTACTGTTGGTATCAGTTGTAATAACTCCATCACCAATGCTATACAGAGTAGTACGGAACCGTTCTTCGCTTTCGCGCAGCGCTTCCTGGGCACGCTTGCGGTCAGTGATATCACGCGCAACACCTACCATTGCGATGACCTTACCACACTCGTCTTTCACAGCTGATGTCCAAAGCTCAATCGGAAACTCACTGCCGTCTTTCCGGAGGTTGGAGATCTCGCCGCTCCAGTTTCCCGCAGACGTCACCGTCAGGATTCGGCTTCCTACCTCCAATGAAGTTTTTGCCGAACGGACGATCGAAATCGGTTTGCCCAACAATTCTTCACGGCTATATCCGTATGTCTTCAGGAATGCTTCGTTAACGAAAATGATCTTGTCTTCAAGATCGGTAATCGAAACACAATCCTGTATCGACGCTATTGTTTGTGCAAGCAATCTGATCTCTTGTTCCGCTTTTTTGTGCTCTGTAACATCCCGGAAACTCCAGACCCGGCCGACAGGCATGCCGTCGACTTTTTGTGCCCGGGAGTAACGCTCGAAGATTCTACCATCCTTGAATTCCAGCACGTCGAAACTCTTTTCATCCGGATGGCTATAGAGCTCTCTTACTTTCGTGATGAAGGCTTCCGGGTCATTCAATTGTTCCAGGGTATGGTTCAATACCAGATCGTCGTTTCTGCTTGCAATAACATCGTCCGGAATTCTCCACATCTTTGCAAACCGCTTGTTGTAGCTTGAAATCTTTCCGGATTTGTCAACGACAAGAATTCCGTCAGCCGTGGATTCCAGCGTTGCCTGCAGAAGTGAGACCGACTCTTTCAGTGCCTCTTCCATCATCTTGCGCTCGGTGATGTCACGGCTGATGCCCACGAGACCAATGATTTTCTTCTGTTGATCATGCAAAGGCACCTTGGTTGCCAAATGCCAGCCCGTCTTATTCGACGAAAATACTGTAGGCTCCTCGCGGTTAATCAATGCCTTGCCCGACTGGATCACGTTTTGGTCATCAACCAAATAGCGAGTCGCAAACTCAGGCGGACGAAAATCAAAATCTGTTTTGCCCCTCACCTCTTCCTGTGATTTGGCGCCAAGAGAGCGTATATGCGCAAAGTTGTTCAGCAAGAATCGGCTTTCGGTATCCTTGACGTAGATACGATCCGGCAGACTGTTAATGAGGGTGTACAAGAGGTTGTGCTCTGTTGCCAGCGCCACTTCCGTTTGTGTTTTCGAGCGTTCAAGAGATGGGCTTCTTTTAACTTGTCTGCGAAGAGATTTCAACTCACGAATCAAATCTGTTTTTGTTCGGTTTTCGTCTTTCATAAAGTCCTTCCTTTTCAAGAACGGATGTCAACTAACGGATGCAACTCCCGCCACAACAATAGCCGGTAAAAAGCTGCGATAACGCGGATATATAAATTCCAATTGACATATAATTTCTATGAGTTATTAGAGACTGTATATATAACGTTTGACAGCCAACCGAAATATCGCTAGTAGGAATACCTTTTGGGGGAATCCTTTTAGCAGGAAACGATGAATAGTTTAATGTAGGTAACTCTACGTTTATTCACAATAAAAAAAGCCTGACACACTACAAAATGCTAAGGCTAAGGAAGTGGATTCTCCAGGACCTCTTCTCACACCGGCTCAAAGTAATCCAGGTCTTTTCACCTCGCTCCCAAGTTCTGCTAGGGAGTGTTGCATTGGAAGTTCTGCTTCCACCGTACTATACCTTCCGTTCCCACCGCATCCAAAAAAGGGCACGCCGTGACGTGCCCCCTACGGTAATCATTCTTTACCTTTGGTTAGTGTTTGAATGGCTAGAACTGAGAATAGTCGAGGCTCCAGGTTTTTCACTTTTATGTTATTACAACCTGCTTTTTACGAACTGGTTTTTTTTTCTTTCGTTTGACGACTTTTTTCTTCACCGCGGGTACAACCGGCTTACGCGTCATACTTCGCCTGGTTCGATTTACCGCCGGTGCAGGCTCTTCAATTATTTTTTGCTGTACGGCTGGAGGAACAACATTTATAACCGTTACAGGAACAGCCGGGGCTGGCGGTTCATGAACGATCTCAACGATTGGTACTCCTGTCAAAGAAGCGTATAACTCCACCTGCCCGCCAACCGCAGCAATCCGCCACCATGCCCCGATCATCATGATAATTTGCTGAAGGAGGAATATTCCAAACAGAGCAACCCCGCTGCCAGCGTTGTAGTGAACCCCCGCAAAAACCGAAACGCCAACGATAAAAATACTCCCGATGGTGAACAGAAGGAATAATCCGTAAGCACTAAAGAATCTCCGGAACACAAATCGAACTCCAGCCCAAAATGCACGGAACATTTTTCGCTCATCGCCCGCAACCGTTAGTACTTGAGCGTAGTCAGATATCAGGAAAAGGATGGAGAAGAACAGCATAAATAATGCAATAACGCCGCCGGCTGCCCGCAGGTTCTGTAGTTCTGTTTCTCCGTCACCTTGCAATAATGGATATAAGAAACCGGAGACCATTCCTAGAATAAAAGCAAGTACCAGCGCCGCCATTGCAGCAATGAGAAAAAGCCGGAAAAACCTTCCAAGATATTGACCGCAGCCTTCAAAGAATGCAGGAAGCGTCACTTTCTCATTGTTCGGCTGAACAGCTGCAAGTATTCCCCCCTTAAAAAACAGAAAGAGGAAATTATTGATGACCATCATCCATGCAACGACACCGAACACTGTTTGGAGTAACCCGGGATTTTTCTTCAACAGGTCTATAACATATGAAAAATTGAATCCATGGAGGAATTGATCCGGTGCAAGAGAGTTGCCGAACGCATTGGACAATGCTGATTTGAACAACAGTGCCGCTATGCCGGCCATCACCAGATGAACGAAAAACGTTATCACCGTGACAGGCCAGGCGTGAACTGCTTTGCGAATTCCAGCGAGAAATGCATGAAGAAGTTTCATGGAACGTTACCTTCCGTAAACTTTTAAAAAAGAACCGGGGACTGAAGAAGCATTTGTACAGCAACCATAAATTTTACAGTATATTTCCATACAGGAAAGACAGGCGGCGTAAACGACTTGCTGTTATTGTTAAAGTTGATATCGATGGCGAGCACATGATCCGGATCGACAATGGCGGAAGCTATTCTTGCCTTTCCCTTATAAATAAATTGTTTATAGCGTGCCTGGCCGTCCCACGATTCACGGATTTCTTTACCGTCATCAAACCGCATCAGCACATCAACCGGCATCAATACTTCACCCAACCTGCTTACCAGAACTCGGGATTCATATTCCATCCCCTGATTCTTTCCCCGGATGGGAGGCTCGCCTATTTCCGACACGGAAATACTTGAACATTCATAATCACACACATTCGTGCCCGAAAGAAACTGATCGAAGAACCAATTCATATTTTCACCAAACTTCGTTCCATGGAAGCGGAGAACCACTTCATTGGCAACCGCAACGAAATCGGCCGAATGCGGATGCTTAAATTTCCAGCGATCGAAATATGTCCGCATGAGGGTATCCATCACCGGTTTCCCGACCATTCGTTCAAGTGTTGTTAAAAATACGGCACTCTTCATATATGTAAATTCACCATATCCACCAGCATCGTATTTCCATGCCGGCAGCAGTGTCGGTGCAAGCTTGGGATTACGGGTGCCCACATATTGTGAGCGGGAAAAATCAAAATCGCCTATGGTAAAACCAAGCAGGTCCAGAACAGATTTTTTTTCGCCGTACGTGTCGTTCATAATGCGTGTTTCGTAATACTGGTTGATTCCTTCATCGAGCCAGGCCTCTTCAAATTCATTATTGCCCACCATGCCATACCAGTACTGATGACCGAATTCATGAATCGTTGCCATTTCTTCCAGGCGAACACCATTGGGTAATCCCCATAAAGATTCGCCGGTGATCAGCGTTGGATATTCCATTCCACAAGCACCGGAAGCATTCATCGGAGGGTCAACTATTGTGAAGTCGGGATACGGGTACACACCAACCCAATCCTGAAATCGCATCATCGCTGCTTTGAGCGAATGCATATAACGCTCGCTTATATTCCCGACTTTATAAGATTGTGTCAGCAGCCGGATATGGACATTGTTCCATTGATCCTCGACAACAGTAAACTCGGGAGAGGCAGTCCATGCGAAATCATGGACATCTTCTGCATGATAGCTGACTGTTTTCGATGAATCGCTTGTATTTGTTTCCCGCATCATGGTTCCCGTTGCCCCAAGGATATAATTCTTCGGCACAGTCATGTCTACATCGTACACGCCATAGTCGGCAAAGAATTCTGTATTTGCATGGAACTGGTGACAATTCCATGCGCCTTTGGCATTCTTTTCAGCCGAGGATTCATAGACGCCGATTTTGGGAAACCATTGTGCGACCATAAAGAAATTCTTGTGGAATCCCGTACGGGCGAAGATGGTGGGAAGCTGCGCTTCAAATTCTATATCGAGTGTAATCAATTTGCCGCGTTTGATGAAGTCCTTCAGCGGTACACGAATAACCGTTCGATCGTTCACATTGTCGTCGTCTGGATGAATAAATTCAATCTTGTTCGCAAGATCTTCTCCATCACGCACCACCATCTTTTTTACTTCTATCCATCCCATGGTCTCATCTTTTGAATGACTTGGCCTGCGGACGGATTCCTGCATAAAGCTCGATTGTGCGTTCTTAAATGCATTCAGATATAAATGGAATTGCAGGTCGCTTATCGTTTCTTTCTTATCATTTCGCCAGACAAGTGTTTCTTTGCCATGCAGCATTTTTTTGTTCGCATCCAGAGTAACCGATATGGTGTAATTGGCAATACGCGGGCTGAGCGGATGAGAAAAAATAACAGGCTGGGAATTGCTCGATGAAGCGTGCATGAGAAGAAATATGATAGTGAACACAATTCGTTTCATAGAAACCCTTTCATGACGATGAAGGAAAAGACAGAAGAGGAATAGAGACCATGCCCGCAAGATATACAAGAACCTCTTTCTTCGTCAGGAGGCATAGTGGTTCTCACCTTTCTTGAAGCAATAAGAAACAATTTTCCCCCACACTTCGTCCAAAATTTATCCCCTTTTTTGGATTATCCTCGAGATGTGCACCGCTTGGTGTCGATTTGTTGTGTTAATGTAATCGAATGATGATGGAAAATCAAATTTGAAGTGAGGGCAAGGGATCAATATGCAGTTTGCACTATGGATTTCGTGTATATTCTTTAAGACATTTCCATTCACCTCTGTTGAAAATAGGTGCTTGTAGACACATATTGGATCAGACCGGCTCAAAGTAATCCAGGTCTTTGCCGAAGGTCTCTTCGAGCAGAGACAGCGCGATGAAAGCTATCAGAATCGTGACAGCGCCGATCAGAACTGCACTTCGTACATCACCGAGAGGTGTCTTTAAAATTTTAAATGCTATAGTAAGAACAACAGTAAGACCGCGCACAAAATTCGGTGCAGTGACGGCAACAGTCGCGCGCAGGTTTGTGCCGAACTGCTCGGTTGCCACTGTCACAAATACCGCCCAATAGCCCGAAGATCAGCCGATAAGAAAGCAAAAACAATAAAACGTAAAAAGTGAACTCCCGCTGAGAATGAAATATCCAATGGTAAAAACGCTAGTGAGAAGCATAAAAACGGCGATGATTTTTTTTCTGCTTCTGAACATCTGGCTCAGAAATCCATTGGTGAGATCACCGAATGTGAGGGCAAGATAATAGAGAAGAATTGCCGTACCTGCTTTTGGAACCTCCGAAAGACCAAGCGCCAGACCGATCTAGGGGGAAAGCGTGATCAAAACTCCGATCGCATACCAGATTGGCATGGCAACTAGAATGAGAAAAACGTATTTCTTAAACCTTCCGATGTTCGTGAAAAGAAGAAGAAAATTTCCGCGGGAGACCGACACTTTTTGCGATTTCTCGAACATCAACGATTCATGCACTCCAAGACGCAGCAGGAGAAGCAATAAGCCGAGACCTCCTCCAATGAAATATGCCGTCCGCCAGGGAAATGCATTTCCAACCAGCGATGCGGCAACCACACCCAATACACCGACGGCAGCGACGATCATCGTTCCATAGCCGCGATTTTCCTTCGACATCAGTTCGGAAACCAATGTTACTCCGGCACCTAGCTCTCCGGCCAGACCGAACCCGGCAATAAACCTGCACACTGCGTAGACCGGAACGTTTGTGGCAAATCCATTGAGTAGTGTTGCGAACGAATAGAAAATAATTGATCCGAAAAGAACAGATCGCCGGCCGTGAATATCACCCAGGATGCCCCACACGATACCGCCGAGTAACATGCCGAATAACTGGGCATTCAATAAATCGATACCAACACTCAGTAATTGATCGCCCGATAGACCGATGCCAAGCAAGCTCTCGTTGCGGACAATGTTATAGAGAAGAAGATCATATGTATCGACAAAGAACCCTAACGCTGCTGCGATGATTGCAAGAATTATGATTGTGCGCTGTGGTTTTATTTCCAATCTCTCATCACCTCGCTCCCAAGCTCTTTTATCCGTCGTTTTATTGGCCGGGCTTGGGAGTGTTGCTTTGGAAGCTCTGCTTCCATTATACTTTCACCTTCTGTTCTCATACGGAGTTTGGGAATGAAGGGAAATATTTGAATTATGAACAAACATTTTTCTCCAGACAGGCATATTGTTCCATGAGGAGTTTTGTCTTTTGACCAACTTTCCCGCTGCCAATAACCAAATTGTTGATCCTTACCACGGGAAGCACTTTTCTGAAGGTGCTGGTGATGAAGGCCTCGTCGGCTGTTTTCAATTCGCTTACTTTTACTATACGTTCTTCCACATCCATGAACTTTTTGGCTAAGCGTAAAACCTTGCCACGCACGATGCCAATTAAAACATCTTTTTTTGCCGTGATTAATCTATCACCTTTCACGATGAAGAAATTCGAGGTGGTGGCCTCGAGCACTTTGCCCTCAAATGTATAAAGGATCTCCACTGCCCCCGCCTGCCGCCTCAACGATTGAATATTGACCGCCGTTATATAATCATTACTTTTCGCCGCAGATAGTTCTCTTTGATGTTCATACGTGATAAGTTTCACGCCCCGGCGATAATCTTTTTCCTTTGGATTACTTCCTTTCTGAACAAGTATAATTAAATGAGCTGACCGTACGTCGTATTCCAATCCTCCAATAAGTTTCCCTCCCGTAAGTACCAGTTTGATACGTGAAGAGTCATAGTGATTCTTCAGCAGGAGTTTATATATATTCGTTTCAATCTTATGCTTTGAATCCGGAATTTTAAGATGCATGATCCTCGCAGATCGTACAAATCTTTTATAGTGTTCATCGAAAAATATGATGTTGCCGTTCATTGCCGCAATGGAATCAAAGATTGCGTATCCGCGTAAAAGGCCAATATCAGTGATGGGAATTTTTGCTTCTTGTATTGGTACTATGTTACCATTGAGGTAACAATACTCTTCCATGTTATTTGAAATCCATTTATTCATTGGAGTACTTTAATCCATTCTCAATATTGCCAGCTTCGAGTTTGAGCATGCGAACGGGACTGACATCACGTATATTGGTTTTTTCATTTAGATTAACAAAACAGGTTTTATGTTGTTACATTCTTCCTGCCCAGCCGCCGGGAATGTTGTAAGCAATCTGCTGCCCTTTAATGTACACAATTAAAGATTCGGCTGAAACAGCCTCGATTCCTGTAGCCCATGATTTCTTAAGTGCATTTGTATAGAGTGTCAATTGCAGCCCTTTTGAGGTCAGCTCCAAGAATATTGGAACGATTGATTCATCCGCAATGCGCCTCATTGGTGGCAGATCAGCAAGTGGTGAATACTTCATCGAAATGGTTTGAGTTGCATTTCCCTGTTTGATAACGAAGGAAGAAGTTCGATCAGAAAGCGTTCCCCGAAATATCGATGTACTACGAACAGATATATTTGAAAGGACTACTAGTCGAAATTAAACTGATGGCAAAAGGCAATGGCTTCTTCTCTTGTCTTGAAAACACCGACAAAAATGCGATATTGCAAGCCCAATGATTGAATTCGTTCAGTCATTACGAACGCCTGAAGTCCAGGGTATTTCTTCACTTTTTTCACCGCTTGAATTGCTTTAATTTTTGTAATCCATGAAGAGATTTGAAGAACATACCCTTTTTTATTTGCATCGGCAATCACAATGCATGGCGTTTCAGCCTTAATTTTTGGTTGTGGCGGAGGTACAACTATCTTGATAAGTACTTGTGGTGGAGGTACGACTTTCTTTTCAACTATTTGTGGCGGCGGTACGATTTTCTTTTCGACTACCTGTGGTGGAGGCACGACCTTCTCTTCAACGATTTGTGGCTGTTCGGTGGAAACAGTTCTTTGTTCACCTGCCTTTACGGGTTTAGCCGATGTGTCGCCCTGGAGGGATTGGACCACGAATTCGAGTTCATCCACTACAGAGCCCTCCTTATTTTGTAAAATAGTAACTGGCAATGCACTTGGTGAAGAAGTCATGGATAATCTGCGTAATTGGGCGGTATCAATGCGGGCAACATATTTACCAGGCGCCAAACCGAGAAAACTGAAAAAGCCATCGTCCTCAGAAAGTGTTCTTGCGGCAAGACTGGAATTATCGC
>Ga0182021_10003502_pt1 | contig 18439 bp, 19 predicted proteins | sample 612E3MmetaG_FD_120493 | JGI IMG/M metagenome (GOLD analysis project Ga0182021, IMG submission 120493) | Permafrost microbial communities from Stordalen Mire, Sweden - 612E3M metaG (Illumina Assembly) | ecosystem: Environmental > Terrestrial > Soil > Wetlands > Permafrost | place: Sweden... | reverse complement strand
CGAACTCCCCGTTGGACGGCAGCGCCTGCTTGCCGACGACCGGCAGGCCGAGGGCGCGCACCTGGTCTTCGATGAACGGGTCGAGCTCCTCCACGACGGCCACTCGCGACACCGAGCGGTAAAGCTGAGCGACCTTCTGTACCGGCAGCGGCCAGGACATGCCGAGCTTGAGGAACCAGGCCTTGGGAAAGGCCTCGCGAGCGTACTGGTAGGCAACGCCCGAGGCGATGATGCCGAAGTCGGCGGTGCCCGCCTCGAGGACGTTCAGGGGGGATTGATCGGCGCGCGCGCGCAACCGGCTGAGGCGCTGCAGCACCAGCCGGTTCCGCTCGCGCGCGAACTGCGGCACCATGACGTACTTGGGGATGGCGCGCTCCCACTCGTGGGTCGGCACTACAACGGCCGCGCGCGGCATGACACGGCCGCGCCCGTGCGAGAGGCGCGTGGTGGTACGCAGCATGACCGGCGTGTCGAACTCCTCCGAGAGCGCCAAGGCGTGGGCCACGAACTCGTAGGCCTCCTGGCTGTCCGCCGGCTCCAGCAGCGGCACTTTGGCGAACCTGGCGTAGTGGCGGTTGTCCTGCTCGTTCTGGGAAGAGTGCATGCCCGGGTCGTCGGCGGAGACCACGACCAGCCCAGCGTTGACGCCCGTGAGCGACAGGGTCATGAACGGGTCGGCGGCCACGTTGAGGCCAACGTGCTTCATGGCCACCAGGCTGCGGGCGCCGGCCAGGCTGGCTCCCACCGCCGTCTCCATGGCCACCTTCTCGTTGATGCACCATTGGGCCGAGATACCACCGGCCTTGGCGATGGTCTCGATGATCTCGGTGGACGGCGTGCCGGGATAGGCACACGCGAAGGCGACACCGGCACGCGCGGCGCCGGCGGCTAGTGCTTCGTTTCCGGAGAGAAAAAGAGTCCGTTCCACGGCCGCGACAGTATAGCCGAACAGCCTCTCCGCCACGTACCGCCGAGACCCGGTCGCCGCGCACCCTCGGGACACTCCCGGCGAGGAGCGAGCCGGTCGCGCCGGCGGCAGTCTCCGCCGTGGAGTCCGGCGCCCGACCGCCGGCAAGGCACGGCAGGAACCGACTGCGATCCGCCGAAAACGGCACCATGGCGTCACGACGTTCACCTGAGCTGCTACGGGCACGCTACAGGATCCTCTTCTTCCTCATTCTTACGCTGATGTGCTGTGCAGCTGGCGGCCGTGCCTCGCTGGCGATCGCGTCAGCCGGCTTCGTCCTGGCCCTCATCTCGTGGCGCGTCGCGGTTGCCCAGGGGCCGTCCCTCTCCATGACGTTCGCCACGCTCGACTGGCTCGTTGTGGGACTCACGCTCGCCTTGGCCGGTGGCACCCGCAGCTGGTTGCTCTTCTCGCTTCCACTCCTCACGCTGGCCGAGCTGATACCGTCCACGCGCCACGAGCGGCCGTTCGTCGTCGCCCCCGCGCTGGCCATGCTCGCCGTCCTGCTTATCGCCGACCCCGCCCTCGGCAGCACACGCTTCCTCGGGGTGATGAAGGTCGCCGGGCTGGTCTTCGGCGGCGCCCTGCCGGCGGTGGCCGCCGGTCAGCCGCGGAGACGGCGGCAGGATGTCAAACGGCATGTCCCGGCCGTGGACCGCACCACTGGCTTCTCCACCCTGTCCAGGGTTGCCGATCTGTTGGGCCCACTGCTCGCCGAGGCGGCCGAGGAGCACGAGCCGCTCAGCGTGATCTGCGTAAGGCTCGACGCTTTTCCCCAGACCCTGACGTTCCTCGGCCCTCAGCGCGCCGAAGCGGTAGTCGCGGCAGTAGCGCGACGCGCGCAGCGGCGCCTGCGCTCGGGCGACCTGGCGTTCCGCGTGAGCCAGGACACCTTCCTGCTGGCCCTTCGCGGCCGCCTGCCCGGACAGGCCCGCAGCGAGGCGGCCGGTCTGCGCCACGACGTCTCCAGCACCGTCGTAGAGCAACAACGCCAGACTGTGTCGACCGGCGTGGCCTCGTATCCGGCCGCCCGCACTCTAGAGAGTCTTCTGCGCGAGGCGCAGCGCGACCTGCTGCAGACGGACGCCGAATTGCGCCCGGCCGCCTCGCTCTGACGGCCGGGCGAGGCTCCCGAGGCGTCGCGAACCGCCCGTATCCTCGCCTGACGGCACGCCTTGCACCATCCTCCTGCGGACCCTAGGATGTCGTCTGTGGAGGTTCAGGTCGCTACCAAGCCCGCCGACGGCAACATTGCCGTGCGCGTGGCCCTGCGCCTCACGTCCCGCGAGCTGGGCCGCGTGTTCGTACGTGGCGACGTGCTCATCCACCTGCCGACCGAGGGCATCGTCCCAGACGAAGACGCCGCACCCGTGTCCCGCAGCGAGCTGTTCCTGAGCGAGCTGGCCGAACTGCCGGACGGGTTCACGCGAGTGTTCGTCGATCAGGCGGCAGCGGATGCGTTCGTCGCCAGCGTCCGCGGCCAGATCGACGACGCAGCAGTCAAGTTGGGGGGCCAATGAACGACGAGCTAGCGGGCTTGCTGGCGGCCTACCGCCAGGACGAGGGCGTCCGGGCGGCGCTGCTGGTGGGCCACGACGGCTTCCCGGTCGCCTCGGCGGCCGAGCCAGACATAGATCCCACCGTCATCGCAGCGCAGGTGGCCGACATCCTGGGCGTCTGTCACCGGCTCGCCCTGGAGCTCGGGCAGCAAGAGACGCGCTTCATCACGTTCGAGCTCACGAGTCTGAACGTCGTGGTCGCCCCCTTCGAGGGCGAGTTGCTCCTGGTGCTGATCGGCGAGCCGGATGCCATCCGGCTCTCGTACTCGCTGCGGGCCGGGGCGTGAAACCTCGCCGACGCCGCGCGCCGTCCACTTTCGCTCCCTGACTCACGGAAAGGCTGGTCACCGATGGAAGACGCAGCCCCGAAACTGGTACAGCTGGCCTTGTCCGTCTCCGAGTGTGTGCGCTGCCCGCAGCTCGCCGCCAGTCGCCTTCGGGCAGTGCCGGGCGGCGGCCACGCCCACGCTCACGTGATGGTCGTGACTGCTGCACCGAGCCAGCAGGAGGAGGAGGCCGGGCTGCCCGCCGGCAGCGGCCTCCTCGACGAGTTCGCCGCCCTGCTCTCCGATTCCACCCCAGAGCGGCGGGCGCCCATCTACACCACGGCCGTCGTCAAGTGCGTGCCGCGCGACGGGCAGCAGCCGCGCGCGGCGAGCGCGGCCGAATGCGACACCTGCTACGCGTACCTGTCTCGCGAGATCTCGACCATCACGCCGCACGCGCTCGTGCCGGTCGGCGCCCAGGCCGCCGCCTACATGCTGGCGCGGCTGCTGGGCGCCGACGCGCCGGTGTTCGACCCGCTCCACCTGCGCGTGATCAGCACGCCGGCCTTCAAGGTCGTGCCGCTGCCGTCGCCCACTGAGGTGGCGGCACTGCCGGCCCACGATCGCAAGGCGTGCCTTGAGCAGCTTCAGAAACTGACCGCCCAGATCCGCCTCTGACCCAGACTCGCGGCCGACCGACCTTTGGAGGAGAGATGTCAACGACCCTGGAGGCTTCACCTGCCACCGAGGAGCGCATCTGGTCGCCCAGGGTGAACGGCGCCATGCTCGGCCGGCTGGCTGCCCGTGCAGACGTCCCGGCAGACCGCGACCCGCTGCCAGTGCAGGCACCGCTCACCGGGGAGACCCTCGGCGTGGTGCCGCACGCCACCCCAGACGACATGCGAGCGGCCTGCCGCGCGGCGCGCGAGGCGCAGCGCGAGTGGGCCGGCGTACCCGTCGTAGAACGCGCCCGCCTGCTGCTCGCCTTCCACGACCTGCTGATCGCCAACGCCAACGAGATCCTGGACATCATCCAGCTGGAGTCCGGCAAGGCGCGCCGCCATGCCCTGGAGGAAGTCCTCGACACCGCCGTCACAGCCCGCTACTACGCTCACACAGCGGCGGACTTTCTGCGTCCCCACCGCCGCCAGGGCGCCCTGCCCGTGCTCACGCAGACCATGGAATACCGCCATCCCAAGGGCGTGGTCGGCTTCGTGACGCCCTGGAACTACCCGCTCGTGCTGGGCATCACCGACGCCCTGCCGGCGCTGGCGGCCGGCAACGGCGTGGTCGTCAAACCGGACGCCCAGACGCCGTTCTCCGCTCTCTGGGCGGGCCGGCTACTCGAGGAGGCCGGTCTGCCGCGCGGCATCCTGCAGATCGTCACCGGCCGCGGCGCCGAGCTCGGACCGGCGATGATAGAAGAGATCGACTGCTTCATGCTCACCGGCAGCACGGCGACCGGCAAGCGGGTGGCCTGCATGGCGGCCGAGCGCCTCATCGACTACTCGCTGGAGCTGGGCGGCAAGAACGTCCTCATCGTGCTGGACGACGCCGACGTGGGACGGGCCGTGGCCGGCACGCTGCGCGGCGTGACGGCCAATACCGGCCAGCTGTGTATCTCCATCGAGCGCATCTACGTGCACGGCAGCCTCTACGACGAGTTCGCATCCCGGCTGGCGGCCGCCTTCGCCGGCGTCCGCCTGGGCAGCACCCTCACCTGGGCGGACGACGTAGGCTCCCTGGCCTCCGCCAACCAGCTGGCCAAGGTGAAGGAGCACGTGGACGATGCCGTCGCCAAGGGCGCCACGCTGCTGGCGGGCGGGCGGGCGCGGCCGGACCTGGGCCCGTACTTCTTCGAGCCCACGCTGCTGGCCGACGTGCCGGCCGACGCCATCTGCGCCCGCGAGGAGACGTTCGGCCCGGTCGCCGCCCTGTACCGTTTCGACACGGAAGACGAAGTTGTGGCCCGGGCCAACGACACCACGTACGGCCTCAACGCCAGTGTGTGGACGCGCAGGGCGGCCCGCGGCCGCCAGCTTGCGCAGCGGCTGCGCTGCGGCACCGTCAACGTCAACGAGGCCTACGGCGCCACCTGGTCGTCGGCTTCGCCGATGGGCGGCTTCAACGAATCGGGGGTCGGCCGGCGCCACGGCGAGCACGGCATCCTCAAGTTCACCGAGGCGCAGACGGTAGCCGTGCAGCACGTGCTCGCGATCGACACGCCGCCCTTCCTCAGCCACGCGCAGTACGCCGCCATCATGCTGCGAGCGGTCAAGGCTCTCAAGTACCTGCCGGGATGGAAGTGACGCCGCAGACGCGGCGCGTCACGGAAGGAGGCAAGGCAGCATGACCACCATAAGCAGCAAGCACGTGCTGATCACCGGTTCCGCCAGCGGCATCGGCCGCCTGCTGGCTGAAAAGATGGCGGCCCTGGGCGCCCAGGTCAGCATGTGGGACATCGACGACACGTGCCTGGCCGGGGCCGCCGCAGGTATCTGCGCCGGCGGCGGCCTGGTGCGCGAATACTGCTGCGATGTGAGCGACCGTACAGGCGTGGACAAGCTGGCGGCGCAGACCATGGCGGAGGGCGGCCCGGTCGACATCCTCATCAACAACGCCGGCGTGGTCAGCGGCCGCCCGCTGCTGGAGCTGAGCCCCGAGCAGATCGAGCGGACCATCCGGGTCAACGTGCTGGCCCTGTTCTGGGTGACCCGCGCCTTCCTGCCGGCGATGATGGAGCGCGGCAGCGGCCACGTGGTCACCGTCGCCTCGGCCGCCGGACTCATCGGCGTGCCGAAGCAGACCGACTACGGCGCCAGCAAGCACGCCGCGGTGGGCTTCGACGAGTCTCTGCGCATGGAGCTGCGGCGCACGGCGCCCGGGGTGATGACCACGGTCGTCTGCCCCAGCTACATAGACACCGGCATGTTCTCCGGGGTCACCACGCGCTTTCCTTTGCTGCTGCCGATCCTCAAGGAAGAGAAGGTGGCAAACGCCATCGTACGGGCCATCCAGCTGAACCGCCGTCAGGTGATGATGCCGTTCATGGTGCGCACGATGCCGCTGATGCGGCTGCTGCCGGTGCCGGCCTTCGACTGGGTGGCCGACTTTCTGGGCATCGCCAGGGCGATGGACGAGTTCGTGGGGCGCGGCCCGGCGGCGTAGCCGCTCCGCCGCGCCTGCGGCCTTGCGCCCTCAGACTGAGCCGGCTGCCTCGCCCAGGGTCTCTCCGAGCTTTCGGCGTATCTCTGGATCGCCTGCGCCCAGGCGGCGGCACCGGTCGACGAAGCGCTGGGCGGCGGCCGTGAGCTCGCGCTCTCTGGCCGCCGCACCGTCTTCGCTCGATCCCGGCGAACCTGCAACTACCACTCGCTGGCGAGAACGCGTGCCCACCAGCCCCTCGTTGCGCAACTCCGTGTAGGCACGCTGCACCGTCCCCGGTGCGAGTCCAAGGTCGGTGGCCAGCTGCCGCACAGATGGCAGCGGTGTCTCGGGTGCCAGAATGCCCAGGACTATGAGCTCGGCGAGGCGGGCCCGGATCTGCTCGTAGGGCGGCACCGGCGAAGCGGTGTCGACGGTGATGTTCATCGCTCGATGACGCCCGGGACGACCGCGCGGCCACCGCTCACCAGCGCACCGCTCCAGGCGACGCCCGACGCAAGCATCAGACCTCCACCGACGAGCCGCATGCCCCAGGCGAGGCCGTGCAGCGCATCCGAAAGCGTGACGCTCGCGATGCCGGCGCCCATGGTCAGGAGCAAGGCGCCCAGCACAGGCGCAGCAATAAGGCTCGCCGCCACCACTGCCGCCTGCGCCGCCTGGCCGCGCACGCGTTCGTCGGCAGCGGGATCGCCGACCGCTGGGGCGCGGCCGACCACCGTGCGGACGGTCAGCTCGGTGAGCAGCCAGCCGACGACAAGACCCACCAGGGCAGGCAGGCTGTAGTACCACCCCGGCCAGGGGCCACGGCTGATTGTACGGGCACCGGACCACGCAGCCGAAATCTGGTTGGATCCGGACGGTGAGGCCAGCAGAGTGGCCGCCACAGCCACTGCCGCTGTGACCGCAAACGCACTCCGCATGCCCCCCAGTGCCCAGCGCGTCACGTAACGCCCGGGCGTCCGCGGGACCAAGCCGGCCACCCGTACAGCACCGCTCTGCCGGCGTCGGCGAGTGAGTTCGGCGACCATGAGACCCAGAAGCCAGCAGCTCCCGGCGAGAGAGGGCAGGGCCAGGATCAGCGGTTGCCTGGCGGCCTCGAGGCGCACGATCACCACGCAGACGATGCACCCCGCGAGCAACCCCGCGAACTGCCAGACCAGCCCGTGCATGTCCGAGACGGCCTGGCGCCCGGAGCGCCTGCGGGCTGCTGTCACGAGCGCAAGCGCGATGGCGCCCAGGACCACCACCACGATCGTGATCAGTAGCAATGCCATGCGGTCACTCCTGTGTCGACAGCGTGATACAGGGCAGCGTACAGTCACGCCTCTTCTGTGTCAACTACACGACACAGAGGGCATCTGCGTTTGTGACGCGCTAGGGGACGACGACCTTCAGCGCGCGCGGCACCACGCGGCAGATCATCGGCAGCTTGCCAGCAACCTCGCCGTCGGTCTGCACCAGAACCTCGTCCTCGCTGTCTATGACGCTGATCTCGGCCCTTTCCGTGCGCCAGTACTGCACCTTGGGGTGTTTGAGGTGCGTCTCCACCAGCGCCGAGAGCCAGTAGTAAGCCGTGCCGAGCGGCGAGAGCGTCTGCAGCACGCACACGTCCAGCAGGCCATCGCGCATGCTCGCCTTCGTGGTTATGCCGAAGGAGCCACTGTAGTTGGCGGAGTTGCCGATGACGGCGAAGTAGCCATCGGCCGTCTGCTCGGCCGTCTCCACCCGCACCAGGGGGAATTCGTTGCGGAAGAAGGTCGCCACCCCGTGCACGGCGAAGGCCGCCTCGCGCAGGGCCTTCTTGAGGGCCGGGTTCATGGAGTTGACGACCATAGCGTCCAAGCCGACGCCGGCCATGAGGGCGAAGTAACGCTCGCCGGCCAGCCCCAGGTCGATCCAGGAGATGTGACCCTCGCCGGCCAGCCGGATGGCGTCGGCCGGCTCCATCGATACGCCGAGCTCCAGGGCCAGCACGTTGACGGTGCCGGTCGGCACGATCAACAGCGGCACACCGCTCTCGGCGATGCCGTTGATGACCTCGTTCACGGTGCCGTCGCCGCCCAGGGCGCAGACGGCGTCGACACCGTCCGCTACCGCCTGCCCGGCAAGATCCGTGGCGTGGCCGGCGTGCTGCGTCGGCAGCTCGACCACTTCCAGCTCCTGAGCCCGCAGCAGGTCGAGCAGCACGGGCATGTCGCGGCGGTGCTCGCCGCCACCCGAGGACGGGTTGAATATGGCCGCCACCCGCTGCAGGCCGAGGCCGTTCACGGCAGCGGGACCTCGGCACGGTCCGAGGGTCGGACACAAGCGCCGTAGCCGGCCGCCCGCGCGGCGGCGAACGCCGGCTGGAAGCCGGCGGCTACTTCGCCTGGCTCGTGGGCATCGGAGCCGAAGGTGATGCCGATGCCCCGCTCGTTCGCCCGGGCGAGCAGGTCCGCCGACGGGAACAGCTCGCCGACGGGATAGCGAAGGCCGGACGTGTTGACCTCTACCAGCACGCCGGCCGCTGCGATGGCGTCCAGGGCGGCGTCTTCCGCCGGCCGCACGGCCGGGCCCGGCCGCCGCCCGAACTTCTTGGGCAGATCGAGATGGCCGACTACGTCGATGACACCCGTGGCGGCCATCTCGGCCACCGCACCGTAGTAGCGCATATAGAGCTCGTCGCCGTCCGGCCAGTTCTGCAGGACCATCTTCTCGATGTAGTCGACCGGCTTGCCGTCGACGGCATGCACGGAGCCGATGACATAGTCGAACCGCTGCTCGGCCAGCAGGCCGACCAGGTGAGACCACTCCCGCGGGGCGTAGTCGACCTCTACGCTGGTGAACACCCGGATGCGGTCCTGGGCCGCCGCGGCCTCTTCGCGCACGGCGGCCACGTACGCGGCCAGCCGGTCGTGCGGGATGCCGTAGTCGTCGTCGGGATCGTAGGGCACCAGATGATCGGTCAGTCCGACCTCGGGCAGCCCCTGGTCGACGGCACTGGCGATCATCTCGGCGACCTGGCCGTCGCCGTCTGACCAGCAGGTGTGGACGTGGTAGTCGGACAGGGCGCCGACGGGACGCTTCGGCATCGGCGCCCGGGCACCCAGCGCGTCCTCCACCAGTGCCGCCTCGTCCCAACCCATTCAGGACCTCGCTCTTGGTCGCTTCGGCGCCGGCCGCTGTGACCGCCCCTTTGGTGTGGTGAAGACCCACACGAGCAGCAGACCGGCCAGGAACCCGCCGATGTGCGCGAAGAAGGCTACATCCGTCTGACCGCCGATGCTGGTGTATCCCTGGATGAGCTGCAGACCGAACCAGGCACCCAGCATGACCCACGCCGGCACGTAGATGATGGGCAGGAAGAAGAAGATGGGGATGACGGAGAGCACTCGGGCGCGGGGAAACAGCACGATGTAGGCGCCCAGCACTCCAGCGATGGCGCCGCTGGCGCCTATGGTCGGCACCTGGGAGTTGACGTCGATGGCCACCTGCAGGCCCGCCGCCGCCAGCCCGCAGACCAGGTAGAAGGTGAGGAACTTGAGGCGGCCCATGGTGTCCTCGACGTTGTTGCCGAAGATCCACAGGAACAGCATGTTGAAGATGATGTGCAGCCAGCCGCCGTGCACGAACATGGCGGTAAAGGCCGTGGCCCACCACGGCACCAGGTCGGCAGGCGGTATGTCGACCCGATGGGCGATCTCGAAGGGCACCAGGCCGGCTCGGTAGAAGAACATGTCGACGGCGTGACCATTCAGACTGAGCAGGCCCGCCGAAAGCTTCAGCTCGTAGAAGAAGACCGCGAAGTTCGCGACGATCAGCGCGACGGTGACGACCGGGAAGCGACGCGTGGGGACGTTGTCGTAGAGCGGTATCACGCGCCGCTTCCCGTGCCGGCTATGTGGCGCTCACGCTGCAGGCGCACACCTTGAACTCGGGGATCTTGGCCTGGGGGTCGCGCGCCGGATTGGTCAGCCGGTTGGCCGGCGCCTCCCAGAAGTGGAAGGGCACGAAGACCACCCCTTCCGCGACCCTGGTGGTGACCCACGCCGGCGTGGTGATGCTGCCCCGCCTAGTGGTGACGGTGACCGGCCGGCCATCGGCGATGCCGAGCCGCTGTGCATCGGCCGGGTTGACCTCCACAAAGCCGCCGGGCACCAGCTCGTTGAGGCCGTCGCTGCGCCGCGTCATGGTGCCCGTGTGGTAGTGCTCCAGCAGGCGCCCGGTGGTGAGCACCAGCGGGTAGTCGGCGTCGATCTCTTCGGCCGGCACCTGGTAGGTGATGGGGAAGAAACGGCCCCTGCCGCGGGTGAAGGAGCCGATGTGCAGGATCGGCGTGCCCGGATGCTCGCTCGTCGGGCACGGCCAGCACAGGCCGCCTTCGGCCTCGATGCGGGCGTGGGCGATGCCGCCGTAGGACGGCGTCACCGCGGCTATCTCCTCCATGATGTCTGAGGTGCAGCCGTACGACCAGTCGACGCCCATGCGCGCCGCCAGATCGACGATGATCTGCCAGTCCGGGCGCGCCTCGCCGGGTGCCTGTACGGCCTTGCGCAGCAGCTGCACCTTGCGCTCGGTGTTCGTGAAGGTGCCATCCTTCTCGGCGAAGCTGGCGGCCGGCAGGACTACATCCGCCAGCTTCGCCGTCTCGCTGAGGAAGATGTCCTGGGCTACCAGGAGCTCGAGGTTTCGCAGCCCCTGCTCCACGTGGGTGATGTCCGGGTCGGAGAGCATCGGGTTCTCGCCCATGACGATGAGCGCCTTGACGCGCCCGTCGATCATGGCGTCGATGGTCTCGGTGACGGCCAAGCCGGGCGCGTCGGGCAAGTCTGTGTTCCAGGCGGCGCTCATCTTCGCCCGCGCCGCCTCGTCGGCCACCTTCTGGTAGCCGGAGTAGTCGGTGGGCAGGGCGCCTACGTCGCAGGCGCCCTGCACGTTGTTCTGGCCGCGCAGCGGGTTGACGCCCGCGCCGCGCTTGCCGAGGTTGCCGGTGAGCATGGCCAGATTGCTGACGGCGATGACGTGCTCGGTGCCGTGCGAGTGCTGGGTGATGCCCATTGAGTAGACGATGGCGGCGCGCTCGGCGGCGGCGAACAGGCGCGCCGCCGAGCGGATCTGCTCGGCCGGCACGCCGGTGGTCTCTTCGACCAGCTCGGGCGTGTAGGCCACCAGCATGTCGCGCAGCGCCTCGTAGCCTTCCGTGCGCTCGGCGATGAACTCTTCGTCTGCCAGGCCCTCTTCCACGATGACACGCATGAGGCCGTTGAGCAGGGCCACGTTGGTGCCCGGACGCAGGCGCAGATGCAGACGGGCGCGGCGCGCCATGTCTATCTCGCGCGGGTCGGCGACGATGAGGTCGGCACCCCTGCGCAGCGCCTGCTTGATGTGCAGCGCCCCGATGGGATGCGCCTCGCTCGTGTTGGAGCCGATAATGAGCACCGCCTGGGCCTCTTCCAGGTCGACGAACGAGTTGGTCATGGCGCCGCTGCCCAGCGACTGGGCCAGACCGGTGACGGTGGAGGCATGGCAGAGGCGGGCGCAGTGGTCGACGTTGTTGGTGCCCACCACGGCGCGCATGAACTTCTGGAAGACGTAGTTCTCTTCGTTGGTGCAGCGGGCCGACGCGAAACCGGCGATAGCGTCGGCCCCGTGCTCGTTCCTGATGGTCCCGAGGCGCTCGGCGACTACGCCCAGCGCCTCGTCCCAGCTGGCCGGCACCAGCTCGCCGCCCCTGCGCACCAGTGGAGTGGTGAGCCGGTCGGCGTGGTGGATGAACTGGAAGCCGTAGCGGCCCTTCACGCAGAGGTTGCCCTCGCCGGGCCCCTTGCCGACCGGCGAGACCACGCGCATCACCTTGCCCTTGTTGACCAGCAGCTGGATGTTGCAGCCGCAGCCGCAGTACGGGCAGATGGTGTCGACGGCGGTGATGTCCCAACAGCGTCCCTCGCCGCGGCTGCGCTTGTCTTGCAGGGCGCCGGTGGGGCAGGAGGACACGCAGTTGCCGCACATCTCGCAGTCCGTCTCGACCATGGAGCGGCCGAAGGAGGTGGTTATGTACGAGGGAAAGCCACGCTCGGCGAAGTCCAGCACGTGGCACATCTGCACCTCGTTGCAGATGCCCACGCAGCGGCCGCACAGGATGCACTTGGACGGATCGTAGGCGATGAACGGCGTGTCCTCGCGGGCGGGGTAGGCGCGCATCTCACCCGCATAACTGGTGGTGTCCACACCGAACCGGTAGGCGAGCTCCTGCAGGCGGCACTGCCCCGAGCGGTCGCACACCAGACAGTCCGGCCGATGGTCCGAGAGCAGCAGGTCGATGAGCACCTGGCGCTGCTCGTTGATCTCCTCAGTCTCCGTGCGCACCACCATGCCCTCGCCGGCCCTGGTGGCGCAGGAGACGACGGGACCGCGGCCGCCCTCCACCTCGACAAGGCACAGCCGGCAGGCAGCGAAGGGCTCCAGCCGGTCGTCCTGACAGAGGGTGGGGATATCTATGCCCGCCGCGCGCGCTGCCTGCAGGATGGTGGCACCGGGCTCGGCACTGATGGGTCGCCCGTCGATCGTCAGGTTCACGCTCATCTTCTCCACCGCCATACGACGTGTCTGCTTCCGCTGCGCGAGCACTCATTGTACCTGCACTCGCCCGCCGCCCGTTGTTCGAGAACGCTACGTGCCGCGCGGGACACCGCTGCTTAGTCGGCCGCAAGATCACTCCCGCGGCGCCACGCGCAGCGCGAAACCAGCGCCGCCCGCAAGGACCTGCCGCCCCTGCCGTCGCCTGAACCAGCGGGCCGTGCCCGTCGGCGGCTTTGTGCTCCGAAAGTCATACGGTATCCTGACTATCAGGTATCCGAACCATCAGGAGGAGGAGTTCATGCCCGGAACGGGTGATGACGCCGGAGCCGTGCTCGAGCTGCTGCCGGAGCTGGCGCTTGCATTGCGGGCCGCCGCGCCCCACGAGCAGGCGCGCCGCGAGCACCCGCAGTTGCGGCTCACGGCGCGCCAGATGGCTGCCGTCATCCACCTCGGCGCGGACGGCCCTCAGACCATGTCAGAGTTCGCCGGCGGCATGAACGTCAGCCGCGCCTCCGCGTCGGAGTTGGTGGAGCGGCTGGAAGAGAAGGGCATGGTGGTCCGCGAACACGGCGCGGCCGACCGCCGCCAGATCAACGTGCACCTGTCGCCGCACGCCGACCGGATGGTGCAGGCGACCCTGCGCCAGCGGCGGCAAGACGTGCGGGACGTGCTCGGCCGTCATCCGGACGTGGCGCCCGCCTCTCTGCTGGCCGTGCTGCGCGACCTCACGGCCACCCTCAAGGAAACGCGACCGTGACGCACACGCTCGCCGGCTCCGTTCGCGCCCGGCCGGCCCGTAGCCCCTGGGCCGTGCTCAGCGTCCTCTGCCTCGGCCTCTTCATGATCCTGCTGGACGGGACCATCGTGAACGTCGCCATCCCCAAGATCATGGCCGGCCTGAACACCGGCCTGGCCGGCGTGGAGTGGGTCATGAACGGCTACGTGCTGATGTTCGCCGTCACACTGGTCACGCTCGGCCGCCTGGGCGATCTGTACGGGCGCCGGCTGCTCTTCGTCGCCGGCATGGCACTCTTCACGCTCTCGTCGCTGGCCTGCGGCCTGGCGCCCAGCATAGAGCTGCTCGTCGCCTTCCGCGTAGTGCAGGGGCTCGGCGGGGCGGCGATGATGCCGAGCACCTTGAGCATCGTCGCGGCCGTGTTCCCGGCCGACAAGCGTGGCGCCGCCATGGGCATCTGGGGCGGCGTCAGCGGGCTGGCCACGGCGATCGGGCCCAGCCTCGGCGGCCTCGTTGTCGACGCCGCCAGCTGGCGCTGGATCTTCCTCATCAACCTGCCAATCGGCGTCGTGTCCATTGCGCTGGCGCTGCGCATCGTGCCGGAATCCAGGAACCCGACGGCCGTCAGCTCCCTGGACCTGCCCGGCGTGGGTCTCATCTCCAGCGCCATGTTCTGTCTCACCTTCGCCCTAGTCGAGGGACAGAAGTACGGCTGGACGTCGGCGACGATCCTCAGCCTGCTGGCTGGCTGCGGACTGCTCTTCGCCGCCTTCTACCTGCGCGAGCGCCGCGAGCGCCAGCCGCTCATCGACTTCAGTCTCTTCCGCCGCCGCAACTTCCTGGCCGGCAACGTGACCGGCCTTATCCTCAGCTTCGGCATGATGGGCGTGTTCTTCACCGTGCCGATCTTCCTGCAGACCGTCCTCGGCTACAGCGCCATGAAGGCCGGCGCCGTCATGAGCCCCATGTCGGTGGCCGTCATGTTCTCGGCGCCGTTCGCGGGCCGCCTCTCCGACAAGGTCGGCAGTCGCTGGCTCATCTGCGCCGGCCTGCTGCTCATGGCGTTCGGCATCGCCTGGATGGCCGGCCTGACGCCTATTCAGGCCGGCCTCACGCCGAGCACCCGGGCCCTGAGTCTCATCCTGCCGTTCGTCGTGTCCGGCCTGGGCATCGGCCTTGCAGTGGCCCCCACCACCTCGGCGGTCATGGCCACCGCGCCCTTGGACCGGATCGGCAACGCGTCCGGCGTGCTGAGCACCATGCGCCAGCTCGGCAGCGTCATGGGCATCGCGGTGCTCGGGGCGGTGCTGCAGAACCGGCTGACGCACAACGTGGTGGCCGGCGTGCAGGCCCTGCCCGGCGTGCCGGCGTCGGTGAAGGCGGTCATCGTCAAGACTGTGAGCGAGGGCGGCAGCCAGATGAACGCCCCTGCCGGCTCCGTCGGCAGGGGCATGATGCAGAGCTTCCTGCACCTCTTCCGGCAGTGGTTCACGAGCGCCATCAACACCACGTTCATCGTCGGCATGGCCGTCTGCGTGGTCGGCGCACTCGCGGCGGTGTTCGTCAAGAGCCATGTAGAAGCGCCGGCTGAGGAAGGGCGGAACTGAGCCGAACCTGCCCGACTCCCACCTCGTGGCTTGAAGCGGGTACGGCGATGGCTGGTAGACTGAGCCGTCGCCGCACCCGCGGCGGTCCGTCGTCATCCGGAGTGAGAGCATGAAACCGAGCGCTGAAGCTGCCCGTCTAATGGACCTCGCCAACCGCTACGGCGCCCGAAATTACGCGCCGCTACCGGTGGTACTGGAGCGTGGCGAGGGCGTCTACGTCTACGACACTGAAGGCCGCGAGTACATCGACTTCCTCTCTAGTTACTCGGCCCTCAGCCATGGCCACCGCCACCCCCGCATCGTCGCAGCCGCGCAGGCGCAGTTGGAAAAGATCACCCTCACGTCGCGCGCTTTCCACAACGCCGAGATGGGGCCGTTCCTGCACGAGCTCTGCGAGTACGCCGGAATGAGCATGGCGCTGCCCATGAACACCGGCGCCGAGGCCGTGGAGACAGCCATCAAGGCGGCCCGCAAATGGGCCTACGCCGTCAAGGGCGTGCCGCGCCACGAGGCAGACATCATCGTCTGCGCCGACAACTTCCACGGCCGCACAGTCACCATCATCTCGTTCTCCACCGAGAACCTCTACCGCGACGACTTCGGACCATTCACCCCGGGCTTCACCATCATCCCATACGGAGACGCCGATGCCCTGGAGGCTGCCATCACCCCGAACACCGCCGCCTTCATGGTCGAACCGCTGCAGGGAGAAGCCGGCGTCGCCGTGCCTCCCGCCGGCTTCCTGGAGCGGGCCCAGGAGCTCTGCGCCAAGAACGATGTCCTCTTCGTGCTCGACGAGGTGCAGACGGGGCTGGGCCGCACGGGCCGTCGCTTCTGCTATCAGCACGAAGACGTGCATCCAGATCTGGTCATCGTCGGCAAGGCGCTGGGCGGCGGCATCTATCCGGTCAGCGCTGTGGTCGGCAAGATGGAGATTCTCAGCCTCTTCCGCCCGGGCGAACACGGCTCCACGTTCGGTGGAAACCCGCTCGGCGCCGCGGTGGCACGAGAGTCGCTGCGCGTACTCGAAGAAGAGCAGCTCGCATCGCGCTCGGCGGAGCTGGGCGAGTACCTCATGGCCCGCTTGCGCGCCATCCAGAGCCCGTACATCAAGGAAGTGCGCGGCAAAGGCCTGCTCATAGGGCTCGTCCTGCAGCCGGACGCGGGCGGCGCCCGGCGCTTCTGCGTGGCCCTCATGGAACAGGGCCTGCTCTGCAAAGAGACACACGAAGACGTCATCCGCTTCGCCCCGCCACTTGTCATCAGCCGTGAGCAGCTCGACTGGGCGCTGGAGCGGGTAGAGAAGGTCATCACCACGATCTAGACGCCGGCCGGGCAGGAACACGACGGCGGCACGCCGAAGGTGGCGGGGCACCAGTAGTGCCGCTGCCCGAGTGGCCTCCCGCGCACGGAGCCGCTCGGCGGCACTGCTCGACCAGTCAGGCGTGTCCTGGCGCCGGCATTCAAGGAGCGACCGTGAGCACCAACTGCGCGAACGACCAGACGCGGGTCATCGTCGTCCCTCGGCCGCTGGCCGCCTACTTCTACGAGCGGCTCAGCCGGTTGTACGCCGGCCGTCCGGACGTGAGGGTCGTGGTGGACCGCAGGGTAGGAGATCGGCGCCGGTCTCCGGCGTCGGCGCTCAACATGTCGGAACGGCGCGCGGGCGATCGCCGTGCGGACGCGGTCTACTGGTCGCTCGAGGAGATGCCGTTCGCGGCATCGGGAGAGTGAAAGACGCGCCGGCCGCTCGGCCGGCGCGGGCCTTCAGGAGTCAGATCCAGCCGTTGTCGCGGCTCACGATGACCGCTTGTGCGCGGTCCACGACCCCGAGCTTGCAGTACACGTTGTGCAGGTGGTTGCGCACGGTGCTCTGCGACAGCCGCATGGCATTCGCCACCTGCTTGTAGGTCCGCCCGTCCGACAGCAGAGTGACCACCTCGCGCTCCCTCTCGGTAAGCGGGCTCGGCGGAGCGTCCTTGGCCAGCTCCGGCTCTTTGAGGTGCACCTGTACGCGGGCCAGCAGCTCGCGGATGTGGAACGGCTTGGTGACGTAATCCACGGCGCCCGAACGGAAGCCCGCAAGCTTGCTGTCGATCTCGCGCCGAGCGGTAAGGAAGATGATGGGATTGGTCAGGTTGGCGGGCTTTTCACGCAGCCAGCCGGCGACGGTGAAACCGTCGGCGTCCGGCATCATGATGTCGAGGAGCACCAGATCGGGCAGGAACGAGGTGCACATGCGCACCGCTTCCTTTCCGTTGGCCGCGGTCGTGACGTCGTACCCGGCACTGCTTAATGCCTCTTGCACGAGCCTGCGGATGTCCGGTTCGTCGTCAACGACAAGTATTCTCCGCGCCACCCCTCCACCTTTCGGAGACTGCGTCCAACGCCCGCAGCCCGGCGCGTCTGAGACGCGCAAGCCATTGCCTTCCCAAAGTCAGTATCGGCACGGGGGCGGCAGAGTTTAGAAACGGGCGTTGCCCAGCGCGAACGAGGCCGCTCTGCGGCTACCTGTCGTCTTATTGGAGGATGCTGCCCCCATAGGCCAGGAGCAGCCAGACGGCCAGCGCGGCTACTGCAACGGCGGCGGCGATATCCAGGTAATGGTGCCGCCGGACGGCGTCCCAGGAGAGCTCGGCGAAGGCGGCGACCGCCGCCAGCAGCCCCACCACGCCGAGCACGATGATGAGGACACCCACGATCCGGCCGGTCAGCTGCGGGGGCCGGCCGCCCCAGTTGAAACGGCCACAGGAACCGCCGAGCTCGCTTCCTCCGCCAAGGCCGCGCCGGCGGCCAGAGCCCTCAGATTGGCCTCGACGAGCTTGGCCGGCAGCCGCTTGCTCACACTGTCTGCCAGCGCCTGACGGCCGACGGCGGGCACCAGCACCACAATGGCGCCCAACGAGACCACGTTGGCCGCCATCGGCGTGCCAGCCTGGCTCTGGGCGGTCTGCGTGAAGGGCAGGCCCAGCAAGCGCACGCCGCCGATGGGCTCCGGACTCACCAGCCCACTATCGTAGAGCACCAAGCCACCGAGGCGCGTCTGCGGCCCAAACTTGTCGAATGCCGGCTGCGAGAGGCACAGAGTCAGATCGGCCGACTCCACTTCCGGGTAATCGATCTCGTCGTCCGAGATGATGACGGCGGCCTGCGAAGCCCCGCCGCGCGCCTCTGGTCCGTAGCTCTGGGACTGGACGACCTCTTTGCCCAGGCTCACGGCCGCCTCCGCCAGGATGACGGCCGCCAGGATGAGGCCCTGGCCGCCGGAGCCGCTCAGGCGGATCTCATAACGGCCGTCGGCCAGGTCGGACGCCACGACTCGGGCCTCGCCGCCGTAGGGCAGCGCGGCCTGCTCGCTACCGCTGGGCACGGCGGCGCACCTCCTCGTAGACTTCGATGAACTCGGGCCGCTCGGCGTGGTGCAGGACGCCCACCGGGTACTTCTCGCGCAGCGAGGCTTGACCCGCCTCGTAGCGCGCCACCGGCACGGCCTGCCCCTTCTGAGCGCACAGCATGTCCACGGCGTCGCCCTGTGCGTTCTGCCGGCCGTAGTAGGTGGGGCAGGTGCTCACCACCTCGAT
>Ga0182021_10003501_pt1 | contig 18439 bp, 15 predicted proteins | sample 612E3MmetaG_FD_120493 | JGI IMG/M metagenome (GOLD analysis project Ga0182021, IMG submission 120493) | Permafrost microbial communities from Stordalen Mire, Sweden - 612E3M metaG (Illumina Assembly) | ecosystem: Environmental > Terrestrial > Soil > Wetlands > Permafrost | place: Sweden... | reverse complement strand
CGATCTGTGTACAAGGCAACAATTATTATTATAACAAACCGGCAGCTATCTCTTTCCAGACATTCTACGATGAACTTTTGCCTTATGGCGAATGGATCAATACCCCCGAATATGGGTATGTCTGGCATCCTTACCTCGATAACCCGGAAGATTTCAGACCTTATTCCTCCGCAGGAAACTGGGTTTATACGGACCTGGGCTGGATTTGGGTTTCTGATTATAGCTGGGGTTGGGCTACCTTCCACTATGGAAGATGGTACTTCGATGATTCTCTCGGCTGGATGTGGATCCCCGGTTATGAGTGGGCTCCTGCCTGGGTTACATGGGGTACCTTTAATAATTACTGGGCCTGGGCTCCAATGGGTCCCAATATTCAGGTTAATGTCAATTTAAACTGGTATCCTCCCTGCTTCTGGTGGACCTTTGTTCCATTTGGTCATTTCTGCTCATACAACTGGCATTCATATATTTACAACCAGCCGGTTCAAATTACCAATATCACTTTCATTAAGAATATTTACTACAACGGCAATTTCCGGCACAACAGTGGTAACTGGTTCTATGGCCCAAGGGTCGGTGATGTCGAAAGACATTTAAATGCAAGAGTGCGTAAAATGCAGGTGGTCGACGCTGTCAGACCCTATAACCTTATTGCAAGCAACAACCGGGTAAATGTTTACCGTCCAAATGTAATTAATGGACGTGAAAATTATCAGCCACGCAAATACCGGAATGTGGGAAACTTCAGGACCGTTTCAACAACAGATCCGAGAAATCAACGAATAACTGTTTTTAACACGAAACGGACGGGTGAAAATGGTGCCGAAACCCGGACATCAAATCAAACTGTCCGGAGAACCGATGATTTTAGATTTAATATTCAGCCAGTGAAGGGATCCGCAGCCAACGAAAGAATTCTGAAGAATAAAAATGAACCCGTTTCCGGATCAGTGAAGATATACCGGAGCGGACCAGCAATGGAACCTGTCAGCCGGACTGTTCCCCGTTACAGCAATGTGAATCAAAGGTCTGATGTTTACAGGCAACAACCTGTACAATCAAACAGGGTATTTTATCAACGGAGTTCGCCATCAACTGGTTTTGTTCGTAATGCCGGTATAAGCAGCCGTGGAAGTAATTTGGGCAGAAGCAATACATCATCCAGACCTGCAATGCGATCTTCTTCTGTTCGTTCTTCGTCATCTTCAAGAATGAGGCATAACTAAATCATTTTAAAATTAAAAACCTGAGTTAGTATTTCAGGAATAGAATTATGAAGAATCTGTTTTTTTTATTCTTTACAGTTTTTATTTATACTTCTGCAATATCCCAAATTGATTCTGTAACATATGGAATTTCCGCTTTAACGATAGATTCAGGAATTATTCTTTCAAAAATCAGCGTTTCTGACGGAAATGTTGCAAAAATATCCCTTAATGCTGTTGCTCAGGTTCCCGCCGGGTATGGCAGAACAATCGATCCGCTGCATCATGTTTTTTACTATGCAACAGGTTCCGATTTATTGGCTCTTGATCTTAACACGGGAGAATTGATCAGAAAGATTTCAATCAGAAACTATTTAAATTCAATCTTCCTTGGTATTAATTATAATTACCGGGATTCGACTCTTTACGGAATTGCAGTGGATGCTGCAGTTATGAATATTAACCTGGCAAAATTGGATCCGTATACCGGATCCGTAACACCCATTTCCGACAGCTCTCTGGCAACAAGTTACAATGTATTGACAGGGACCGCCCTGGATCCTGTTCACGGTATTTATTATTTTGAGACGATTAAAAACCCTTCAAACCACCTGATCGGAGCAGATATTCATTCAGGCAGATTGATTTCCGACCTGTCCATTGGGATTGATACATCGGAGAGGTTTGGCCCGATGGAATATAATTGCCATGATACAACTCTTTATGGACTGGCAGGCAATTATATGCATGGAAGAAAACTTGCCAGGATCAACCCTGACAATGGCGCTGTTACTGTTCTTTCAAGGTTCAGTGTTGCAGATACAATTCCTAATGAATATGCAACTATCGATCCGTTTCAACAGATTTTTTATTTCGAGGCAATAGATCACACCTACCGCGGAGTAAATATTAATTCAGGTGACCTCGTAACAATGTCTTCCATTACCCCGCTTCCGGGTTCATACTTTACCGGATTCCTTTTTAATCACACCTGCTATTTTCATGCAGCCTCATTTATCGGGGAAAACAAAATACATCCGGAACTGACAATATTTCCAAATCCCGTATCTGATAAAATAAATATCAGATCATCAAATCCTTTATTTAAAGTAGAGATCCTTGATTTCACCGGAAAACCAGTACTTACTGAATATTGCCACGGGCTGAAGGAATTCCGGGAAGATCTTGCAGGTTTTTCTGATGGCATGTATATCGTGCGCGCAACTAATGAAAGCACATGCGTGTCGTCCGAATTTGTCAAAATTGCGTCCGGCATGCATCCCGGGTATTAAATGATTTTCAGCGGAGAAAATTAAATATGTATAAGCCGGTTCTTCTTTTTGTTTTTTTACTGCTGATCCTTAACAATATACGTTCACAGGACAATAACTCCGTGAACTGTGATATATACATTGATATCCCTGCATGCCCGGCGAATCCAGTAGATAAACCGGGTTATTATATCCTGCTAGACCAGACATTTCAGAACCCCGGAAATTACTGGAATGTCAGTAAGCCCAATGACGATGTGGGCTGTGAATTCGGTTTTATGAGAAACCAGGACAACGTTTCCTACCCCTGCATGAAGAGTCCCGGGCCCGATCCAACCGGGCATTTTCCGGATCTGCTTCTTGCTAAACTGCAGGATACTTGCTATGCCTATCTCTGGAACACAAACGTCCCGGTAAATGGTTGTAGTTATTCCATGGGTGAGATCAAAACAATGACAGTTGACACGGCCAATCACACGTTTAAAAGCTACTATTTCTGCGGGCCCGGGTATTTTGAAGCAAAAGTCCGCCAGCTATACTCTTCCCCGGGGCAGGGCAGTGCCATGTGGCTCTGGTGCGTGCTGGATTCCGATGACCCCGCAATTATTCATCCGGATATCCTGGACGATAATGAAATCGATGTTTTCGAAACCCAGCCTGGCGATTCCACCAGCTTTAATTCAGGATATCACTGGAGGATGAATGAAGGCTTGCAGAAAGTGGAAAATTATTATAAAATTCACAGCAGCACTTATAATTACACAGACTGGAACGTTTTCGCCGTTCAATGGAGCAAGGATAGTATAACCTGGTACGTAAATAACAAACAGGTTTCAAAAATGCTTATGGCTGATAAACCATCAGGTTGTACATCGGGTGATCCAAAGTCATTCTTCCCTCCGGATGGCCCTTTTTGCCTCAGGTTCAATTCGGGCCCGAATACTGTAGGTGATCATGGTCAGGTACTGCCGGCAACACTTCCAACTCATCTCGAGATTGAATATGTGAGGGTTTACAAACCCAATGGGGAAAAGGCAGCTCCTGTGACTTTTTTTTCCGGCACCAGAAACCAGATCTGCATTTCAGAGAATTCCTCCGGGTCCTCGAATACCATTTTATCTGCCAATTACTATCCGGATGCCACTTATTCCTGGTCATCACCGGCTTTTGAAATTGAGCCTTTTGATTTGCCGGGACATCAGCCCCAGCATCACAGCGGCAAAGTGAAGATCTGGGCAAAACCTGATGTTCAGGGGAACCAGTTATATCCGGTTATTCTCTCCACCACCCTTCTGTCTCATACGGAGCAGGATACTGCCTGGTATTTTATTTGTGATTCTGTCCCCCCGGTGCCACCTGATAACTTTCAGGCTTCCCGGATTGAGGGACCATTATGTTTTTATGAGATCTGTCATCCGATCGGGAATTCTTCAACCGCAAGTTGCGAATTTTTCAATGAAGATACACAATCCTGGCAGGAAGCATCAATCCGGACAATCAGTAACAGCAGGTTTGCTTTTTATGGCCGTTATGAACCTCAAACTTATGTCACTATACAATACCGGGAGAAAGATGCCTGCGGCTATTCAGAAATACGGCATTCAGGCATCACAGTACCTCTCCCGCCTCCGGGAACCTGTGGATGGTAATCCCCCTTAAGATGATAAGCATTCGTCATCCAGGTAAACCCTGCCTGCTGATAACATCAGAAAGCCGGGACGATCTGTTTATTGAATAATTATTTTTTCCGTCCTCGCAATCTTGTTGGTTTTGATATTCAGGAAATATATTCCCGCAGGTATTGAAAGATCCAGATGATCTTTCACAACATTACCGGGACCGGTATATGTTTTCCTGTAAAGCTCACGTCCCGACAGATCTGTAATATCAATATTTACGGTTTGATTCCCCGGGTTACTCATCAGCAGGTCAATCGAGCCCTTTGAAGGGTTGGGCTGAATACTGACAGTAAAATCTTTTGGTATCGTATTTATGCCGGTGCATTCATCAAATGAAATATGAACTGTATCATAGGTGACACCTGAACAAGGTGAAATGGAACGGGCAGCCAATATCAGATCCACACCGTTTAATTTATCCTGGGTCCAGGGAAAATACTGGGTGACCAGATTCATCGGATCGGAGAAATATCCGTCTCCGAGAGTCATCCATAGGTTCTCATTATAATTGGCGGCACTGCCATGGACTGTAAATACAGGTACATAAGAACAATACGTGGTGTCATTTCCGGCAAAGACCGTGGCTTTATTATGGACAGTTATATAAACAGAATCAATGAGTGTCTTTGTTCCGTCACTGACAGACAATATGAACCAGGTCGATACCAATGGAGCAGCTGCCGGATTTTTCAGAGCTGATGCAAACCCGGCGGGGTCTGATGTCCAGGAATAAGTATATGAACCCGTCCCGCCTGCAACAAGACAGTCAAGATGGGTGCTGTCGCCCTGGCAGATCGAATAAGGATTGGCCGTGGCAGCGACACTCAGAATATTGAAAAAATTAAAAGATGCAATTCTGGTTTGCCATAATACACCCATGCCGGTGAAGTATTGCTGGGTATACCAGAAGGTGGTACCGTCAGAAGGATCGACCGTCATGGAGCTATAATCTCCCCAGCGGCAGGTATTACCCGAGTCCCTTGACGTATTTGACCCTGTGCCGTAAACGATTCCCCTCTCAGGAAGCGACATGGTATTCAAGGCATCATTCTTCATCCTTCCTGTATATTTGATGGCAGGATACATGCTGCTGGCCGATATGGAGAAACCGAGTGCTATGTTATTGGCAGTGTCCATTGAGGTGCTCGCCATCCAGCGGCATTTGCTGTCACCCGGGGCATAGGTTGACTGCTGGTAAACAGTCCAGGGGTTCCCTGTTGTTTTCCGCATTTCATACCAGCGGATACCGGCAACATTGGATCCCGCATTTACTGTATGGTTGCATACCATGGACGAGTGGTCACTGAACTTACGGAATTGCAACCTGTACATCAGGCGATCCGACAGGACTTCGGCCGGAGTGCTTGTCCCTTTTTGAGGGATCCCGTCCAGGCCTGAATTGAACGTAGTTACAGGTAACTGAAGATAATTTCCGAATGTGGAATTTGACGGGGTCGTCCAGTCAACATGAAATTCATACACACCCAGGTAAGGAGGGGATTCATTCATATAAACAAAATAATTCGGGGTTCCCGATGGCGGAAATTCTCCGTCACAACTGGAGGGAAGAAGCGAATACGCACTATTCGAGGACGGTAATGTGAAATATATCATCCGGGCCGATGAATTACCTGCAATCATCGCGGCACGGTCGAAAACAGCCTGTCCTGTGCCCTGATAACCGTTAGGAAAACGGTTGACCGACATATAATAACCGTCAGGCCAGACCGCGAATTTAGGGTAATCGGGCAAGCCGTTAAAACTATATTCCCAGCGGTACCAGCTGCCTGTCGGATCACCCGTCTGCGAAACAGCGATCATCACATAATTATATCCCGTGGGATATGATAACTGGGAAAAAAACCAGCGGTCCGCATCCGCATCATACATCACAACACCATCTCCACCGTTCATGTTGCCCGGCATCCCGTTCCAGATAATGGAATTGTCTATGGGGCCCAGAACCTTTGTTCCCGCTTTGTCATAAATGGAAAAATGGCAGTTCACCAGGGCAAAATAATGATCAAGGCCCACTTGTCCGGTTACATCAGGCGGATCATACCCCTGACTGTTACTGTTGCCATCAAAATCTGCAATAATTGTATCCTGCGAGGTGTTCCTTAATTTGATGTCATTCCTGACCAACGGGTCTTTCCAGTCAGAAGTAAACTGTTCCCGGTGCCTTTTCTTCACATTGAAATGGTTCAGGATCACTTTCCAGGAATTGTCCGCTTTCAAAGGAATAGTCTTAACCAGGTCCCTTAATGGAGGCGACACATCAAAATATACGGGTTTGATTACCTCCGGGCCTGTTTGCGCGAACGAATAAGTCGTTGAGAGTAAACAAAGCAGTATCACTACTATAAATTTTCTCACTATGTTGTATACCTTTTGCATGGTTGTAAATTGTTGTTTAAATCTGATGATCATGAATCATGATGCGAAAGTACTCAATCTCCCTGAGATTTGATATTTTTGATGGGGCAGTGTTTCGCCTGCGGATGATAAAAGCCAGGTACGGTCTTCTTGAAAAATTAAAATTTATGAGAAACATTAACTTCACATTAATAGCTGTAATGACCGTTCTTTTACTGGCAGGAGGATCCTGCAAGTTACATGGGAAGAAAAAATCATCCAGCAATGCTAAAGACAATTTGCGCGTCGCAGTTAACCACCGGAGCAATCTTCCGTTCGACAGCAACCTGGTGTTTGCCTTCTACCGCGCCTATCCCGGTCTGAACAGATACCATACGAATGTATTAATGGTTTACCGCCAGAACCGGTATAACCACATCTGGTATGATGGCCGGGGAGTTGTGGAGGCCGGTCAGGCCCTTTACGGCAAGGTCAAAGAACTGAATGTTGAAGGAGTATCTTCAACATTCCCATATCAGGATAAGATTGATGGCATTTTTAAAAATGAGGTGGAAAATACACTTTCTCAAACGGAAACCGATCTGATGCTTACCAACCTGTATCTGTTTTATGCCGAAAAAGTGTACAAAGGGCTCGACGATACCACCACCACGGACCTGGGCTGGCTGCTTCCCCGCAAACAGGTTTCTTATACCGCCCTGCTTGATTCTGTGATATCAGATCCGGCATTGGTTGACCGCAATGACAGTGTACTATTGGGCCAGTATTACAAACTGAGGGATTTCCTGGTAAGATACCGGGAAATCGAGAAAAAAGGCGGGTGGAAACCGGGGAAAAACAATTCACTGGGCCTGGTCAAGTTTATTTTTCCGAACTCCGATGATATTTATATTCATGATACACCAGCCAAGAGCCTGTTTGCAATGGAAAGCAGGGCATTCAGCCACGGCTGTATCCGGGTTGCAAAACCAAGAGATTTGGCAATTGCTGTTCTGAAAGATGATCCAAACTGGACCCCTGAAAAGATCGATGGAGCAATGCATGCCGGAAAAGAAACCACCTGTCTCTTAAAAAATAGAGTGCCTGTTTATATAGGCTATTTCACCGCCTGGGTGGATGAGCATGGGGCGATTAACTTTTATAACGATATTTATCAGGAGGATGAAAGGTTAGCAGGATTGCTGTTCAATGAAAAATAACCTTTATATCGTTTTTGCCTGATCAGTTCGATGCATTTGCAAAAACGGCGACTGTATCCCTTTATGTCAGGACCGCTGACGGTAATGCTATGCGACTGGCCTGAAAACCGGAAGATCCCCGGCAAGATCCATCCCGGGACTGGCAGTAAGTCTATTCCAAAAAATATGCGTATTTTTACGAGGTGAGAAAGTTTCTTTTATACTTCTTGTTATTTCTGGTACCGGTGATGAACCGGGCGGGTTCCGACAAGCCGGTTAAGGGTCCGGATGATCAGCGCGACATCTTCACGGTATTGAATCTGGCGGGAAAGGGTCTCTCCGGTGAGGTGTTTCATCTCGCCATAAAAGGCCTCAGGAAACTGGAGTCCGCTGGCAAACTCCGGAATCCCGGGATCCTGACAATCGTTGATTTCTCCCAATCAAGCAAAAATAAGAGGCTTTATGTAATCGACCTGCTGCATAAAGCCCTGTTGTTTAACACCTATGTGTCCCATGGGAGGAATACCGGTGAAGAATATGCACAGCATTTCTCGAATGTATCGGGCTCTTATATGAGCAGCCTGGGTTTTTATGTGACGAAAGAGGAGATATCGGGCTCAAGTGTAGGTTTGTCGCTGATTCTTGATGGATTGGAGAAGGGATTCAACGACAATGCGCTGAGGCGCGAAATTATCATTCACGGGGCAGCTTATGCCACCGAGCATTTCATCAGGAAGACCGGGCGACTGGGAAGAAGTTTTGGCTGCCCCTCCCTGCCGCCTGACCTGATCAAACCGGTGGTTGAGACCATCAAGGAAGGAACCTGTTTATTTATTTATCATAATGATGATCAATACCTCAGCCATTCCACCCTGCTGAATTAACCTGCCATCATTATAGCGGATGAATCCGGTATTCCGATGGAGAACAGGCTTTGTACATGACGGGATTGATGTAACTCATTGCTATCTCGTTATAATAATTCAATCCTTCAAATGTCTTAAGATCGTTGTTCAGTGAGAAAAATGTTTCTTCCAGACAGGTTGCTTCCTGTTGAGTAAGCTGGATGCAGGGATGTTTTTGGTTAGGTGCATCCGGGTTGGCATCGAAAGTGTACTTCCTTGAAGCTCCCGATATGGGATACTGCTTAACACCTCTATAGACATCGGGCATTTTCAATCCGCATATTTCGGGAATGGTTGGAACGATGCCAACAGCGTGATAATACTTATTACGAATTTCCCCTCTTGCATTGATGCCCTTTGGCCGGCAAATTACCAACGGATCACATGTACCGCCTGAATAATTTGAATAACGTTTGAACATTTTAAACGGGGTGGATAAAGCAGCCGCCCATCCTGTCGGATAATGTTCATAGGTGTTTGGCCCGCCCCGTTCATCAATCAGCTCGTGGTCAACCTGATCACGGATATTCCCCCAAAAGTCGGGCATAGCTGCTCTTGTGGACAGGAAACATATAAAAGTTTTATAAAATTACCAATTTACATGGGATAAAATAAGTCGTAGTTGACTATATTTACTTTTATTCAAGAGGTTATGTGGAGTTATTCTCCATTCAAAGATTTTAGAAGGTAGTAAAATCAAATTGCTTCAGACTGGGTTCTGATAAGACCTTATCCGGTTGACAATAAGTACCCGGACCTTTTAAAAGAACATAGATTTGAGAAAAAACATTTTTTTACCCGAAGCCGGCAATTTTTAAATTTTTTATCTTGACCATACATAACTGAAAAAACCAAAAAATCATCAATATGAAAAAAAGAAGTATTTACGTTATCATATTTATGGCAGCGCTTTTCCTGGCGCAGCCGGGTTCTTTTGCTCAAGCCCCTGTCAACCCGGTTTCCAAAGACACCGTCAACACGGCTTCGAAAGCCCCCGTCAACCCGGTTTCCAAAGATGCATGGATCCTGAATGCCGGATTCGGCGCAGCTGCTCATTACTGGGGCAACGGTTATGGTTTTGGCCCGGGAGGGAAACTGGCATTTGAAAAAGGGATGTGGAAAGTGGGACCAGGTGTCTTTACTCTTGGAGCTGAAATAGGATTATCTTTCTTCTGGCACAAATGGGGCGTGAATAATTACAATTTGAAAGAGCGTTGGGGTAATCTCATGTTAGGGGCAAGATCGGCTTATCACGTCGGCTTTGATGTTCCGGGACTGGATATTTACGGAGGAATACCGTTAGGTATTGGTTTCAGCAGGTATACTCACTCGGGTTATACCGGCATAGAAAGCTGGAACGAATGGCACGGATATACACATCATCCGGTCTTTCTTTATGTCGGGGTGTTTTTTGGAGCTTCATATTACTTTACTCACTCGATCGGGATCAATGCTGAATTCGGCTATAATATCAACTTTGCCCAGGTTGGAATGGTGTTCAGGCTCAATTAAAAAATCCTCAGGAAATTTCTTAAGGGTTATATCTTTGTTACAGCGGATACACCGACCAGATTAACCATAATCAGCTGGAATATATTTGTTTCAGCCAACATAACTTCACAAATTTGATGACCCGATAATGGATTTGTGCAGCAGATTTGAACTGGTTAAAGCTGCCAGAGTTTAGGTCTGCTATTTGAATATTTATTGCATATTCAAAAAATTATTTTCGTCGTAACATTGAAATCACTATTGAAATCCCCAGGATAGCTGAAATCAGGAATCCTAAAAAACCAAGAATGGGAATTCCATAAATCTTCGGTGCTATATCTGCCAAAACCAGTATCGCTGAACCAATAGATAACGCTGAAATTATACTAGCAAGCACAAGCCTGTCGAAAGTTTTCTTTATTGTATCTTTCATTTCAGGCATCCCGGCTATTTCATGTGTGATTTTTAATTCGTTATTTTTAATTTTCCGGATAAGATCCAGTGTATCTTCGGGAAGTGCAGTCATGCTAACTGCCAAACTTTTAATTTTGTCAAACCCTTTGGCAGCTAAATTTTCAGATGAGAATTTATGCTTTAAAATTTCTTCGGTGTAGGGTTTCAGGATTTCGATAACATTTATTCAAGAGTCATCTGAAACATAAAAAACCTTATATACGAGTTAGGTTATTGGCACACAATTTCCTTGGTGTCAAAAAAACATATGAAACGATTTATCTTGTTGATAGAACAAACCAAGAACATTATACATTAACAATTCAAAGTAAAAAGGGCTATCGTTTAATTTGAATACTTGTGAATGTGGATAAAACGAATTATTTGACCACCTTCCGCCGGTTTTTGCGCAACATATCACATTGACAAACAAGCGGCTTCGTCCAACTTGGATTTAGCTGCAATAAAATATCGTTTCTCCCGCCCTGTTTTTTTTGTAATTTGCAGATGTAATCCTTAATTGTCAGCTGCAATAAAATAAATATTATGAGACATTTTTGCTGTATATTTCTTTTTCTTTTTTCTCTTGCTTGTTTTTCGCAGGATACGATAACAATTACTCTTAATCCGCGTGATACAGGAAAAACGATCCCTCCCGATTTTGCCGGTTTGTCGTTCGAGAAAGACTGCCTGAAAAAAGGTTATTTTAGTTCTCAACGTGAGACGTTGATCCGGCTGTTTCAAACATGTGGGATTAAGTCGATGCGTGTCGGAGGAAATTCAGTAGATAATTACACACTAAGCCCGGATACTACAGGCACGGATACTACAAGAACGCATTACTCAAGAGCAGAATTAGACAATTTATTTCATTTTGCAGAGCAAGCCCGTTGCAAGATTCTTATGGGTTTGAATTTAAGAGATTCTAATCCTTCACTTGCCGCAATCGAAGCAAGTTATGTTATCCAAAAATACAATAATGTGCTGTTTGGATTTGAAGTGGGCAACGAGCCCGACCTATATATTTCTCACGGTTACCGTAAGTCATGGTACACTGTTACCAATTATGAAACGGAATATAAGGGATATTATGCAAAAATCAAGCATGATCACCCTACGGCTGTTTTCACGGGACCAGCTTGTGCCAGTAATCACAAAGAGTTTACAGAGCCATTCTGCAGGGATATGGATACCATAATATCCATGCTTACGCAACATAATTATGGAGGAGTAGCAGATTCAGTATCAGATCCGGCAACGGTTCATAGGCAGATCGATACCTTGCTGAATAAGGAAAAACTTCGTTATATATCTTCCGTGGTAAACTCATTGGTCAAATGTGCAGACAGTATCCCTTTTCGCATGAGCGAATGCAATTCATTTGATCATGGCGGACAAAAGGGCGTGAGTGATGCTTTTGTTTCAGCCTTATGGGCTTTGGACTACATGTATGCGCTGGCTGATAACGGATGTGCAGGAGTTAATTTTCATGGAGGACTTGATGGACCGTATACTGTTTTTTCCAAGAAAGATAATATTTATAGTGCACGTCCAATTGCCTATGGAATTCTTGCTTTCCAGATTGGAAGCAAAGGCAAGTTCATTTCTGATATGGTAACGGACAATACGATAAACCTTGATAGTTATAGTGTTATTGACACCTCGAATAATATATACACAACTATCATTAATAAAGATACATTGCAAAATGCAGTGATAAATTTAGATGCCGGCGATAGTGGCTATCTTAGTGCAGAATACGTGCGGCTTAGTTCCGATTCTTTGGGAGATACAACAACAGTGACCCTTGGCGGAAAGGTGTTAGATTCATTGGGAACAATGCCTGTTTATAATTGGATTTCGTCGACAGTTTCCTTGAATAAGACACAAATCAGTGTTCCTGCCGGATCAGCGGTTGTGCTAAAATTTAAATACAAAATTGGGAATTCTATAATTGATTATTCTGGAAAAAATAAACACTTTCTCAATCTATATCCCAATCCTGCATCCGAAAAAGTGACTATTATTACAGACATGACTGAGCATTCTAGTATTTCCATTTACAATCTGCAAGGACAACTCCTTTTGCAACAGCAGATACAACAAGGTAAAACAGACATTGACATAAGTGAACTTGCAAAAGGAGTTTACATATTGAGATTATATAGCAACGCCAGGGTAGAAGATGGCAGGATAATAAAAGAATGAAATTTACAGAGTTTATCTTTTAATGAATTTTATACTAATATGACGAAATATCTAACCGTAAGTCATCATAGATTTTGCGAAAGTGGTTGTTTTTATTGAGGAAATCGGAACTTAAACCAAATGTCTCTCAAATTGGAATATCGATATATCAACTTACACAGCTACTTGGAAAAAAAATTGAAATAGTAGGGGATGATATTTTCTGTACAAATAAAAAGATTTTAGCTGAGGGTATTTCCAAAGACGTTGCTAATTCCATCCTGATTAAATTAAACCAGATTGGTACGTAACTGAAACCCTTGAAACCATTGAACTGGCTATTTACTCAAGCCTAAGGCCGATTCACTTATAGAATGATCAAGCACGAAAATATGATAAAATAAAACCGAAATATGTATATGTGCGTTTGAAAAGTTACTCCTTTAATAGCCCAAAAGTTACGACAATGAAAATATACAGAAAGTTACATATATAGTAAATAAATGACGTGGAGGTACATGGAGAGTTACTCTATTAATTAAGAGAGTGAAGTCAAAAGAAAAATTGGATTTTAATGAAATGAAGTAGGTTCAACTTGAATTTTTTCAAGAAAACCCGGCATAATACATTTTTCGTGTAGTTTGATTGTATTATAAATCGACTAACTCTAAAAAACCGGCCACTCTTACTATACCCGGCGGCCCTTTGTTCTATTGGTATCATACTTTAGTCTTGCTGGGAAAAATCCAACCCTACTACCCTATCCATAAGCATTCCTTTCATTTTCAGAATACGGTGATGGCGATTCAGTTAAAGAAAATTTTGAAGAATCTCCTTTCCCATTCGTTGAAAACCTTCAATTTAAAGACTTGTTGGATAAAAAGTGGGTGGCTTTAACTTCTTGGAAGATTTAAAGAAAATTGAACAAAGAGGTTGTAATGACAATTCCATCACCGATTTAGGTAATTTGATTCGGTACGTCTACGAATTTTCAAAAAGGGTAGAATTGAAGTCTTTCGAAAATAGCATTAGGCAAATCATTGAAAAACAATGGTATTTTTTAAACATGAATAAATCAAAACCAAAGAAACGATTGGCAGATTGGGATTCCACAATAAGAAATTTCAGGCAAGATTTGACCGACTCAATTTCTTTAATTGAAACAATGAACTGAATTCCTCATGAGGCAATCTAACTTTAGAATCATTCCAGATTACCTGAAGGTAGTTGATTTTATAGAGGAAATGAGGAATTGACAGAATCTTGTTTTTCCCCTCCTTTTCAACTTTTTTCCTGTATGGGTACTTTTTTCCATCTGCCCCAACCAATAAAAGCGGCAACCAAAGCCAACATTAAAGTAAAGGCGACTCCTGAAAATTCAGCTCTGGTTATATGGAAGAAGGCAGCCATCACCATGATTGCAATGATACCTAAAGCGGCAACAGGTGTCAGTATAGGTTTTATTCTCAATAGTGAGGGAAGAATCAGGCCAAGAGCCCCAAGGAATTCTGATATTCCAATAAACCTGACAAGCCCGACAGGAACATCTTTCGTCCAGGGAAGTGAAGCCGACAATTGCTCAATAGGTGTAATTGATTTCATAAATCCAGCCATGATAAACATACCGGCCAATATTATCTGTGCTATCCACAATATAATATTCAGTGCTTTTAGATTTTTCATAGTCACCATTTTTTTCGATGTTATTTTTTGGTACTGTAAACTGTTTGAAGAAATGCTTTCAGAGATATAGGTTTCCGGCCAAGCAACGATTCCAATGTTGTGCCTGGAAGATTAAACTCGTCCCGCTTGATAGCTTCAGCGAAAGCTGCCGTAAATCCCACAACCATTTCAGGGACACCTGCTTTGATAAGCTGTTCTGTAAATACTTCCTTCGGGGGGTCGAGGTATGCAATTTTCCTGCCGGATATTTCCGAAAGAATATCTGCAACATCTGAAAAGGAATATGACGTACCGGATGAAATAGAATACTCCTTATTGCCGTGACCTTCTGTTGTAAGGACATGAGCAGCAGCCTCGGCCATATCGATGCGTGCAGCAAACGGAGTTTTACCGGGTCCTGCGGGGAAGAAAACACCGGTTCCCGGCAGTTTTTCCCCTAAGAACATTGGAATACATTCCGCATAGAGGTTATTTTTAAGGATAGTATAAGTCATCCCTGAATTTTTAATTTGATTCTCGGCTTTATCATGACCATCTGTAATAAAGGCAATGGCAGACTGAAGCGGGTCCTTAATGTCGGCACTTGTATATACTATATGTTTGACACCAGCCTTTTGGGCTGCATTGATGGCATTTACATGCTGTCCTCCCCTGTCATTCATGTCATTTGAAGAGATAAGTAATAATTTTTCAATGCCGGTAAATGCTTTCACCATTGAATTAAAATCAGTGTAATCCCCGGTTCTTATATCAATTCCTTTGGCAGCCAGATCCACTGCCTTATTTCTATCCCTTGCCAGTGCTGCAATGCCACTGGATGGTATCTTTTTTAAAAGAAAGTCAATGGTCGCTTTCCCAAAATGTCCTGTTGAACCTGTTACAAGTATCATATCTATATTTTTTAATAAGTGATTGAAATAAATTAAACTGGAGTATGCAAAAGTAAGTATATTTGCTACCCGTTTTATAGTACTATCAATATGGATAGCGATATCCTTTCAGTAAGTAACGCTAAATGCAATGGCAAAATCAATAAAAGAACAAGTACCGACACACGAAGAATGTTTAAAATTCATAGTTCCGGTCAGGGATGCACTTGAAATTCTAAGTGGCAAATGGAAGATACCCATCATCATTTCCCTGTCATTCGGAACAAAAAGGTTCAAGCAAATCTCCAGGGAGTTAAGCACTATCACTGACAAAATGTTATCCAAAGAATTGAAGGAGCTTGAAATAAATCATCTTGTGAAGAGAACTGTTTATGATACTTTTCCGCCAACGGTACAGTATTCAATTACTGAACACGGGAAATCCCTTGAAAAAGTAGTATCCGAGTTACGGAACTGGGGACTGGAGCACAGGAAGAAGATAATAACCAGTTGAAAAAAAATAAAGACAGGTAAGTGTCGTGTAAAATCAAACGTTTTATTAACCGCTTCCTGGGTCAGGTAATTGGGCTATATTTGTATGATGTTCCGTTTCTTAACTTTATTATCAATCATTAAAACCCAAAGGTTATGACATTCCCAAGGATTATCATCAGTTACCTGTTAACCACTGTTGTATTTTTTGCTATTGATATGGTTTGGCTCGGCTTTATTGCCAAAACCCTTTATCGAAAGTATCTTGGTGCCCTTATCAGCGACACGGTGAACTGGACTGCCGCCATCATTTTTTATCTGATTTTTATTGTCGGCATTTTCATTTTCGTCATCAGCCCTGCTGTTGAAAAACAGTCTGTGGTAAGGGCTGTTCTTTTGGGTGCCGTTTTTGGTTTGATCGCATACGCCACGTATGATTTGACCAATTTTGCAACCCTGAAGGGCTTCCCACTGAATATTGTTTTTATAGACCTCGCCTGGGGGGCAGTTCTAACGGCAATAGCCAGTCTTGCTGGGTTCTACATTGTTAAATTTATTGGTTAAAACTGACCCAATAAAAGGAAGATATGAAAACAAAAAATATGAATCCCTTTAAATATATGTGATAACAATCCAATCCGCCCGTCGCATGGCGGCAGAACTTTATGCGCCATGCGTCTGGTATGGCTAACATCAGGGAAACAACATGAAAACAACTTCTGCCCGAATCTTCGGTCTCATAGGCCTGGGAGCAGCTCTGCTCATGTTTGTTGGTGACATGTGTCTATATGGGCACCTTGGGAGTGGTGGCGATGCTATCTCCAGGATTGTCATTGCGAATGAATCCGATACTCGTATTGTCGTTGGTGGATTCATCGGCCCGATTGCCGCCATCCTTTACTCTGTAGGATTCTTCTCTGTTTATTTCATGATATCCCCGAGAAGCCGGATGTTAGCTATCGTGATTGCAGGGGGCGCGGCCGCAATGATGGTAATTGGAGGCGCTTTTCATGCCATGTGGAGTATACGGGCTTTCCTGATCAAAACTGGCCTATCATCCGGCGATTATCAAGCATTGTATAACCAAATCAAAGACTACACATTACTTTTCTACAACACAATGTTTGCAGGTGCAGAAGTGGTTTCCGTGTTCCTGTTGTTTGTTGTTCTGTCCGGGAGATCCCTTTATCCGAGATGGAGCGTTGTTGTCAATCCCGGAATCCTCTTTTTGTTGAGGCCGCTTGCCGATTTAATCCCAGCGCCCCTGGGTGCGATCGTCTCGGGTGGCTATCTCAATCTCGTGTTTGTTGTTTTCTTTTCAGTGACCGTCCTGGTAGCTCCATCGATTAACGATACACTCCAGACGCACGGCGCATAACAAACGGCCAACCGTTGTAGTGCATTTTAAAAGAATACTCATGATTTTGAAGGTTGAATAAAACATGAATCATTAAAAAAGGAAAAAAGTGAAAACAAAAGCTATCTTTCTTTTGGTACTCTCCTTATCGTGCATCGCTTGCAATAAAGAGAATAAAAATAATCCTGAAAAAAATATTATTGTAGGAGGGGTCTATCTACCTTATACTGGTTTAGTCCGAAGTTCAACAAATTCCACTATCAATATCAGTGGTAGTATTTATCAATTCGTTAGAATCGAGGCGATTTATTATTCCCATAAACCGACTACCAATCAGAATGTCTTTATAATGACTTTTGCTGATACGTTGAGTACTAAGGGAAAAACTGTAGAACTTGATATATTCACCAAATACATGAATCCAGCGGATTTTTTTCAAAAAAGTTTGTTACCTGTTGATTCTATAATTCTGGCCAGCACCAGTGTTTCTGAAAATTTCTTTAATATAAATGCCATATTAACATGGGATACAGCCTACTTTGAAAACTTTTCTTTCAAAGGGAAAGGATATTTTGAAATTATTGACACTTTACATAGTACTATTGAACCTTCAATATTTTATCCTGCCCAAAGAATTAATTTTGAATTTAAATAGAAAAACTGCTGGTGGGGTGTGTACCTTAACTTGTTCCACTGAACAAGTAATAATTGCTGTATAAAAGATAGAAAGTTCTTTGAAAATTATTGGAGGATAATATTCCATTCCTCCGAGGAGTTGCCCTTTTACCATTGATTCATGCATTTTCTGAATATAAATCATTCCATTAGCTAGCACTGCACACTACTTTGACCGATTATCTAACTTTAGAATCATTCCAGATTACCTGAAAGTGGTTGATTTTATTGAGGAAATGGGGCCTGCCCCTTTATGAAATCCTATGTTTTATTCTTTGAAAAAAAGCTTACTTCTCAATTTCAAATTTCTGCTTGAATTTCATTTTTTTAAAAAAGCCAATAAATAAAAAGTACGTGTTAAGAGGATTACACGATATTGACATTGGTATTGCATTATCTCATTTCGAGTTAACGTCATTGAACAATAATCTCTCTGGTTTCTGGCTTAAACATACAAAAGAGAATGTTAACTCATTTGATGATTTGCAGTATATTATGACTTGGAAATGTGAAAATCTATGATGACAATAAACGAATCCAACGTGACCATGATGGTCCAGAACCTTGATGAATCAATAAAGTTCTTTAAATCTATCGGACTTACCCTAAAGAATCGCT